>ENA-UEPV01001935-UEPV01001935.1-human-gut-metagenome-genome-assembly--contig:-NODE-1935-length-12075-cov-4.645024_pt1 | contig 12075 bp, 6 predicted proteins | sample MGYA00242942_ERZ507925 | MGnify/ENA primary metagenome ERZ507925 (study PRJEB26167, sample SAMN06115453) | human gut metagenome | host: Homo sapiens | place: China:Fujian | collected 2015-08-26... | reverse complement strand
TCCGTCATAATTATAAATCGATGTCCAGTTCGTTATGTCAGGAGCGTACTCATACCGTCCGGCAAGCATCTCCATATAATTATAGGTCAGCTCACGTCCGTAAAGGGAAGACTCTCCCATTTTAAGATAAAAGCCCGTTAAAGCATCCTGGAAACCAAACTCATCTGCAAACAAATCCTCTTCCGGCACGGAAGTTTTAGGCTGTACATCCAGCCAGTCCGAACATCCGCTACTCCCCAATACGATCACCAACAGGAAACCATATACAAATTTATACATATTCATATTATTTAAATACTACATTTAACGAAATTGCAAACTGACGGGCAAAAGGATAATCCAATCCCCTCTCCTGTTTTACAGATGAGAGATAAAAAATATCCTCCATAGTAAATCCCCACTTCAACGAACTGATAAAACTCTTTTTCAGGAAACGTGTATTTTGCTGATCCATCCGGTAAGTCAGAGACAACGAACCGAAAGTCAATGTATTCTCATCCATCACAAAACGGGATGTCGGACGTGTTTCCGATCCGTTGACAGAGTTTGTCAGGCGTTTGTATTTAGCCACATCCCCCGGTTTCTGCCAGCGTTCCTGCAAGACACGTTTATCTACATTATACCGTAAATCGGCATTCTCGATTTTATCCACCAACGTCTGGTTATATACCTGTCCTCCGAATTTATAGTTAAAAGAAAGATTGGCTCCAAATCCTTTAAATGCAGTATTGATATTTCCCTGCCATTTCGGCTCTGTGTCCCCGTAAGGGATGTTATCAATAGCATTATACTCACTGGTCACTTTACCATTGCGGGTCAGTAATAACTCATCTCCTGTCATCGGATCGATTCCCAGCGAACGGACAACCCAAATACGCGTCTGTGACTCTCCTTCTTCATACATCGGCAGAGGTTTGTCTTTTTCATTGCTGGTATTAAGCTCATTCATATGGCGCAAAGCATCCGATATTTTTTTCAGTTTTTCTTCATTATGTGAACCATTTACCGTGATCACCCAATAAGCATCTTTATCCAGATTACGATAAGGAATAAATGAAAAATTCAGCTCCACCCCTTTCGTCTCCAGATTTCCCATATTTTCCGGATAAGAAGCAAAACCGACAGAAGGAGCCAGCGTAATCTGTGCCAAAGAATTTTTCGTATTCTTGATATAATATTCGGCCCGGGTAGTAAAACGCCCTTTGAGTAAGGAAAGTTCCAAGCCAACATTCCAGGTTCCGGTCTGTTGCCATTTCAGATTCGAATTACCCAAAGCGACCAGTTCCGTCCCCGTTGCATTAGAAGAAAAATAAGGTTTCATTAAATTGGTATAAGTATAAACTGAGCGGGACTGATAAGGAGAAAAACCTTGTGTACCTGTCACCCCATATGAAGCCCGCAATACCACATCATCCACCCATTTAACATTTCTCAGCCAACTTTCTTTCTTCATATTCCAGCGTAAACCTGCAGACCAGAAAGGAGCAAAACGATTGTCTTTACCAAACTGTGAAGAACCGTCGATACGGATATTAAAATCGGCAGAATAACGATAATCATAAGAATATCCCAAAGTAGCCACAGCTCCCAAAGCCCGGGTAGTTCCTTCACTTCCGGTCATGTTTTCATTGTATTTCTTACCAAACAAAATATGATCCATATTGCCGTTCGGAAAACCCGTCACCGTTGCTCCATAGACTTCGCTATGAGTTTGCTCTACCGAATAACGCAGATTTCCCGTCAGATAATGCACATCATTGACCACATTGTTATAACTGGCTGTAAAAGCAAACATATAATTGAAATCCTCCGACTGGTTACGTTTAAAATCACCCTTCAGGGTAGGATCCACCACTTCAGCAAAAGCGGTGTGCTGTGCAGGACGGAAAACCTCGTCCTTACCTGTCGATTTCTGTATAGAAATATCGGCCTGCAAACGCCAGGCATCCGTCGGAGTATACTCTAATTTAAAAAGGTTACGGATACTAAAAGAGGTGGTCCGGTCTTTACTATGAAAGGTCGTATTATACATCGGATTAGCTACCTGATAAGGTTGTGAATTACCCAGATAGATCATATCCCAGGTCTGCATAATTTTATTGATTTCTCCATTTTCTCCGTAAGGCCGTAAATAAGGATTCAAACGGGTATATTCACTGAAAGATCCGTAAGGACTGTCATCTCCTGTTGAATTATCCACGGTCAGGCTGTTCTTCATCAGTAATTTACGGTAACGGTAAGAAAGATCCAACGCTGCCGTCTGGGTACTACGCCGTGACTCTTTCATTACTCCCGGCGTTTGATTGAGTCCCAGATACAATTTATACCGCAGGGCCTCACTTCCTCCTTCCAGCGTCAGGGCATGCCGGTGTTGTACAGCTGTCCGCAAAGGTTGGGACAACCAATACGTATCGACTCCTCTTTTCACCTCACGCAAACGGTTCTGATAGTCCCGTTGGGAATCCAGGTCATTGGGAGAATATAAACCAGCCAAAGCTTCAACCTGGATTTTTTCCTCTGCATCCATCAAATTATAAGCCGAAAGGTCCGGCATTTGCAAACGCAGGTTACCGCCGTAACTCACATTGATTTCTCCTGGTTTCGGAGTGTAAGTTTCTATTACAATCACACCGTTAGATGCTTTCGAACCGTAAATCGCCGTTGCAGAAGCATCTTTCAGCATTGTGATCGACTGTACACGATCCGGGTCCAAATCGACCATCGTCTGCACGTCAATCTCAAAACCATCCAGTATCAATAAGGGCTGATTCGGATAAGTATCGTATTCTCCCTGCAAAGACACCAAGCTATTGTCTCCGGCCCCTCCGGCAGGCAGCGTGGAAGAACCACGCATACGCATGTCCGGTAAACGGTTCGGATCCGAACCCGCACTGATATTTTCCATGATCCGGAAACTGGGTTCAATGGTAGACAAAGCCTTAGCAATACTTGTAGTACTGATCTTTTTTAATTCATCCCCTTTTACCGTCACCGCAGAACCGGTAAATCCTTCCTTTTTACGGGAAAACATACCGGTAACCACAACTTCATCCAATTCAGTCTCTGCTTCTTCCAGAACAACCCGCAAAGGTTGTACTTTTCCATTCTCTATTTTAACAGGAATCTCTTTGGAATTCATTCCCACAAAAGAAAATTCCAGAGAGATACCCGGAGTTTCTGTTATTTCAAGACTGAATTTACCGTCAATATCCGTTGCCACCCCTATCGTGGTACCTTTCACCACAACCGTAACTCCTGGCAGTACCCCTCCTTTAGAATCGACTACGACACCTTCCAGCTTAATCAATTTCTGGGGAGCAGCCATATCGGCCCCGGCTTGTTTCTTATAAATAACAATAATCTGATTTTCAATCTCATAACTAAAATCAGAACCACGCAGACATTGTTCCATCACTTCATTTATATTTCCCGATACAACGTCTACGGAAACGTTTCCAATAGTATTTATAACTTGCTCATTATAAGCCAATCGGTAACCCAACTGTCTCTTTATTTCTTTAAAAGCTTCTTTTAATGAAACATTTTCCAGACGTAATGTCACACTCTGTCCGGCAGCTTCAACCACTAAAGGTTCGGTTAATATAAACAAAGTAAATAAGGATAACCGGATCCATATTCCTGCCCAACGGCAGACCTTTCCCCACCCTATTCGATTCTCTCTATTATTTTTCATATTCTCATTAAATTACCTATTCCTCTCTTTCAACGGATAATGACCGTCCGGCCTTTCAATTCGATATCCAGCGTACGGGTCTTCTCCAGTATATTCATTACCTGTTTTAACGAACTACTCCGTTCAATTTCAAAAGAATAATATTCATTCTGTTTATCACTATCTACAAAAAATACTTCAATATCATACCAACGAGCCAATTCTCTCATGATATATTCCAGAGAACGGTTATCAAACAAAAAATACCCGTCGATCCAACTTGTTGCCGAAGCTCCGGCTTTTCCAACCACCCAGCGTTCTTCCATCAACTGCGCCTGTTCTCCCGGTTTCAGTAAAACCTCATGCTTTCCCCGGCTTAACCGGATACTTCCTGACAACAACACAGCCGAATAAGGTTCATCTTCGTAATGACGGATATCGAAACGGGTTCCTAAAACCTTCACGACATTTCCTGCCGTTTCCACCCGGAAAGGCCTCAAGGAATCACGTGCCACGTCAAAAAATACCTCTCCGTCACAAGCTACCCGACGTTCCCCTGCCGGAAAAACTACCGGAAAACGTACAACGGATTCCGCATTCATCCATACTTTCGTCCCATCCGGTAAGATCATCTTATAATCCGTTCCTCTGGGTGTCCGGATCTCATTATATTGGGAAGAGTCTGCCCGCTTCACGTTTGCAGTCGGTTCATAACGGGCATACCCATCCTCAGCTAACAAGAAGCCTCCATCCAAATTGTAAGCAGAATCTCTGTTCAATGCAATCTCTTTACCGGAGGCCAGCCGAATGACCGGCAGAGAGGAGGCTGTCACTCTCTCTGCCAGGTCCTGATCCGTTTGCTTCACTTCATTTTGCCAATAAAACCAGACGCCTTCCCCCATACACAACAGCAGAACAATCCCTGCTGCCCGACACCACCATCTCCGCCGTCTGTATCTCTCGATCCGACGCGCAATATTCATTTTCAAACGTTCACGGGCTTTTTCCTTATCGGACAACTCCAATCCAGCCATCTTACACCTGACATACTCCCGTCTACTGATTTTTTTATAAAAATCCTGATGCTCCGGTGTTTTCAGCCAGTTTTCCAATGTCCGACTTTCCTGCTCGTCTAAATCTCCCAACAGAGAATGAATAATCGAACGCCTAATCGCCTCTTCACTGTCCGTTCTCATAGCTAATCAAAAGAGTCATTCAGTATCTTCTTTATCACGGGGAAGGAAATCGTCCAGCGACGCAGCTGGAAAATCCATCCCTTCACCCCGGAAATTTTTCATTCGTAAATAAATCAAATAACGGCCCAAAATATTGAATCCCTCATCCATCCCTTTCATCAGGCTGTTTTCAGAAGAACGCCATACCCCGCCACTACATGAGAAACCACCGACATAGACATCGGAAATTTTACCCCTGTCTTTCAATTCTTGCCAGGGTTGCGGAAATTCGGTGGACGACATCGATACGTTCAGATACATCCCCGCATCCTGCCATGACTTCAGGTAACTAGCCGTACTCGCATCGATAGGCCCACCGAAAGAATACTCATCGGCCAATTTTCCGAAAGCATGTCCTCCGGCTTCATGGCGCAAAATCTGGACAAAATTATTCGGGAAAGGCTCCTCAGATACCGGGCAAATAGCGACACCTTCTCCAGATTTGGTCAGGTTGGCTACCCCTCCGTAACGTTTACCGTTAGCCATCACAATCACAACATCCTGCGTCGGAATATAGTCCAAACCTGCACCCTCAATACTAGTCTTGACAAACTCCTGAATAGCTGTATAATCACAGTTCATACCGGTTCCGAACTCATCATAAGAACATTTAAAACGGGTATCTACCACCTTAGGTCCTCCATAAGTCGCATTATAGTCCGTACATCCAGATTCGGCAGATTCAGCATGCAGCAGGATAAATCCGAAACGTTCCGAATAAGTTTTGAAAGGCTCCAGCGATTCCATACCCTCCATCGCTTCCTGACAATACAAATCATAAACCCCCGATTCGATTTCTTCTTTCGTGAAACCATCTCCAATCAAAATAAAATTGAAAGTAATACGCTGGAAATCAGGTACTGATGCAAAAGGATCATTATAAGTCGGTTTTTTCCAGATCACAGTATGTCCGTCGTAAGTTTTGTACATCTGACTCAAAGATAACGGGAAGCTCAATCCCAGTACTTTATTTTTCAGATGCAATTTCGTGCGGTTGAAAAACTCACCTGTATTGGGCTCTAACTTGAAAACCATCTTGAATTGACCGTCTTCGTTTTTTGTTTCCTTAAGTGTTACCCAGCTCACCTCCTCTTCGTCAAACACCACATCGAAAGGTATATTACATTCAAACGAATGTGTCAATTCTGTCATATCATATTTGGCAAACAGTTTATCGTTGTCCAACTTCCATTTGGGTTCCGGATATTGGGTCACTTTCAATGTATCGTTCAGATTACTCTGAGTGTCCTTCAGATAAACTATAGCCTCCCGGATAACATTGGAATTGTTCACAGTCAAAGTTAAAGCCAGATTCCGGTCGGTCACCGCCTTGGTGACAGGAGCTGTTATCCAATCCACGCCTTCGCTGAAAGTTACATTCAAGGTGCCGTTTGACCGGTAAGGAACTTTCAGGGAAGTATGGTTATACAAAGCGATGAACTCTTTTTCGTTGATCTCCAATACTCCTTTTTCCAGCTGATATACCGGCAAATTCCAGTTTTCTGTTCCTGCCTGAACCACCAGGCGTACTTTTCGTTCTACTTCAGTCGTATTTTCAATTACCGCAACCTTTACCTCATATTCTCCGGCTTGTCCACTTACCGGCTCCACCGATAACCAGTCGGGAATATTTGCAATTTTCCAGGCCTCACTAGAAGTTACCTGAATAACCTGCTCTGTTGCCAGAGAACCGAAACGCAGGGAACTCTCCGAGACTTCCAGCCGGGGCGTATCTACAGGATCGCCGTTGTCTGAGCAACCTCCTAAAAAGAAGGCTGCTCCCAAAAGAAACAATAAATTAATTAAATATTTCATATCTGATATTTTTACTTGTTAAAATGCAAGGAACGGACGAACTTCTCCATAACTTCTGGCCAGATCTCCATAGACATGCATCGTTTCCCACCAACCATTTCGCAAATAAAATTTAAATACCATCGGATGTACCTGATAATCGGTTTCTGTCGAGGTATAAATCCGGTTGAAATAATCTGCCTCCCATGCATTGGTCTGATCAATGATAAAACTGACATCATATCCATAGAAATAGAACTCATTGCCTCCATTATCAACGATCAACTGGTTAATAGCTTTACGTTTTTCATTCATGGCTTCAGAAGGCTCCTGCCCAGCTTCACCATCAGGAGATAAAACCTCCCCGTCAATCCAGCCTACCATTGCCTGTACTTCTTTAATAGCCGGCAGATACCATCCGGGATTTCCATTCTCGTCATTCAAATCACTGACATAAGCAGCTACAGGATAATGAGTTTTCCAATCGGGGATCTGTTTGTAAGCTTTCATATTCTCCTGTCCGTCTGTCTCACTACGGGCAATTACTCCCACATTATTAGGATCCTCCGGATGGATTTCATCATAAGGTAATCCTGTACGATACCACAGATTCAGATCCCTGTGAGCTTTCAAAGCTACCACTTTACCATGGGCACCTCCGTCGCTGATTTCATATACCAGACCTAAGGGTTCACCATTGACTACATACAAATCACCTACTTTATAATATTTACTTTGTATAATAGTCAATTTCACTTTCACATCCGTCTGAGGAATCTCAACGATTAATTCGACAGAACGGGAACCGGCTTCTGCAGGTGTAGCACTGATCTTTATCTGATTATTAATATCATCCTGTATCACAGTACACCATTTATCTTCGCTTTCAGGCAGGGTCATTCCCCATAGTTTTGCATTCGTAGAGACTTTTACAATCACTTCATCTCCAGCCTCATTCAAGGTAACCCGGTCTGTCGAAAGTACCAGTGACGGTTTGGTTCCGAGCTGAGTTACAACCACCTCACATGAAGCCGTATTAGAAGCCGCACCGGTACTCAGGGTGATGGTAGCCGTACGATCTGTTTCCAGCTCGGAAACAGTCGCATTCACCTTCAGCACATCTCCCTCTGTACTGATAGAACACCACTCCTGCGCCTCTTCATTGACTTCTGCTTTCCAGTTTTCCCAGGAAGAGTTTACCTTCACCGTTATCTCACCGCCTTCTGTTTTAAAATTGACTTTTTCCTGGTCGGTAGAAATTTTCGCCAAAACACTTCCTTCCTGGATAACTGTCAATCTTCCGTTCACAAAAGGAGTAGCACCATAAGGTGTGCTAAGTAAAATTCCAATAGAACGTTCATTCAAAGTCGGATTAGCCTCCACTGATAACAGGTATTTATCTGTTTCCCCTTCTTTCGGTTCCATTTTTACCCATCCCCCGGCATTTACATTATATTTCTCGACTGTCGATAAAACTTCTATATCAACAGTACCTCCGGCAGCATCTATACGGACAGTATCCGGATTCGCCACGATCATCGGCTCATTTCCCATTTGTTCGATAGCCAAAGTATCGGTGAAACGGTTACCTCCGACACCACCGGATACTTCCAACGTTGCACGACGGGCTGTCAACAATTCATTAAATTCGGAAGTCAGTAATAATTTTGAATTTTCTGCATCGAGTTGTACGGTAATCCAATCGACCAAGGTATCGCCACGCCACTTGTACTCGATTTCCGGACTGAAAGTCATATACATCACTTCCCGGGTTTCTTCTTTCGGAGAAAAAACGACTTTTTCCGGAGAAAACATAATAGACATTTTATCTCCGGCCTTTTGGACCACATCCAGGTACAAAGTTTTCATATTTTCCCCTTCCCCTGAAAAAATTTTCACCCGGGAAGAGCGCACTAATGTATCCAGATTCTGTAAAGGACTGATCACCAATTCTTTTTCAGAGACTTTCAATTTACACCATACACTGTCTTCCAATGGAGACATTTCCGCACCCCAGGGATAATTGGATTTCATTGCCAGTTTTTGTTCTCCACCCATTGCCGGAAACTCAAAAGCTGTTTGATTTCCGCCAATTGTCAACTCAACAGGCATATCGAGCCCATCATCATCTTTACAGGCAACGATACCCCATGCGATGAACACGAATAAAACACTAAAAAATAAATATTTTGTCTTCATAAATTTATATTTAATGGTTAACCATTTTTAAATAGCAACGGATAACATGACAGTAACTCCTGTATGTTCCGGAAAATAGCGGCATACTCCCCCGGCACATTGTATTCCCTCCCGATTCCGGCCATAATCGACAGATGCCCGCAAGCTACGCCAGCTGTAACTCCCTCCGACACGATAATAATGAAGGCTGTCACCATAACTTTCATAATTACACATATCGCTTACATATACCATCCATGCCGGAGCCAATCCCAGCTCTAACAATCCCATGGCCCAACGCTGATTATCTTTTGAGTCGCTCCACACATGCTGCAACTCCATCCGTAAAGAAGTTTTCGGGGTAATTTTGTAAAGCAGATCGGCAACCAATACCTCTGAGTCCATCCTCATATTCCCAAAACCATATTTACTGAATTCCAGTTTCCTCTGGTGGAAAAACAACAATGTACTTTTGAAACTCTTCGACCATTTTCTCTCCAATTCCAAGCCGATCTCTCCATAAAGTAATTTTCCTTTCTGCCTGAAAAGATATGTACTCTCATCGTCCTTTTTCACAGTAAGGCTCCGATACATAGATCCGTTCACTGCAAAAGACAGGGGATTTCCTGTTTTCCCCCCCATAGGCAACTCTCCAAACAAACTGAATTGTCCTCCTGTCTCTCCTGCCATTTTTATCTCATGCGGAAATAAAGTCAACAATGCATATTTATGTTGCATAGTCAATGCCGGCACATAATTCAAACTGACACTTTCATTACTTAAACAATCGTCTACCCGCAAATCTCCATTTTCAAAAGCACGAAACGTTGCGGAAAAACCTATTCCCGGAGCATCGATCCCTGCATACAACAGTACATTACGACCTTTTCCATAGCGGATGTTATATGCGTCGTCCCAATACAAAGAGCGACTTTTTGCAACATATTCCCCTCCCAGGGAAAATATTCCTTTGGACAAATCCAGCCTGCCGGCATAATTCCGTACTACCCGGTCGGCCTTCACATCATGTTCATCACTTCTGTCATCACGCAATACCCAGGAACCACCCACCGAAAGCAGCATTCCGTTTTCCGGGAACAACAAACTTCCCAAATCTATTTCTCCATCTGTACCATAGATCCGTACCGGAGCATATTCCTGAAATTTCTGCGGTACTCCGGCCACAACTTTCAAGGTCACCCCATCCCACGGACGCCACCTGATATTCCCCCCCATCAAGGCATTATTAATCCCCAAGGCCCTTTCCTCATAAGTACGGAAAATCAAACCACTTCCAAACTGTTCATATACCGTCCCTGCACGTAATTCCAAAGACTCACCGGCCCATTCAGCAAATCCTCTCATCAACTTACATCCCTCCCATTCCGGAGAAAAACCGATCATCGGAGGTTCATAGATATCATATTCCAAACCAAAACGGAAAGCTTTAAATGAATATCCTAAAGTCAGATAAGTATTGGTAGCCACTTTATCTTCCACCTTCTTCACCCCCAACTTATCATCCTTCATGTAGAATCCCCAGTTCGTCTCCAGACTTCCGCTAAAATGTCCCTTGGAGCGCTGTATTTCCTGGGCTTGTACAAACCCGGAAAATACAGCAAATACAACCAATAAAACAGGAATTTTACACTTATACATTCCTACCTATATTCAAAGATTTAATAACCGACATTCTTCCCAACAACTACCTGCTGAACATTCTCAACCAACCCCTGTTCGTTCGTTACAAAAACCACAAGCGTACTCTTTACCGGATCTGCTTTTCCCATATTGAGCTGGAATTTAATTTCTTTCGGAGCACCCGGTTCAAAAGCCACCGCTTCCTCTCCTTCAAATGAAGGCATATAATCACGCATAGTATGGAACCACTCTATCATCCCCAAAGAAACATGATTCAAATACATACCATCTTCAACCAAAGCAGCGATCACTTTACCGTTGAAAGATTTTTTACTACCGATCACGGCAGTCAATTCAACTTGTTTTTTATCTTCCGACAAAGAATTTTTAATGGCGATAGCAACCTCAGCCTTGGATTTAATAGCTGACAGTAACCCATCACGCCCCATAGCATCGACTGAAAATTTATCTTTATTACGATCTAAATATACCGAAGGAGTACCCGTAGAACCGAAATATGCAATAAAAGCTTTCTCCATCTCCCGGCTACGTTCATCGTATTTCTGCCACATTTCAGGAGATTGTCCCTGATAATGCGTCTCGATCAAAACGATTCTGGGATCTTTCCGGGCCAATGCATCTCCTTCAGTCAGTAATTTGATCGTATTGGTACAGTATCCGCAATTCGTTCCTGTCAGACTTTCTACCAACATACGCGCAGTAAATTCACCTTCTTTAAATGCTCCCAAATTCAATGCCTCTTCAGCTTCTTTACCCTGCCACATTGCAGTAATTCGATGCATCCCGGCCTCTGTCGTTCCGAAATAGGGGCTATCTAACTTTTTCCCGTCGATATAAAACTCTCCTTCAGAAATACGGCTTCCCTGTTCATCAACTAAATAAAGACAGGCAAAATCTCCCCCGTCTGCCACAATACTCTTTTTATCAGAAGCCACCTTTAACTTTACATTCTCATTCATAGCAATCACATCCAAGGTATTAGATACTATTCCCTTGTAAGTTGCTACAACTTTATAGGTACCCGGAGTGGCAGAAGACAAAGTGTTATCGACTAATTCCTGGTCATTGGCTTTATACACACACTGTGTACTTACATCTTTCCCGGTATTGTCCTTCACGGTAAAAACTACAGCATCCACCCCATCTGCAGAAAAATAAGAACGGTCTGAAGTCAGGGTAAGACCGCTTAAAATGCCGTCACCAGTATCGTCTCCATCATCCGAATCAGAACAAGAAAACGCTATCACACAGATAACAGACAAAAACAATAAAAACGATTTTCTCATAATACTATTATATTTATCGGTTAATAATTCTATTTTATTCCAATACAAACTGCAAATGATTATCCGTACTGCGTCCCTCGTCAAAAGTAAAACCTTCCCACGAGAAACCTCTCAAATCTTCGGGGCATCCAATGCGATTTTTGATGATGTGACGCACCATCTCCCCTCTACACATCTTCGCATAAATGACAACGGTCTTTAACTTTCCGCCTTTCCACACTTGAAAATCTGGAGTAACCACACGCAC
>ENA-UEPV01001930-UEPV01001930.1-human-gut-metagenome-genome-assembly--contig:-NODE-1930-length-12092-cov-6.468581_pt1 | contig 12092 bp, 7 predicted proteins | sample MGYA00242942_ERZ507925 | MGnify/ENA primary metagenome ERZ507925 (study PRJEB26167, sample SAMN06115453) | human gut metagenome | host: Homo sapiens | place: China:Fujian | collected 2015-08-26... | reverse complement strand
CTTCTCATAAGTCGTAATACGGGTAGGGACAAGTGGCAATCGTAATTTATTCTCGATATATCCCATAGCATTCAACAAGCATTTAACTCCGGCCGGATTTCCATCGACAAACAATAGGCTGAACAATTCTGTGAAGCGATGATGAATAGACAAAGCATTGTGAAAATCTCCGTTCAACGCTAATCTCACCATCTTGCTGAACTCTTTCGGGAAAGCATTCCCGATAACAGAAATCACCCCTACGGCTCCCAAAGTCAACAACGGGAAAGTAATACCATCGTCTCCCGAAATGACCATAAAATCGGCAGGCTTATTTTTAATAATATCGTCCATCTGAGTAATATTTCCAGACGCTTCCTTGATGGCGATTATATTAGGATATTCTTTGGCAAGGCGCAATGTTGTTTCGGCATTCATGTTCACGCCGGTACGCCCCGGAACATTATATAAAATAACCGGCAATTTAGACGCCTGAGCGATTGCACTATAATGCTGATATATTCCCTCTTGGGAGGGCTTATTATAATAAGGAACCACCGATAAAATGGCATCATAACCCGAAAAATCGTCTTTTTTCAAATGGTCTATAATACCCCTCGTATTATTTCCACCTAACCCGAGGACGAGAGGAATACGGCCCTTCGTACGTTCTACTACAAATCTTTTTATCTCCGTTTTTTCTTCTTCGGTCAATGTAGGAGTTTCGGCAGTAGTTCCCAACACGACAAGATAATCGGTTCCATTTTGTATCAAATATTCAATAAGTCGCGAAAGGGCTTCGAAATCGATACTCTCGTCTTCTTTGAAAGGCGTGATAAGTGCCACTCCCATTCCGCTTAAATTGATCCTCGCCATAGTTATATATCCTCTAAATATCGATTTCAAAATTACAGATTATTCTCTTTCACACCAATTTTCTTCCAATAAAAAAGAGCGCTCTGTAACAACTCGCCGGCATTCGGTTTCGACCTACCTACTCCGGTATCACCATCTTCGGCTACTCCTCCCCGGGGAGACGACTCCGGCAAAAGAATTTGCAAATTGAACGGATTGCTTTCTCCTTTGGGTACTCCTATTTTAAAAATAGACCGGGAACGTACGGCCAAATATAATAAAGGCAAGGATTTAGAAATCGACACATCGATCAACACATCTCCATCGTTATCGTCAAAATTTCTCAGGAAAGTCCGAGTCGGTCTTCTTAACAACCAACAAGTCTGCAAAACAAGTATCGGACTGCATCCGGGAACCTCTACCGATACCTTGTCTTTGCGATGTGTATCTATAACCAACGTGACATCAATACCCGCCCGAACCATCTCCTGAATACCGGGAAGAAGAGATTGAACATCTTTGCCCTGAGCCATCAATACCAAACGCTTAGCCCCTCCGAAAGGGCAAAACCCATCGCACTGTCTTCTTTTTAGCTGACGCTTGATCGCCCATTTAGTAATAAACGAAAATAACATGGATTATCTATTTATTGAATCATCTCCAAAAACTCTTCTTCGGATAAAATACGAACTCCTAATTTTCTCGCCTTTTCAAGTTTAGCCGGGCCCATATTCTCGCCTGCCAGAATATATGTCGTTTTACCCGATACGGAACCCGTATTTATACCTCCGTGCTGTTCGATAAGAGCTTTATATTCATCACGGGAATGATGGGTAAACGTGCCACTGATAACGATTGTCGCACCGGATAACTTGTCGGTTCTCTCCGAAAGTCGCTCTTCGGTAATTTGCATCTGCACTCCATATTGTCTCAACCGTTCTACGAAACGGAGATTATCCTCATCAGAGAAATAAGCTACGACACTTTGAGCGATACGCACCCCTATGTCTCCTATCCGAATCAAGTCCTCGGTAGTCGCCTCGATAATACGGTCTATCGAATGAAGAGCCAACGCCAACTTCTTGGCGACCGTTTCGCCCACGTAACGAATGCCCAATGCGAATAATACCCTCTCGAACGGAACGGAACAAGACTGTTTCACCGCATCGACGATATTTTGTGCCGATCGCTCTCCCATACGTTCCAAACCGGCTATCACATCGGGCTGTAAAGTATACAAGTCCGAAGCGTCTCTCACCAAGCCCAAACTATAAAACTGACCTATCGTTTCACTTCCGAGACCTTCGATATTCATTGCCTTGCGACTGATAAAGTGCTCTATCCGCCCTTTAATCTGCGGAGGACAACCTTTTTCGTTCGGGCAAAACCATGCAGCCTCTCCCTCGATACGTTTCAGCGGAGTCCTACACTCAGGTTCCGGACACTCTTTAATAAAACGTACTTTTTCTCCTATCAGTAAACGAGCGGAGGTATCTACCGCTGTAATTTTAGGAATAATTTCGCCTCCTTTCTCCACAAAAACCATATCTCCGATGTGCAAATCGAGAGCATTTATGATATCTTCATTGTGCAAAGTCGCCCTCTTGACAATAGTACCCGACAACAATACCGGATCGAGATTGGCGACAGGAGTGACGGTTCCGGTACGTCCCACTTGGTAAGATACAGAATTCAATCGCGTAAGGGCTTTTTCTGCTTGGAACTTATAGGCTATCGCCCAACGTGGAGATTTTGCCGTATATCCCAAATTCTTCTGTTGCCGCAATGAATTTACTTTAAATACCATTCCATCGGTAGCGACGGGAAGATTCTTCCGCTCCATGTCCCAATAATTGATATACTCTTTCACCTCTTCTACGGAGTGAAGTTTGCGAACGGCATCCGAAACTTTAAATCCCCACGACCGAGCATATTGTAAATTTTCATAATGCGTATCGGCCGGTAAATTTTCGCCCAACAGATAATACAGATAAGCATCGAGTCCCCGCGCCGCTACCACAGCCGAGTTTTGTGATTTCAACGTTCCCGCCGCCGCATTGCGAGGATTGGCAAACAAAGGCTCCTCCTGTTCCTCTCGCTCCTTGTTCAAAGCATCGAAAACAGCCCAAGGCATCAATATCTCACCCCTTATCTCGAACGAGTCGGGATAGTCGTTGCCTCGCAACTGCAAAGGAATACTGCGGATTGTTTTCACATTCTCGGTAACGTCATCGCCTCGCGTACCGTCTCCACGCGTAACCGCCCGCACCAATCGACCTCCTTCATAAATCAACGATATGGAAGTTCCGTCATATTTCAGTTCACCCACCAATTCAAAATCCTCTCCCATCAATCCCGAACGAACCCGTTCGTAAAATGCCGATACTTCTTCTATCGAATAGGTATTGCTCAACGACAACATCGGGTAACGATGTTCCACTTGGGAAAAAGATCGATTTATATCGTTCCCGACACGCTGCGTCGGTGAATTGGGATCGAAATACTGTGGAAAAGTCTCTTCCAACCCTTGCAATTCATGCATCATTTCATCGAATGTACGATCATCGATCGTGGGAGCGTTCAACACATAATAATTATAATTATGCTCATCGAGTTCCCGACGTAAACGCTCTATCTTTTCTTGGGGAGATTCCATAGGGACATTAGGTTTTGTTTTGGGCAAATATAGTGAAAGTTGAGTGCAGAGACAAGAGGAAATCATATTTCCAACTTGGCTATGCTGAAACGAATCCTATCACAAATATAGTGAAAGGCGAGCGCAGAAGCAAGTATTCGAAAATACTTCCGCTCGGTAAGACGAAATTAAAGCAATCTTTATTTTGCTCGGCTCTCGCTTATTTGTATCTTTGCATTAGAATGCAAAAGAGGGAGAATGTTACAGTCGAAATCATTGTGTGGAGTCACTTTACAGTATAACATCGAAGGAGACGGTTATCCGGTTATCCTCATGCACGGCTGGGGGTGCAACCACACGACCGTGCAGTCGATAGAACGACTGCTATCACCTCATTTCAAGGTATACAATCTCGACTTTCCCGGATTCGGCGGAAGTAGCACTCCACCCTCGATATGGGGCGTGGAAGAATATACGCAAATGCTCGAAGCGTTCGTAAAAGACGAAAATATAGAAGCCCCAATTCTTATCGGGCACTCTTTCGGGGGACGGGTATCTATCTTATACGCCTCACGAAACAAAACCCATAAAGTTATTTTGGTCGACGCTGCCGGGATTAAGCCCAAACGCCCATTAAAATACTACCTGAAAGTCTACTCGTTCAAACTATGGAAAAAAGTCTTACCACTTGTAATCGGGAAAAAACAAGCTGAAAAAACAATCGAGAATTATCGCCGCAAATCGGGTTCGGCAGACTATAATGCGTTGACAGGTATCATGCGTAATATAATGGTAAAAGTTGTCAACGAAGACCTTAAAGCGGTTTTGCCGAAAATCCAGTGTCCCGTTCTTCTTCTATGGGGAAAAAACGACACCGCCACCCCATTGCGAGATGCCCGCATCATGGAGAAACTGATTCCCGATGCCGGGCTGGTAGCATTCGACGATGCCGGGCATTACAGCTTCCTCGACAAGCCCTACGAATTTAACACCGTCTTACAAAACTTTTTACAAGACGACATAAAAAGAAAATCATGAACGAAATACTCACTCTCGTCACATTCCTTGCACTGCTCTTTTATACAGGAATAGAGATGAAATTCCAGTTGCAAATGTTGCAACAAAATTCCTACCGAAACGACCGATACAACCGTTGGTTAAAAGGAGAGTCTTTCGCCTCCGTATCCCGTTTGACCGATTTGTTTCTGTTATTGCTGTTGTCTACCAACTTCCTGCCGACATTCGTACAAATCGTCACGATTACAGTGGTCTTGGCAAAAAGCGTAAAAGGTTTACAAACCAAATATAAAAAACCTTTGGTTTTCACCAAACGGGCTACGCGCTTATACATCGCTGTATTGTTGCTCTCGCTTCTTGTCGCAGGACTCGCAGCCGGCTTAACGACTCTTTCCAACGGTAGCAGAGCCTTATTGGCGATAGCTATCTTAGCCCCCTATTTCATGATGACTGCCAACATCATCATGCAACCTGTCGAGAAGCGAATCAACCGAAAATATTACGACGAAGCGAAACAAATTCTCTCCCAAATGCAAGACTTAACTGTCATAGGCATTACCGGGAGCTATGGAAAAACCAGTACCAAGCACTACCTTTACCGCATACTTTGCGAGCGATACAACGTGTTAATGACTCCCGGCAGTTTTAATACGCCTATGGGAGTAATCCGCACCATACGGGAACAAATGAAGCCTTACCACAACATTTTCATCTGTGAAATGGGGGCTAAACAGATCGGTGATATCAAAGAAATATGCGATCTCGTCGCACCTCAAATAGGTATTATCACCGCCGTGGGTGAACAGCATCTCGAATCGTTCAAAACGATCGGGAATGTACAACGTACCAAATTCGAACTGGTCGACGCTTTACCCGGCTCGGGATTGGCCGTTATCAACAACGACTTCCCCTATATAGCCAATCGGCCGGTCGAAAACGTCCCCGTGAAACGCTATACGATAGCCGATACCGGTGCAGACTACCATATCGAGGATATTCGCTACGATACAGATGCCACCCGCTTTACTGTGGTAGGCGGTGGAGAACGCATAGAACTGAGCACGAAACTCATCGGCGAGTGCAACCTCTCCAACCTCATGGCGGCAGTTATCACGGCTCGCCATCTGCAAGTGCCTGTTCCCTCGATACAATATGGAGTGAGCCGAATCGAACAGGTGGAACATCGCTTGAACATGAAGCGGACACCGGGTGGAATTTCCATTATCGACGATGCCTTCAACTCCAATCCCGATGGCGCTCGCATGGCTCTCGACGTACTCCGGCGCATGACACAGGGAAAACGCATCATCATCACACCGGGTATGATCGAGTTGGGTGAAAAACAAGTTGAGTATAACTACCTTTTGGGCAAACAGATAGCCGAAGTATGTGATTACGTCATGGTAGTAGGCAGATACAATAGAGAGGCTATTCTGAAAGGATTGCAAGAAAAGAATTATCCGGAAGACAAAGTTTTCGTTGCCGACACTTTTGCCGACGCACAAGCCCGGCTCGCACAAATCGCACAACCGGGCGACACCGTCCTTTATGAAAACGACCTGCCCGATACGTTCAAATAAATTTCGATTATTATCACAAACCAGATATACAGTTTATCACAAAAAATTATGAAAACTACCGTAGGTGTTTTTTTCGGAGGCCGCTCCACCGAGCACGAAATCTCCGTTATCTCGGCTCTCCAAGCCATCAATGCTTTTAATAAAGAGAAATACGAAATCATACCCATATACATCACCAAACAAGGACGTTGGTTCAGCGGCGATGCCCTGCTCGAAGTAAAAAACTATCGCGACATGGCTGCCCTGCAAAACATGTGCGCCGAGGTTTACATGATTCCCGAATACGGCGACTACAACCTATACCGTAAAAAAAGAGCCCTTTTCGGGAACAATATATGGGCAAAACTCGACGTAGTCATTCCCGTACTGCACGGCAGTAACGGCGAGGACGGTATATTCGAGGGCGTACTCGAATCCATAGGCATACCCTATGCCGGTTGCAACACACTCTCCTCGGCCAACGGCATGGACAAGATAACCATGAAGATGATTATGGAAAAGAGCGGTATCCCCATCGTCGATTACGTATGGTTCACCGACAAACAATGGTTCGCCCAACGCGATAAGCTCATCGAGGGAATCGAGACCCGATTGGGATATCCCGTCATCGTGAAACCTGCCAATTTAGGTTCGAGCGTAGGTATCTCGCATGCCGATAATCGTGAAGAACTCATCGCCAAAGTAGATGTCGCCGAAAAATACTCTACCCGTATCGTTATCGAAGATATGGTCGAAGAACTGAAAGAAATCAACTGCTCGGTATTGGGCGACTGCGACGACTACCGTACCTCGGTATGCGAGGAGCCTATCAAAAGCGGCGATATTCTCACTTACGAAGACAAATACATGGGTGGAGGCAAATCCAACAAAGGCATGCAAGCCACACAAAAACGTATTCCCGCCGACCTCTCTCCCGAAGATACCGCACGGGTACAATTCCTTGCCGGCGAAACGTTTCGGGTATTGTCTTGCCACGGGGTCGCCCGTGTCGATTTCATGATCGACGGTAAAAGCGGCGACATCTATGTCAACGAAATCAACACCATTCCCGGTTCCCTCTCGTTCTACCTATGGGAAGCCTCCGGCATACGCTTCGACCAGCTTATGGACAAATTAGTAGACCTCGCCTTGAAACGCAAACGCGAGTCTTCCATGAAGACCGTCAGCTACGACCAAAACATTTTCAACCTCGGCAAAGGGCTGAAAGGCGGGAAAACGGGAGCTAAATAACTTACAAAAATATTATGGATAAAACGGGGCTATCTCTAACGACCGATAGCCCCGTTTAGTTATTTCAAAAAAATCCTACTTATTTCGTCACCTAATAACCGGGATTCTGATCCATATTGTCGTTATACAAAATATCGTTCTCGGGAATTGGCAATGCCCAACGATAGCTCGGGAAATCGATATTTTTCGTGAGCGGATCCAAGTCGTAATCGGTCCGAACCAACGACTTCTGCAAACGTTTCATATCGAAGAATACATGTCCCTCGAACAAGAACTCTTTGCGGCTTTCCTCGAACAGGTTGTCGAGCGTTACCGTAGCGTAAGCCTCGGCATTACGGTTCGTGGCTACGCGATTCAAATCGTCGATGGCGGTTACGCCCGATACCGTAGCTCCACGGTAAATAGCCTCCGAACGTATCAGATACATTTCCGAGATACGCAATACCGGCACGTTATTGTAGGCCAACTGTCCGTTTTTACCGGGATACTTGGTCGACCAGCGATAACCCGAATACTTACTGTTGGTTTTCGTCAATCCGGTCAAGCGCACATCGGTTGCGTCATACAAATCGATGAGGTCGTTCGATACTCGAACGTCGCCATAACCGGCTCCGCCTGCAACTTCGGGGGCTGTCAAATAGTCTCCGAGGTCACTGCGGCTGCCGTCGCTCTGAGATACGTAAACTTCAAATATGATTTCGCTGCCCGATTGGGGGGCTACGTCTACCGAGCCGTCCCACATCGATACGAAGCGGTCGCCCGAAAGCAGACGGAAACGCCCGTTCTTGATCACTTTCGTCGCATAATCGGCGGCCAACTGCCAATCTTCATGATGCAGATATACCCGTGCCATCAAGGCTTGAATAACCGGTTTCGTTACCGTGGCTACGACATCTTTCACCCCTGCGCGCACATAGCTGTCGCTCATCAGGCGTTCGGCTTCCACCAAGTCGGGTATAATGAGGTTTTCATACACTTCCGCTACCGTGTTACGAGAGGGACGGGCCGAAAGGTCGTCCTTCAAGACGATGGGCACACCCATCGCTTCTACTCCGGTAAGACCTTTTTCCTTGATATATCCGTAGGGTTGAGCATAAACTCGTACCAAATCGAAGTAAGCCAAAGCTCGCAAGAAAAGATTCTCGGCTTTGATGTTGTTGATTTGCTCGTCGCTTACCCCGTCCCGCGAGAATTTTCCTTCGTCAATAGCCGTGAGGGCTTTATTACAGCCCAATATCGCGCTATATGCGCTCGACCAAAGACCCATCGTGCTGGTCGAAGTATAGTTCCAAGCCGGTTCCTGACGCATACGTCCTGTATTGACCGGCCCTACCATACCGTTGCCGCACATCACGTCGAATGTCAACGGGAACGATGCTCCATACCACGAGATGACTGCCCGATAGTTACCCGCCGTCGCTCCGTCGATCCCTTCGAAGGTCGACAGAGCCAATTCGTCTGACTGATCCATCGGTGGCTCCTTCGTCAGGAAGTCCTCGCAGGAAGAAAGAGCCAACGCTAAAACTGCTATCGATAAAATTATTTTTTTCATTGTAACAATTCTTTTTTAATTGATTAGAAAGTAATATCCACACCCACGATCATCGAACGGGTCATCGGGTAACTGATGATGGTAGCACCCGAGGTTCCGTGTTCGGGATCCCAGTAGTTCATGTTGTGGAACGTATAGAGGTTCAATGCGCTGGCATAGATGCGGACACCGCTCATCAATGCCTTTTTGGTCCATTTCGAAGGCAAGCTGTATGCCAGCGTAATATCCTTGATACGCAAGTAGCTGCCATCTTCGAGATAACGGGTAGAAATAGCAGAGCTGTTGCTCGAATTGTTGTAAACCGGTTTCGGCAATACATTGGTGTCGCCCGGTTTCTTCCAATAATTCATGGCGCCTTTCCAAATGTTCGAATCGCCGTAAGAGCCGTCTGCTTCGAACAACGAACGGTCTTGGTTCAACACCTTGTTACCATAGCGGGCTTCGAGCTGAATACCCAACGATATACCTTTCCAAGAAAGCTCGGTATTGAAACCGCCCGTCCACAGAGGTTCGGGAGAACCGGCATTGATACGGCGAGCCTCTCCGTAATTCTCGGTCAACAGCCCCTCTTCGTTACGCCACAAAGCGTTACCGTTCTGAGGATTCACCCCGGCATAGTCATACAACCAATAGGTATAAAGCTGTTCGCCCTTGACATAACGCAAAGTCGTTCCTATAAAATCTTGACCCGGAGCAAGTTCGAGCACTTTCGAACGGTTGGCTGCAAAGTTCACGCCGGCTGTCCATTTGAAGTCGTTGGTATTGAAAATCTCGGCATCCAACTGAACCTCCACACCGCTGTTGCGAATCTTACCTACGTTCTGGGCTTGCGAAGCAAAACCGGTCGTATAAGGCAGAGGAGCTGCGATCAACATATCTTCGGTACGACGGGTGTACCAGTCGATAGAACCGTTCAAACGGTCGAACAGACGGAAGTCGATACCGATATTGTGAGTTTTGTTGGTCTCCCAAGTCAATTTGCGGTTCTGCAACTGAGAAGGCAACTGACCGGTAATACCGTTGTACACGATGTCGGAGTACAAACCGTAGTGTGCATAGGCTGCAATATTGTCGTTACCGTTCACACCATAGCTGTAACGCAATTTCAATTGATTAAGTACCGATTTGATATCCTGCATGAAATCTTCGTTGTGAATATTCCACGAAGCGCTGGCAGCCCAGAAAGTACCCCAACGTCTGTCGGGACCGAACTTGGAGCTACCGTCCGTACGAATAGAACCTTTTACATAATAACGGCCTTTGTAATTGTATTCGGCTACACCGAAGAAAGAAACCATCGCCATTTCGGTAAGACCGTCACCCACTCGTTGGTCTTCTACCGAAACACCCACAGAGTGGTAAGGACGTTGTTGATTCACATGATAAGATATACCTTGCAAGAAAGAAGATTCATACGTATTGGCTTCCTGACCGATCAACACATTCAACGAATGGTCGTCGTTGAACAGGTCGTCATAAGTGATCGTATTCGAAGTAGTCAATATGCGATATTGGCTCTCGGCCGTGTTCAAAGAAGCGCCATAAGAAGCCGTGTTCACGAAAGCCGGACTGTAAGCGCGGCTGGTAGTCGTGGCATACTCGATAGAGTTGTTGGTACGGAACGTCAGTTGCTTGATCGGTTTCCATTCCAAATAAACGGTTCCGTTGAATTTATACTGCTTGTCGTATTTGTCTTGTTCGCGAATAGCGGCGATCGGGTTCACGTTGAACACGAAAGGCAAATCGAAGTTGTAGCTTCCGTCCTCGTTGTAAGCGTTCATGGTCGGAGCCAAAGCCATACCCGAATAGAAGGGATTCGTAGGAGCCAAACCGCTATCGCCCAACAAACTATTTTGCACATCGGAAACCTTCATATAACCGCCATGCAGACGAGTTCCCATTTTCAACCATTTGTTCAACTCGGTATCGAGGTTCGCGCGAATCTGCATCTTCTCGAAACCTACGGTCGGCACGATACCGTTCGTTTTATTATAAGACAATGAAGTATAGTAAGTAGTCTTGCCCGCACCGCCCGAAGCGATCAGCTCATACTCTTGCAAGCTGCCGTTACGCGTCAACTCTTTCATCCAGTTGGTCGCGCGTCTGCCGGCCATAGCCTGCGGGAAATAATACTCCGACGAAGGATCATCGGGATTATACCCAGCATTGATACGGGCATCGCGTTGATATTGTACATATTCTTCGAGATTGGCCATACCGAAGTCATTGTCATTGGCAAGCGTGGACACACCGTAGCGGGCACGAGCGGTAATCTTGGATTTCCCGGCTTCTCCCGACTTGGTGGTAATCAAAATCACACCATTGGCAGCACGCGAACCATAGATAGAAGCGGCTGCGGCATCCTTCAACACCGTCACCGAAGCAATATCGCTGGCGTTGATCAAGGCAATAGCGTTCATACTGTTGGAAAGTCCGCCTACATCACCGCTTTCTACGGGAATACCGTCAACTACATACAAAGGGTCGTTACCGGCTCCGATAGAACTGGTTCCGCGGACCCGAATCGTAGCCACAGATCCCGGTTGCCCGTTGCTCGACGAAACCGACACACCGGCCATTTTACCGGAAAGCATCTTATCGACCGAAGTCTCGGGGATAGAAGCCAACTCGTCGCCATCGACCGTTGCGATAGAACCGGTTTTGGCCTCCTTCCGTATCGTCTGGTAACCTACCACCACGACATCGTCGAGAGTATGATCGGCAGAATTCAATTTAACGACCATACCATTACGCGCAAAAACCTCCTGTTTTTCCATACCGATGTAGGAAATAACCAAAGTTCTCGATGCCCCGGCAGGGATCTTGATTGTAAACTTACCGTCCGTGTCGGTAATAGTAGAAGCATTCGCGCCCTTCACCAAGATAGACGCACCGATAACCGGCTCGTCATTCTCTGCCGACAACACCGTACCGGAGATACTCGTTTGAGCCACCGCTAACGAAATGCCAGCCAACAGAGCGCACAATAACAATGTTAATTTTCTCATACGACTGAAATTAAATTTAAATAAACGATTATTCCTTCTTCTTTTTTCACATTACACACACTCGACAATCTTTGTCAAGTTTTTTTTCATTACACACTACTAACTCTAAAACTTTTCTTTCCTTTTTTAACCTTATTATATATATAAAACTTAATAAAAATAGCGAATCTCTATGCTCAAATCAACTTCCCATAGAAGTATTCAGCATGCAAAGATAACAAAAAAACCTCAATATA
>ENA-UEPV01001928-UEPV01001928.1-human-gut-metagenome-genome-assembly--contig:-NODE-1928-length-12099-cov-5.850025_pt1 | contig 12099 bp, 7 predicted proteins | sample MGYA00242942_ERZ507925 | MGnify/ENA primary metagenome ERZ507925 (study PRJEB26167, sample SAMN06115453) | human gut metagenome | host: Homo sapiens | place: China:Fujian | collected 2015-08-26... | reverse complement strand
ACATCATCTTTGGTTCAACGACGAGGCTTATCTGACCAAAGGGAATTTCGTGAAATGGAATCCGGCCATCAAAACCGAAGCCGATCGCCAGGCCCTTTTGGAAGCAGTGAATCAGGGCGTCATCGATGTGATCGCAACAGACCATGCCCCCCATACCCTGTCCGAAAAAAACGGTCCATACACCAAAGCCGCCAGCGGTGGCCCTATGGTCCAACACTCTTTGACGGTAATGTTGGAATTAGCCGAACGCGGTATGATCTCTATGGAAAAAATAGTCGAAGGCATGTGCCATGCCCCCGCCGAATTGTTCCGAATCGAAAACCGGGGATTTATCCGCGAAGGCTATCAGGCCGATCTTTGTATTTTCCGGAAAGCCCCCTGGACGGTAACGAAAGAAAATATTCTCTATCAATGTGGCTGGTCGCCCCTGGAAAACCAAACGTTCACCTATAAAGTACAAACGACGCTGGTAAACGGACATGTCGTATACGATAAAGGAAATTTTTATACCGACCGTACAGGCGAACGACTCACTTTTAAACGGTAAGTACCCGTATCGGATGTGAACAATTAAACCAAATACGTCAGAAAACAGGCAGACAATAGTAATACAAACACCAGATTGCTGAATAAAGCGGTCCGGCAGCAAATAAAATACTGGGCATATAAAAAAGAAAGAGGGACGGCAAACATATACATAAAATCATAATAATTGCCGGGAATAATCACAAACGTCAAGGACAGGAATATCATCATAGATACCAGCGAAAGAATTCCACGCCGCTGATTGACGATCATCAGGGAATAACGGGCCGACAGGTTTGTCAAAGCAATGATCAGCACCAATACGATCATCCCCAGCCGCACCAGATCGATTACAGGCAGACGATGTATATGTTCACCGACCATCAGGTTATCCGTAAAAATAGCCGGCAACAATTCCAAACGATCCGTCCAGAAATAATAAAAAGCAATAAACAGAACCGGCGTCAGAATTCCCAACCACAAAGCCACAATATCCTTCAAGGTAGAACGGCCCGAAAAGAACAAGACCCCGAAAGCCCAAGCGATCGACAGGATAAACTTCGGATAAATAGCAACGGACAGGGCGATTAGAAAACCGAAATCATACAGTGCACCATTACTTTTCGTATCATTGATCGCCATCTGCAATTTCCATACAGCGACCGTCACGATAAAAACAGCGATCAGGAGGTAGTCAAAACCGACATTGACCATAATGCCCGACGTCAGCAGGATATAAATAAGTGAAGGCAAGGTCGTCGTTTGTCCCAGCAATTTAAACCGTTCACTCAGAAAAAAGATCAGATAGGCCACCCCCAACACCATGACAAAGCCGATTGCCGATAACCAGAATTTATCCAGCTGATTGATATAAGCCATATTGATGACTCCCTTCACCTGCACCGATTGGAGAGACTCCAGAGAGAAATACCCACTAAGAAAAGCGATTGCCATTACAAGGAATGGCAATACAAAAAGCATATATAACCGTCTGGATTTTAAAAACTCATTCATACCGGAATTTCCCCGCGATCATTCAATTTATTTCTTCTCCCCCTTTAACCTCCAGCTTTTAGCTTATAGCCTCTAGCTTTTTACCTTTTACTTCTATCAAATCCTGCCCGATATCCCTACGGAAACTCATATCTTTGAAAGACAATCTTGCCACGTTAGCATAAGATTGTTTCAGCGCCTGTTCCATCTGTGTTCCGAAAGAGCTCACAGCCATCACCCGTCCGCCATTAGTCAGGATCTGTCCATCAGCTTCTTTTGTTCCGGCATGGAATACAATACTCCCTTCGATATTATCGAGTCCGGTAATCACATTCCCCTTCTCATAACTTCCGGGATATCCTCCGGCCACCAACATCACCGTCGTGCAATAGCGTGCGTCCAGTTCGAATGCCGAATCGGCCAGTTTCCCCAAAGCCGTCGCTTCGAACAGTTCGAGGATATCGGTCTTCAGACGGGGCATGACCACCTCGGTCTCGGGATCCCCCATCCGGACATTATATTCGATGACGGCAGGGTCTCCTCCCTTATTCATCAATCCGAAAAAGATAAATCCCCGGTAGTCGATTCCATCTTTCTTCAAGCCCTCTACAGTCGGGCGCACAATTCTTTCTTCTACCTTCCGGTTAAACTCTTCATCGGCAAAAGGCACAGGCGAAACAGCTCCCATTCCTCCGGTATTCAATCCGGTATCCCCTTCTCCTACTCTCTTATAATCTTTGGCAGATCCCAATATTTTATAATCTTTACCATCGGTAATAGCAAACACAGAGATCTCTATTCCATGCAAAAACTCTTCGATCACCACCCGGCAACTCGCTTTGCCGAACTTCCCACCCAGCATCTCTTCCAGTTCCCGCTGAGCTTCCTCCAATTCCGGAAGAATCAACACTCCCTTACCGGCAGCCAACCCATCGGCTTTCAGTACATAAGGCGGACGAAGAGTAGCTAAAAACCGCTGTCCTTCCTTCACCCGATCGGGAGTCACCGTCATATATCCCGCAGTAGGAATACCATGCCGGATCATAAATTGTTTGGCAAAATCTTTACTGCCTTCCAGAATAGCACCGTCCTTACCGGGACCCACAATCATCAATCCTCCGAAACGGGAATCGGCTTCCAGAAAATCACGTATTCCTTCCACCAGCGGATCCTCAGGACCTACCACGAGCAGATCGATCTGTTTATCCTGAATAAAATCACCGATAGCCCTGAAATCGGTCACTGCAAGACTGACATTTTCAGCCAACTGGGCTGTCCCTGCATTCCCCGGAGCCACATAAAGTTTTTCCAATTTCGGACTTTGAACTATTTTCCACGCCAGCGCATGTTCACGCCCTCCGCTTCCCAATAACAAGACTTTCATATGAGTATCTATTTTTTATTATGCAAAAATAATAAAGATTTCTCTCTTCACTACTGATTATCTATCGTATAATTAAAAAAGCGGTTAAACTTGTACATTTTACGAAACACTGCATCCACTTTCTGTAGTAAATCGTCGCTCTCGAACCAGGCTTCCGGCTTTACACTCATCACATCATAATGCTTATGTTTTAGGAAATCGGCCTCCGGGAAATCGGCCGGGAAAGGAGCCGGAACTTTCTTTAATTTATCATCGGTATCCAATTCAGGAAATTCGGCAATAAATTCAGGTTCCCGGATAATCGAAGTAAACTCTTCGATATTTTCATAGATATCCTGCCTGATCCGTTTCAACAAAGCCGGTTCCGGACAATAACACCCCCCGCCCAACATACAACACCCCGGTTGGAGGTGGATATAATACCCACAACGTCCGCTGTTACGTCCCCGCCAACCACAGATATAAGCGGCAAAATGATCTTTATAAGGACGCTTATCCGGCGAAAAGCGGATATCCCGGTAAATCCGGTATACACAATCCTTCGCTTTCAGATTCTTCACCTCCTCATCCCAAACCGCAGTTTGTGCAATCAATCGGTCTACCAATTCATCGAACCCCTCTTTCAATTTCTGATAACGGGGTTTCTGACCGGCAAACCATTCCCGGTCATTATTTTCCTGTAACTCCCGCAAAAAAGTCAGTATATCTCTAATCAACCCTTTCATCTTTTTCCTCCTCTCTCTCGCTTAAACTTATCAGCCTATAGCCTTTAGCCTCCCAGCCTTTAGCTTATAGCTTTTAGCCTTTAGCTTATAGCTTTTAGCCTTTAGCTTTTAGCTTTTTACTTTTAACCTTTTACTTCCCCCCCCCTCACGCAATGTTTCATCTCGAAAGGTATTTCCATCGACAACTCCATAAACCCCATAAACTCTCCTTCCACATACCAAGGCGTCTGATAAATCAGTTTTTTTACCCCTTTCTTCTCGATAGTATAAACATTGGTCCGGGGATTTTGTAACATATCGGCCAACAGGGAATGAGCCGGCTCGGGATGGCAATCCAACACATTTTTACCGATCAGATCCTCCTGTCCGGGCTTTAAAAATGTCTTACGCGACTTATCGTTCATTTCCAAAATCTTCCCTTCTTTGTCACATATCGTGACTGCCAGGTTAACCTCTTTAAAATAATCCATCTTCTATCGTTTAAAAGTTAAACTATAATTTCCATTATTTACCGGAACGGATTTCCTATTCTCTCAGTAACAACACCGTCCCCTGCGTCGTTTCAGGAACTCCCGACTCATTATTATCTCCGGTCCAGACCTCGGCATCCCCGAAGATCGCTTCTGCACGCCAGATATACATTCCCTGCGGCATTCGTTCGCCCTTGAGGTTACAGCCATCCCAGCCTTCCGAAGGCCGACCGTTTTCCAGGGCTCGGGTTTCCCAAATCTTATTTCCGTATTGATCGAAAATCTGTAGCCTATAACGGGCTAGTCCCATCCCGATCCCGTTAAAACGGTTGATCTTCGGATTCTGACTATGCGGAATAAAAGTATTCGGGAAATACAATCCTTTGATCAATACCCGATGTTCCATAATCGCCGTATCCCGGCATCCATATACATTCTCTACCACTAGTTCGGCCCGATACACCCCCTGCTCCCCGAATTCCACCGTCTGATCGCCGAAAGCATGGAAGGTCCCCTTATCAGGTAAATTCCAGATACAGTCCGAACATTCTTCCGAAAGATTGATAAAGGTCACTTTTTGAGGATTTCCTTTTTCCACCTTTTTGTCCAATAACGCCCTGGGTTTATTGGGAACAACTACTCCCCGCAGGTATTCCGATTTACACCCCTTATCCGTTTCGGCATATATCATCACCCGGAAGCGCTGAACCGTATCGGATTCATTTACATACCAATGCTCCCTCGCCGAAGTCAGTCCCGACCGATCCCCATAATCCCACATCAGATAAGCCTCTCCGGTAATCTCCGGCTGGTACAGATAAGGCGAACATTGGATAGTATCTACCGGCTCGATCGTCAGGATCGGTTTGTTATAAACGACCACTTCCTTCATGACCGAATCAGTACACTGATTTATCTCGGCAGAAACTCCGATAACCGTTACCGGAAAGGTACCGTATCCTTCGTACACATACCTCAGGCTATCCTTGTTTCCTGTCTGTCCATCTCCCAATTTCCAGGTTACCTGTTTCAGTTCCTGATCTGAATTTACGACAAAGGTAAATGTATCCGCCTCACAAAGATAATCTTCACTTTTGATTTCCAAGTGCGGTAAAGGATAAATTATTACAGGCGAAGAAATCGTATCCCACCCGCAGCCGTTGTCTATCTTCAGTTTCACCAGATAAGTACCTTGCTTATCGTATTTATGTCGTGGGCTCCAGACGGTATCCCGACTACCGTCCCCGAAATTCCAATAGGTATTCAGGATAGTAGACACGGTGTCCGTAGAATTATTCCGGAATAAGATTTCCTGATTTACACAGGCGTAAGGATTGTCCAAAGGCGTAAAATGAGCACTGATCTGCCGGGGTTTCACAAGCAGGGTATCGGTATACTCATCCACATCACAACGATTCTCAGCCCGTAAAGTAATAAAATAGCTGGTAGCGGTTTCATCTGTCGTAAATTCATGCTCCGGATTACGGATGTCCGTTTCTCCGGCCACTTCTCCTGTTCGTGAATTGGTAAAAGTCCAGTTGAATACACAATTATTTCCGGTAGTCGTATTCTGCAATTCCAAAAATACCGGCGAACATTCCCATTCATGCATCAAAGCAAAAGAAACTTTCGGAGCCGAGAATACAGTAATCGTCGTATCGTAGCTCACGGTATCACAAACGTTGCTTACTGTCATCCGGGCAACAAAGGTCGTATCCCAGCTCCCGGCCGGATAAGGCTTCGGCACGATAGGCATCAAGGTGTCGGTCTTCGTCCCATCACCATAATCCCAATGAAAAGTCAGGTAATTGTGATCGCTCTTATAGGTATCGGGATCGACCGTAAAGAGGACTTCGAAAGGAGCACACCCCTGTAAAGTATCGACATCGAAAAAAGGTGGAGGCGGCAAATTAATAATCTCGATACGGGTAGCTTCGGAAGTATCCCGGCATCCATAAACCGACTGAGCCATACAAATAACATCCCGATAACCGTACATGTCATAACTATGCAGGATCTCGTTGTCCGATATCCCATGAGGCGTATCGTCGCCGAATATCCATTCGAATGTATTCCCGTCAGACTGAGCGGGTGTAAACAACACATCCGTATGGATACAACTCCGAGGAGCCACCGTAAAATCGGTCGACGGCAAAGGATGTACCCGCATCACCGCCGAATCCCGGTTCATACACCCACGGCTATCCGTATAATAATACAACAATTGAAAATCCCCCGGAACAGTCGGAGTAAACAAATGTCCCGCCAACACGTCTTGACCCGATTTCCAATCTCCTCTGTTGGGTTGCCATACCTGCCCCGCTGCCGAATCTCTTCCCACCAGAGTCACCGGTGGATTGTTCAGACACATCTTCAAAGAATCACCGGCCTCTACATAAGGTAAGGGCCATATCCGCATATTCATCGTATCCCGGGCGATACAAGCCCCGTTCCGGTAATGATACACCAATCCGATATCTTTTTGCGCATAGGGATCGAAGCCCGGATAAAAATAACTATTTCCCCGCTCGGTATACAACACTTCAGCCGCTTCGGGAATTGCAGGATCTTTCAGCGTCCACCAGCCCCCTTCCGGCTGTGCACGAAGAATCCGGGCCTCTGCCAGTTCACAGATCGTATCATCCGGCAATGGGATCACAGGAATAAATTTATCGACCTTCACCTGAAAAACAGCCTGTCCCGGTGTTTTACAACGATTTTTATATGCTGCGACTACGGTATAATCACAGGTTTTGAAATCGATATCCGGATAATAAGATTTTAAATCCGTTCCATTCACCAGTGTATATCCCTCGGAAGCATAACCTTGATTCGCAGTGATCGTCCAATGTACCTGTTGTATTTTGTCGTTCCGCTGATCGACTTCTACCCGCTCTCTCCCGATAAAATGAAAAGGTTCACACTGATCTGCAATATCCCCGATCCTGACCCGGGGAATGGCAAATGCCTTGATCCGGAATACCGAATCGTCGTCGTGATGACAACCGTTGGAAACCGCTAACCGTACATCGTAGTCTCCCGGCTCCGAGAACAAGAGTTTCGGAGATTCACTGTTCGTATCCCCCTCGGCAAAACTTACCCCCTGCTGAGGTGTAACCGTCCAGGTATAAGCCAGGGAATCCCCCTCCGAAAGATTATTCAGGGTAATCACAAACGGATCGGGATCATCCGTACAACCGACAGAATCTTTACCTACAGAAAAGCTAGCCTGCTGTTCGGTCCTGAGCACATTGACTTCGGTCAGAAACTCCTGTTTTCCCTCATCCGCACATTTCGAAAAAACCTCGAGCTTAAGCTCATAATGCCCATTATCATTGAATAATATCCCCGGGAAATCGGTATTTTCCCGATCTCCGCCTTTCCAGGACCATCCCACCTCCGGAGTAATGGTCCATTTCGAAGTAAGGGCTGAATTCCGGGTATCCACCCATTTCAGATAATCGGACATTTCCACGGGAATACCGTCTCCGGCACAGACCCGTTTCATATATGATGCCAATTCGATATCGGGGATACCATGCACCACCACCCTGAACTCTTTTGTCACAGGCGATTTACACGTACTATGAGTAGCTACTCTCACCCGGTATTCCCCATATTTTGTAAACCGGATCGAAGGAGCCTTCTGTCTGCTCCCCACAGCCGGATCGATAACCTGGCCGTCCTGCATATATTCATATCCCTGCTCTACGTCGCTAACCACCTCCCATTCCCAGCTGAGCGCACCGGCTTCTTCCTGCATTGTATTTTCAAAAACGACAATTTCCTGCTCACAAATATCGGCAACCGAAGGATTTCCCGCAACAGGTGTCTTTATGACAATATCCCCGTAAACATCCGGATCATAAATATGGTATACGCCTCAGCCACCGGATCGGTAGCCGGACATCCCGCATGAGGCAAAGTTGCTTTCACCGTATAATATCCGGGACGTTTAAATTCCACCCGAGGAATCAGACTCGTCAACCCCTCCGCACCCAGTTCATAATCTCCCGGCTGGTCCGTGCCGTCCTGCCGATAAATCTGCCAGGTTACCTGTGGGGTATTATTATACCATACAAACGTAGTATCACCCGAAAGGACAAAACCGGCAGGACAAGAAACCGTATCTTCCAATACTACTTCCGGATTTTTTTTCACCCGGATTCGTAAAGTCCGCGACACGGTATCACAAAATCCGAAAACCGTACCGGTTACTTCATAGGTTCCCCATTTCTTAAAAGTGATCGGAGCAACCCTTTCCGTATTCCCCTTTAGAAACTCACAATCCTCTGCCGTCCCCCCCTGAGGTTCCCCTGTCTCCGGGATAGTCACTTCCCAGTTATAAGCCAGCTCTAAACTTTCAGGATCCTTTTCCGATGCCGAATTGGTAAAGATAAGCATCCCACCTTCGCATACTTCATCCCGGTTGTCCTTCTCTTTGACAGTAACATCCAAACCTGAAATCCGGACCTTCAATTCTCCGGTCAATTCTTTCCGGGTCAAAATACCTCCATGCTCATCCTTTTCCGGACACCCCACCTCCGGCAAAGTGACCTTATAGGTATATTTTCCCGATTCCTGAAAATGAATCTTCGGCTCCGGCGAATCGGACGAAGTTCCGTCCACAAAGTCCACTCTATCCGGAGTAAACTCCCAATGTGCTTCGGGCACATGATTATACCATTCGTAAAAAATACACAACTCCGTATTCAATACATCCCGGGGACAGATTTCTGTCGGAAAATCGGCCAAGAAAATAGTCGGATCTTTCCTGACATGTACCCGGAAAGAAATGCGTTTCGAGTTACAAGGGACAGACAACGAGTCGGTCACTTCAAAGTCTCCATACCCATTGAACCTGATCCGAGGTCCGGCAGAAGTCGGAGAACCGGCCAGATATTCAACATTCCAGGCCGGATCGTATAATTCCGTCGTGATTGGCTTAACCGTCCAAGAATGTTCTAATCCCTCTCCGCTGGAATGATTCTCAAAACTAACCGTTTCGCCGTCACAAATCGAGATGTTGTCTCCGACAGGGGCAGGTGTCGGAACAATATTGTCGGTAATCGCAGGATCATCGATTTTCAACTCTTTATGGATCGTCAGCTTGGAGGGATCACCACAAAGCACACCGCCTACCGAAGCTCCTTTCAAAGTCAAGGAAACCTCATAGGTCGCACCAGCCTGCAAATAAACCTGCGGATATTCTTTATCCGCCTCATAACCGGGTAAAAAATCTACCGTACCGGTCATTCCTGCCTTAGGTTCGATTTTCCAGACTGCTTCTTTCGGGTTTCCATTCCAATAGAGACGGAAATAATTCTCCAAATTCACCAAAGCTTTCCCCGTAGTAAGATCAGGACATAAAGACACCGGCCAGGTAACCTCCACAATCTCGGGATCCTTCCGTACGATAATAGTCGTATCTTTTACATTTTGAGGACATTCGTTTGTCAAAGTCAGTGCAACCACGTATTCCCCGTAGCCGTTGAACTGAATGACCGGATTCTCCGACTTCTCGCTAGTGCCGTTTATAAAAACAAAATCATTTGTCTGCCTACCGGTAACATTCCAATAATACTGTGGATTTTCCCCTTTAGAATGGTCGGTAAATACAACACTTTCGCCCGAACAGACGGTATCCCTATCGACTGTAAAACCGACTTCCGGCGATTGTATCACACTGATCACTTTTACGATTGTATCGTTGGAACATTCCAGCCCCCCTGTAGAAGCGATCAAGCGTACTTCATATTCTCCCGGCGTATCGAATATCACCTGAGGATATTTTTCGAACACAGAAGGTTTATCTCCAAATTTCCAGATATATTCTGCTATTGTATTACAGTAAACATCCCGTCCTTCAATCGTACGGTTTATTACCTGAACAGGATAACCGGTACACCCCGGGGCTACGAAATCAAAAGCCGCTTCCGGGGGAATAACCACGGCCGTTGTCACGGTCGTCTGTAAAGGTAACATGTAGTCCGAACACTCGTTCCGAGCCTCCAATTCCACCGTTATCGGGCAATTATCGGTCTGAAAAGTATGTTTCACCGATCCCATTGTTTTCATCATCTCTGCCTGTGTTAAAGTCGTATCACGCCCATCTCCGAAATTCACGACATAAACGGTACCGGAAGTCTGTTTATCATAATCGATAATTTTTATTTCAGACTCCATACCGTAACAAGTACCTTTTTCATTCACTTTCAATGCGACATCCGGCTTATTCAGCCGAAGTACATCATAGTTTTTTTCGAGTACTTTACTGCCATCCGATGAAGTCCAGGAAAATTTCAGTTTAAACACTTTGAATTCCCTATAAACATGCTCCATCGTCTCTTCGGTTCCCCATTCTTCGACAGCAGAGCCATCTCCCCAATCTACTTTAAAAGTTCCTTTTTTGAAGCCCTCATGCACACATTGATTGTAAACCGTCAACTTTTGTCCGTTCACAGCATCTCCATTACACAACTTAAACCCGCCGGGATCGACCAATTTCAAATCGTCCTGAGTCTGGGCATAACCACCTACTGCCGAGCACAAAACAGTAAGTAGTAAAGCTAAGCGGTATATCCCTTTTCTGCATTTTTTCTGATTTTTCATATCTGATCCTTTTTATTCGCCTGTGATCGGCGGATTTTAAAAATGAAAAGCCTTATTCTTCCGTTTCATTCTGGCTCTCTTACTATTGTTCGGCGAATTATCGAAACGCTGGATGCAACGTTTGGGAACTATCCTGTAATACCAATGCAACGATAAAGAATGACTGGTATTTTGATACATCGTCCCTTGATGGGTCGGGACTTCACAGGTATAACCGATCTTCCATCCGGAATCACGTCCTCCCGGAATATTCACTCCTAAATGTACTAACAAGGTACCTACCTGCAATCCTTCGAATTGATCCCCCCGGACACCCAAACCGATCAGTCCGAAACGCTCTTCCTCCCAGCAAACTCCGAATTGTAAATTCCGCATAACCGACTGCACATCGATCATTACGTACGGAGAAAGCACTGTATTGATCTGATTCCCTAAAGCAAAAGGATGTGCATACGAAACATATCCCGAATACCGGCGATTCAACAGATTTTCTTCGGAAGAAGCAGACCCGTGTTCGGATAAAAACGACTGAGTGGATTCTATGATATGATATACAGAAAACCCATACTCCAAACTAGCCACCCCATGCCAGGCCACATTGAAATCGGTCTGACCGTAAATACCGGCGGCCATATCGAATATCGTCACTTTATCGGCATAAAAACTCATCAACTCAGGGGAGATATCCAAAATCTGACCGTAAAAAGGATCGAACTGATCTCCCAGTGTCAACTTCGAGGGATCCACGCTTTTACAATATAGGCTAGGTTGCAGACCGACCTGCAACACCGTAGAACGTGACAGTTTCACCCGGGCCGACAAGGCGGCAGCAAACAGCTGGGTCACATACATCACCGAACTTTCCTGATCGCGTTGATAAAACAGAGAGAGACCTCCCAAGCCGAAAGTCCTTTTCTCCTGAAAGGCATAATCTGCCGAAACAAAATAAGACCTGAAATCCAACGGCTTACTCCAATATGACCGTTGCATACCGATATTCACACCCGCTAATCCATCAAAACCTGAATAGGCCGGATTATTAAAAGATTTCCACATAAATGGATGAGATACCTTCGTATCCTGCGCCTGTAAACGGACAGACACCACCAGTAACAAAAATGTCACCGATATTATTAATCGAATACCCACACACATTAATTTTTCATGAATAATGAATCGTGACAAATTTAGCTTTTTTACAACTCCTTTCAAATTAATCACTTTAATTTATTCCTTTGTAAAAAAAACAAAAAATCATTTTTTTTCTGATGAAATTTTGTCACTTTCAAAAAAAGCCATATCTTTGCATCGCTTTTGAGAAATATTCCTTAGTAGCTCAGTTGGTTAGAGCGGCGGACTGTTAATCCGTAGGTCGTAGGTTCAAGTCCTA
>ENA-UEPV01001917-UEPV01001917.1-human-gut-metagenome-genome-assembly--contig:-NODE-1917-length-12139-cov-5.069391_pt1 | contig 12139 bp, 7 predicted proteins | sample MGYA00242942_ERZ507925 | MGnify/ENA primary metagenome ERZ507925 (study PRJEB26167, sample SAMN06115453) | human gut metagenome | host: Homo sapiens | place: China:Fujian | collected 2015-08-26... | reverse complement strand
ACACATGGTAAAGCTGCCTGTTATCGTCTATAACCGGGACAGTCAATCCGAGGTGCTGATTGATGCAATCGACCTGCGGAACAAGCTGGAAGAAATTGCAGATGCGGAGTACGCCAAGACGGGGAAATATATTCGTCCAATCGCGCTGTTTCAGGCACAGCCGAAGGGCAAGGAGGATGCGACAACCTTTGAAAAGCTGCGGGACAAGCTGGTGGACGCCGATATTCCTGCCGAGCAGATTGCCATTCGCACCGCCGATGTGAACGAGCTGAAAAATACCGATTTGATGTCCCCGGACTGTCCGGTTCGCTATATTATCACGGTCAATGCGCTGAAAGAGGGCTGGGACTGCCCCTTTGACTATATTCTTGCGTCTCTGGCCAATAAGACAAGTCAGGTTGACGTGGAGCAGATTTTGGGACGGATTCTCCGTCTGCCCCATACGAGCCAGCATATGCAGAGCGCACTCAATATGTCCTATGTTCTGACTTCCTCCAACGACTTCAACAACACCGTGGCGCATATCGTCAAGGGCTTGAACAGCGCAGGTTTCAGCGATAAGGACTATCGGATTGGGGAGTCCGCAAAACCGCAGATTCCCGAACAGCCAGCGGAACAAATCACGCTGCCTGACCCGCAAGGAGTTTCCGAACCGGAAACCGCCGAGGACGATTTTTCGGGGCTGGATGGGAAATCTATCGGGGCAGAGTTGGAGCGGCGCAGAGAACATGCGCAAACGCCTGAAATCGCCCCGAAAGCCGACACCATGCTGGACGCTGCCGCAGAGGTCGAAAAGGCATATACAGATGCAATTCAGCAGACCGGCAATGACCCGGTGATGGACAATCTTCCGTGGGAGGTGCGGGATAAAGTGAAATCATTTGGGGTAAACCCGCAGTTCCGGGAGGATATTGAAACGCTGCAAATCCCGCAGTTTTTCCTGAAAGTTGAGCAATCTTTGTTTACGAACGGTTCTTTTGAACTGCTGGATAAGGAAATGCTGACAGAGGGCTTTACCCTCAAGGGCAAGGCATACGATATTGACTTTGCCGCCGCAGACGATGAAATCCGCGAAATCGACGTGCGGGAGCAGGACGGCGGTTTGCCGAAGGTGTTCAAGATGGAGAGCGCCGAGCAGCGGTATTTCAAGGAGTGGTTCAGTAGTCTGCCGCCGGAAAGCAGGGTCCGTCAATGCAAGGACATGATGTTCAAGCAGCTTAACAAACTGAACATGGTGGATGCTGCCGAGCTGAAAGCCTACATAAACCGCATTGTGGACGATATGGACAAGGCACAGCTCGCCGCGATGGAGAAAGCCCCGCTGGGCTATGCGGCGAAGATCCGTGACAAGATCGAAACGCTGCTGGAAGCCCACTATCGGGAAACTTTTGATAAATGGCTGGAAACGGAACGTATCGTCTGTATGCCCTCGTTCCGTCTGCCCACATCTATTCATCCCGCCAGCAATACCGCCATATACGCCCGTTCGCTGTACACGGCGGAGGACGGCGACATGAACAAGCTGGAACAGAAGCTGATTGTAGAGTTGACCGCCCTGCCGAATGTCCGCTGGCGGCACAGAAATATTGCGCGTCAAGGGTTTGCAATCAACGGCTTTATCAAGCACTACCCCGATATTCTGATTATGACCCAAAGCGGCAAGCTCATCTGTGCGGAAACCAAGGGCGAACACCTGAAAAACGACGATAGCCGGGAGAAAATCGCGCTGGGTCAAGCGTGGCGTACAGCGGCGGGCAAGGATTTCCGCTATTACATGGTGTTTGAAAATGAGGAAAACCTCTTGCCGGGTGCAATGAGCATGAGCCAGTTTATCGACACGGTTAAGGCGCTGTAAAACGTCTCTCATTCGCAGGGGTCTATAATTTCTACCCCCATGTTTGATCGATGTAAATGCACAAGTTTATACAGTTTCAGGCAGCAGGAGCAATTCTGCTGCCTTTTTCTTTGGGTGAGTGCGCTTTGTTCCTTGACAATCTGCGTAGAAATACGCAATAAAACAAGGCAGATTTCATAAGAAATCTGAACTCTATGCTTGATTTGGCAGGGGGAGTACCTGCCTGACCCGGTGTGACGGGTAACAAAAACTCTGAGACTCCGGCACGCATATCACAGTGTCATGTGATGTGTGCGAAGCCCGGTAAAGAGCGGTAGTGCGGTCTGAGATGGCTGCACCCGCAGGAGGCTATAAATCGGTCATGTCCAGTATGTCTTGTTGCAACCGACAAAAGTCCTGAGAGTAAGGCTCGTAAAGAAGAGGATGATAATACAGCCATCAGCCCCGGAATGGGGTGCTGCCGCTGTTCGACGCTTCCACCCGCAGAGAACAGCAGAAAACCATTGAGGTCGAATGTCTTTGGCAGAAGTTCACACCAGCCAAAGATGGCAGTCGGGCCAGAGGGATGGACTAAAACCAACATGTAAAGCTAAAGCATAGGGAACAAAGGAACCGTGGACGGGCACATGGAAATGTAAAAGGGATGACACTCTCGCCCGCGCAGGTAGGAAATGACCTGCTTATCCACGGGGCAGGAGCCCGTAGTAGTGATGAAGCCCCTGTAATGGGGGTGGAGCGAAGGGGCATAGTCAATGCAGATTGTATGTGAACAGAAAGTCGAGGAAGCCGTAGGCATACCTGACTAAAACCAGAAACACCAAGTCCGGAGGGAGGCGGTGCGTATGGCACAACAATTCGACAGTCCAAAAACCGAAACACAATTACGCGAACTCCAAGACAAGCTGTATCAGCACAGCAAAGAGGTCTACGACGCAGGCGGGAGGCCAGCGTTCAAGGGACTTCTGGAAATCATGTCAGCAGAAGCAACCATTATCACAGCAATTCACAACATCAAAAGCAATCACGGCAGTGAGACTCCCGGAGTAGATTTCAAAACCATGCGAAAGGACTATCTGGAGAGACCCTATCAGTGGGTAATTCAGGATATTCAAAACGCATTTAAGCACTTTGAAGTTCAGAAGATACGCCGGAAATATATCGACAAACCAGGAAAAGCCGAGAAACGTCCGCTGGGCATACCTACTATTCGAGACCGCATCGTACAGGAGTGTATGAAAATTGTGCTGGAACCGATTTTGGAAGCACAATTCTTTGAGCATTCTTACGGGTTTCGGCCCATGCGCGATACCGCGATGGCGCTGGCGCGCATCAATCAGGTAGCGCACACATCTGCTAAATACTGGATTGTTGAGGGAGACATAAGCAAATGCTTTGATAACATTGACCACGGAATTCTTCTAAACCGCCTGTACCACATCGGTATCAGAGATAGGCGTGTGTTGCAAATCATCAAGGCTATGCTGAGAGCCGGGATCATGGATGAATGCACCGTAAACGAGTACGGAACCCCACAGGGCGGAATTATCAGTCCGCTGCTGGCCAATGCCTATCTGGACATAATGGATGAGTGGGTCACAAAGCAGTGGGAACATAAGAAAACTCGACGAACTTACCGGACTGCGGGAACCAAGCGAAGGTCACTTTATCAAACCTCTCTGAATCCGGGATGGCTCATACGGTACGCAGACGATTTTGTCATCATCACAGACACCCGCGCCCATGCCGAACAATGGAAATCCAGATTGCAAACATTTCTGCAAGACAAACTCAAGCTGACATTATCCACAGAAAAAACGCTGATAACAGATGTGCGGAGAAAACACATCCACTTTCTCGGCTATGAACTCAAAATGATACCGGGAAACAGCAGAACAGGCTATATTACAAAGACAATACCAGACAAAGAACGGTTACAGCGGAAAGTTGACAGTATCGCAGAGGATATCAAGAAAATTCCCAGAAATTTTAGCAAGGAACAATTCATCGGGGAAATCAATCGCATCAACAGCCAAGTTCGAGGGATTATCCAATACTACCAGTGCTGTACATGGGTCAGCGTCGCCTTGCGGCGACACTCCCACCGATTGCAAATAATTTCCAAGGCGCGCATAAAGCAATACGGTGGCAGATGGATACCAGCAAATCAAACGCAAAACCTATCCCATATTCATCAAAAGCACCAGCAGAAAATCCCCTCGATAAAATATCGCGATATCTATGTTGGCTTTACCGCCCTCTCCTTTTGCCAGTGGGAAATGACGCCCGTGAAAACACAGGCAGAAACGCCATATTCGGAAGATGGCAGACAGCGTTATTTCAAACGCACAAAAAAGAAACGCATGAATACGCGGCTGGATGAGATGTACTCAGAGAGTACATCCCGCGCTGTCTGTTACAGCAAATGGGGGCAACTCAACAATTTCGAGTTCATTATGAACAGGGCCTATGCGCTTAACCGTGACAGGCTTAAATGCCGGGTCTGCGGTGGTTGGTTAATATCAACTGCGCCTTGCGCTCACAGAGTCAACCCCTATCTCCCGCTGAATCAAGTGAACCGTGTCAACAATCTGGTCTCTATGCACAGAAAATGCCTTGAAGCTGTGAACGACCCTAATCAGGATATCGGTGAGTTCGACAGCGAAGCGCAAAAGAAAATCAAAGGTTTTAGGAATAAACTGGTTACTTCACATACACGCAACAAATAATCTGCACTGATGGTGCGCCGTGTGCGGTGAAAGTCGCAAGCACGGTGTGAAGCGGGGGAAAATCCACTCTGACTGTCCCGGTAACACCGGGATAAAAGCGGTGGATTACCTATCGCTATCTATTCCGTTTACCTCGCGTATGCGGATTGTCATAATTTTCCGAAAAGGAGCGTGGTAGTAATGAAATTGAAAACCGTTCAAAGGAGATGGTGCGCCGATGCAAAGCAGAAAACGCAGACGGATTCTGATGTAGGAGGCAGAATATGGCGAAACCGCTTGACCCCAAAGCGATAGAGGCAGAGCGGCAAACCAGCAGCCGAGCTGAACGCCGGGAACAGAAACGCCGCCAGATGCAGGACGAGATTTCTTATAACCAGCGTGGAAATGGTGTTATTATTCCACCGCAGAAACGGCGGGAACTTGCAGAGGAGCCGTCCAAACTCCGTGTTGCGGCGTACTGCCGCGTCAGCACACAGGAGGAACAGCAGGTCGGCAGCTTCGATATGCAGATTCACCATTTTACCAAGAGGATTGAGGCAAATCCGCAATGGGAGCTGGTTGAGATTTATCAAGACGAGGGCATCAGCGCAACTACCGTTGAAAAACGTCTTGGCTTTCAGGAAATGATTGCCGACGCAGTTGACGGGAAGATTGACCTGATTCTCACCAAAAGCATCAGCCGTTTTGGTAGAAATATCGTGGATATTCTGGACAATCTGCAAACGCTTTCTGCGCTGAACCCGCCCGTTTCCGTTGAGTTTGAGACAGAGGGAATCACCTATACCGGCGATGGGCGGAATAATCTGCTGATCTCATTGCTGGCAGCTCTGGCTGAAATGGAGTCCCAGCAAAAGAGCGAGGCAATTAAGGCTGGTATCCGCTGGCGGATGGCAGAGGGTATCTACAAATTCTCCGTTCAGAATACGCTTGGCTTCTATCGTGATCATTTCGGGCGGCTTGTCATTGAGCCGACCGAGGCAAGAATTGTTGAGTACATCTATGAAAGCTGCTTGGAGAGCGCAACCCCGGCAGAAATCGCCGCCGCACTGACAGAACAGGGTATCAAGTCTCCAATGGGGAACGATCTCTGGTCTGCCGGTACTGTCCGCAGCATCCTCCGAAATGAGAAATACTGCGGTGATGCTTTGATGCAGAAAACCTATACCAAGGATTTTCGCACCCATAAATCCGTCAAAAATACAGATTTGAATATGTATTTCAAGGAAAATCACCACACAGCGATTATCAAAAAAGAGGATTGGATCAAGGTACAAAAGCTGCTGTCAGAGCGGCACAGCACAGCAAAACGAGCTACATTGCGCCGTTTGAGCAATCACTTCGTCGCATACCGTGTAAAGGATGGTCTTTTCAAGGGCTATCTGATCATGGATTCCCGCTGGTCTTTTATGGAACGTCAGGAGTTTATGAAAATCGTGGATGAGGCGCAAAACACTATGAAATGAAAGGATTTTTACTATGAACTTCGATTTTTCCGCTTTGAACTTTGAAACCATCGACTCCAACATCAACGCCTACCCGGACATGTTCCTGAATCAGAATGGCGTGACTTTCACCAAGAAAGTGCTTGAGGACTTGGGTTATCCCGCCTTTGTTTTGTGTCTGCTGGATGCGAAAGCAAGAGTATTTGCGATCCGTTCCTGCAAGAGCAACGAGCCGAAGGGCTTCAAGTTCTCCAAGCCAAGAGGCGAACAGAAAGGTGTTGTTACGATTTCCAACAAGAATCTGCTTGACCCGCTTCGCGCTGTCACCGGCGAGGACTGGATTCCCGGCAAGCGTTACAGGGTGCGCGGGTTCTGGGTTGCCGATGCAAAAACCATGTGCTTTGACCTTAATGAAGGGGTACAGGAGGACTTTCGCCCTGTTACGCCGAACAATGATGCAGAATAATCCCTGATATTCAGGGAGAAAAGGGAGAGCAAAAGAGCGGCGGCAAGCCGCCTGAGCGAAAAAGCCCCCCTCTCTTTTCTCCCTCGCTGCTGCTATGAAAACCGCGGAAAACCGCAAGCGGTTTACACACCGTTCCCAAAGCCTGTGCTTACCCTCTTTTTCCTCTCTGGCTTTCTCCCTATACAGAGAAAAGTGTTCATTTTTACTCCAAGAGCGCGCAGTTACCGTGATGGGTAGAGCGCAGTATGTCAATACGGCATAGAAAAACGAACGGCACATAGGCGATTTTATCCTCAAAAAAGCCCCGAAACGCAACATAAAAGAAGCCCAGCACCACGCCGTTTGACGTGATGCTGGGCTGTTCCTGATTACAGCGATTTTCAGCGGGTGAAGCAATGCTCTGCTTGCAGATAGCTCTTTCGCATTTTGCTGCATGGCGTAGGAATGTACTGTTTCGCAAAATCTCACGCGCAGAAGTGTACCGTGTACACTCCATCGTGCTTTACTTTCCGATGTGCTTTTTTCGTGCAGGGAGAAAGAACTTTACTGTTTTCACTACACTCGATTTTAGCACGGCGTTTTTACTGCCCTCACAGTCGATTTACTCTGAAATTAAGCCAAAATGCCGCAGCGCATCCTTGATTGCCTCGACCTTTTCGGGCGGGCAGGGATGATACTCATGCTTTTTCTGTTCAACAGCATTCGGGGCTTTGTGCATATCCAGTCCAACCATGCGCTTGACCTCGACAATATATGCCGTATGAACTTTGAAGCCATACTTTTCCTGCACATACTCCTGAATGCGTTTATAGGTCGGATGCTCCTTAACCTCTCCGGTTTCCACTTCCATTCTGACCTCAACCGTCAGTGGATTTGTTTCCCGTGACAAGAGGACTACCGTCTCAACAGTTGTTTCAGTTTCCAAGGGAAGTTCTTTCACTTCCTCACCATCAACAGGCACAGGAAAATTGAATACGATCTTCTTTATCCAGCTTCCGTCTTTCCTTTTCTCCGGGAACATCTCAATTCGCTCGATAAAGGCCTTCATAAACTCCTTCTGCTCCGCTTCCGTTGCGGAATGGTAGACTTCATCAAATGCCAGCAACAAGCGATAGATATTGTCACCGGAAATCTTCTCCTGCTGGATGCTGCGGATCTGACTTTGCAATTCGCCAATCTGAACTTCGATTTCCTCTATGGTATCATACTGCTCATCATAGCGGCGCTGCAAGTCCAAAATCTTTCTGTCATAGTGGGCATCATTGATGTCCAAGGTATCCATCTGACGCTCCAAGCGGCTTTTCGTTCCAAAGGCTTGCTTTAGCCGCCCTTGTAGGACAGCAATCTGCTTTTCCATATCTTCTGTATCAACTGCTGTTCCGATTTTCGCCTGAATCGCTTCTACAAACCGTGGATTATTGACCATAGCGGAGATAACCTTCGCCACAAATTTGTTGATTTCCGTCTGCTCGATATTCAGACGGAAACTGCACTCATGCCCGGTAGGTGTTACCGTATTTTTGCAGTAGTAATAATACCGTGTTTTCTTGTCCTTGCTGTGCGCCTTGGCGATATTGCCGTACATACTCTTTCCGCAGCATGGGCATTTCAAGATACCGGACAGGATGTGTGCGTGGTCTGGATTGTTGACCTTTTCCCGCTTAAAGGAATTGATCTTGCGCTTTTCCTGTGCCAGATACCAATCTTCTTCGGAAATGATAGCTTCGTGCTGTCCTTCATAAACCGGGAACTCCGACTGCTCAACCACGTGCATCTCGTTTCTTGTACCCTGTTTCTTTTCTGTTCTTCGTCTGCCGTAAGCAATCTTTCCCATATAAACAGGATTGTACAATACATTTTTCACAAAATCTCTTGAAAATCCCGGAATGGTATTATTCTGTCTTAGTTTCTTAGTATAACCATTGCGGTTCAGATATTTTGCAACTCCTGCAACACCCTCATTAGTGTGAATGTAGCGGTCATAAATGACACGAATTACTTCCACTTCATCCTCTGCAATGACAAGGTTTCCATTTTCCAGTTTGTATCCATATGGAGCGAAACCGCCGTTCCATTTGCCCTCACGAGCCTTTTGCTCACGTCCTGCCATTGTCTGTGTGCGGATATTTTCTCGCTCAATCTCTGCCACCGCAGACAGCACAGAGATCATCAGCTTTCCTGCATCCTTGGAGCTGTCAATGCCATCCTCCACGCAGATCAGATTGACACCGAAATCCTGCATGAGTTGCAAAGAATTCAGAACGTCCGCTGCATTTCTGCCAAATCGGGACAGCTTAAAGACCAACACATAAGAAACATCATCTTTGCCGTCCTGGATGTCATTCAGCATCCGTTGAAACTCCTGCCGCCCTTGAATGTTCTTTCCGGAAAAGCCCTCGTCAGAATACTCCCCGGCAACGATCATATCCTCGTATGCCGCATACTTCCGCAGCTTGTCACGCTGGGCATCCAAGCTGTATCCGTCAACCTGCATCGAGGTGGACACTCTTGTATAAAGATAGCATTTAAGTTGTTTCTTTTTCAGAATCTCCACCTCCCTCATTCCTTCCTTTTACCATAAGTCCCTCGTTGCGGATATAATACTCCAAAAGCCACAGCACATAATCCGGTGCATGGCGGTTGTCCAATTCCCATTCAGTCATAGTCCGGTAAGGAATATGGACGAGCTTGCAAAAATCTTTCCGGTTCAGTCCTGTGCTTTCACGCAACTTTATAATTCTGTTTTTACAATCCATCCGTCTTTTCTCCACAAAAGCAAAAAAATACACGTTGCGTAATCATTATAGCATAGCCATAGCGAATACGCAACGTGTAAATTGCAAATTTTATGCAGCCTTATCCGTCAGAAGCTGCGCTTGATTACTTTCCTCGGAATGCTCCACTTCCTGCGGAGCGTCCTGTTCCAATTTATCCAAAACCTGATGTCCATATTTCTGGAGCATCTGGCTCATAACATCCACACAGCGGTCAAATGCCGCATTATATTTCGCTTCCTCATAATATTTCTTCAATAGGCGATTCCTCCATCAAAGTTCCATATCCTGTCCACGCTTCCGGGCAGGGTGTTCGTGTTCCTGTGTTTCCTTTCCTCTGATGAGGATAGAATTGATAAAAGCCCGAACCTTTTCGGATGCGATTTCCAGTGCATCCAGAAAGGGTTGGGCTTTCTGTTTGAGTTCCATATATTTTTCGCTTACCGCTTCATACCGCTGCTTCCAGATGGAAACCGTCTTTTCTGCGGAAGCCAATTTTTCTTTCAGTCGCTTGTTGTCAGCATTGGCAATAATACCATTGACCGCATAGTGTTTGAGCGTGTCGCATTCATCCGGAGTCAGCACAACATTGTTTCCGAATGTGGCTTTTTTGCCCATTGTTTCAATCTCCTGCACCGTCAGAGCAACGGTCTTTGCTGTTTTGGTTTCCTTTTGCAGAGCTTCCAGTTTCTGTTTCTGCTTCTCCGTGGCAGCTTTGGCATTCTCCAAACCCCGCTCCACCTGTGCCACCTGTCCGGCCACAGTTTCCAGCCGCTGCTGTTCTGCCTGCACCTTGAACTGGGTCACAGTCAGATGTTCCTCGGTGCTTCCACGTTCTCCACGCTCCAGATCGGTATATCCGGCAACTCGCATGAAATGAAAAAAGTCATCCTGCAACACACTGTAGGATGACCTCAAAATCTTTTTTCCTCTTGCGTTCAACATTGGATTACCGTCCTCGTCAAGCACCGGCTTGGACTCCCATTTCTTACTGCGGCTGACCTGTGTGATGACCTCCTTAACGGTTCCCCGGAGGGCTTCATCCTTGCATCGCTTCGACCAAAGGATCTGCTTTTCCACCACCGGGATATAAACCACATGAAGGTGGTAGTGGTACACATCTTCGCCCAAAGCTTCGGACATTGCTCGGTTGCGCTCATCGGCGTGCATCACAGCGGAGAGGATATACTGCTCACCACCTACGATCTCCGCAGCAGCTTTGTAGGCATCGGCATAAAACTGTTTCGCAAATTCATAGCCGCCATGATTGTAGAAATAAGCGGAATTCACATCAAATACCAACTCACCGTATTTGACGGCATCCGGTTTCAGACCTCTGGTGGAGATCACGCCGTCTTGTTCCATCTGCTCAAACATTTTTACATAATCGTCCGTGGGTGCTTTGAAATGGACGTTCAGAGAAGTGCGTTCCGGCACGATGTCCTGATTGCTGTAGCTGTCCTTTTCACGCTCATTGTGTTCCTGTACCTTCGCCACATCAGCCGGTGTTTCCAAGTCCTGATTTCTGGCTACGGTACGGTCTATTCCATCATTTCTTGCCATTGGATTTTTCCTTTCTTTGAGATTTGCAACAGCGGAAGGCTGGAGAACGGCACTTTTTCAAAGTGTAATAACCCACTATGACACTTTCATCCATACTGGCTGCAAAGTGCCGTGGGCTCTCCGAGGGCTCTCCCGAGGGGGAATGCGGTCACTGCGGTGACCTCTGCTGACCAAGGCGAAAATGTCTGCGCCTTTTCCCATGGTCAGCCCGTCTGCATGAAGCTGTTCTGTGTCAACTTCCTCTTGCAGCCGGTGTCCACAGACACTTTTTCAAAAGCCTGTGGACATAGAAACAGCCCGAACGAGAGGATGTGTGCTGTTTCTATAACAAGCGTTTCACGCTCTTTTGCTGCGTACATACGTACCAGCAATGGGATTTACTCGACCTGCCGCCATTCCTCCGGAATGTCCTCCGGTACGTACGTACACGGCGAATCTCCGTAAAACCCATTTATATGAGGTCGTGCAATGGCTTCCACTCCCATGAATCCCCAAACCCGCCGTCCGGCAGAGTTGGTGATGTTGTTGCAATGCTCCAGATTGAATTTTCTGGCATTGGCAATCATGGCGTCGCTGAAGCTGCGGGCTTTCAGCGGTGCAAGGGAGTTTTCCTCGCACCACATCCGGTAGATTTCATAGAAATCCTTGGAGCTGATGGACGCATCCGCTTTGCACCGGATATATCCCTCTGATTCCATGAAATCAAAGATATTGTTGTTGTCACGCTTGACCGCTTCCCGATTTTCACGGATGCGGTCACTCTCCGAAAACTTAAAGTTGTTGGCAACGAGCCGCTGCAATCCTTCGAACGCCCACAGGAAGATGCCCTCAGCTTCGGCTTTCATCTTCTCAGCAAGATCGGGATCGTCGGCTCTGCCCACGGGCTTTTCCTTGGTAGTCAGTACAAGCTGTCTGCGGTAAAAGCCGTCGCTGCGGTCATACAGGGCTTGCAGATCACCGTTGCTGAACGCCATCAACCGGGCGAACATCCAGCCCTGGTAACTCTGTTTACCTTTGCGTTCCAAGTCCATCTTGCCCTGTGCGGTCACGATGGATTTGACATAGTTGGTCTGGCGCAGAGCTTCCATCCGCATATCATCATCCACGCACAGCAGGATGTGTTCCAGATCGGCACGGGCAAAACGGTTTTCAGAAATCTTCCCGATGCTGCCGTCTTTCATATTCGTGCCGAAGATGGTGGACAGCACCGCACCGATTTGAGATTTACCCTCGCCACCGTTGCCTTTAATCACCATCATGCGCTGCCCCTTGTTGGAGGGAATCAGGCAATAGCCGATAAACTCCTGCAAAGT
>ENA-UEPV01001912-UEPV01001912.1-human-gut-metagenome-genome-assembly--contig:-NODE-1912-length-12152-cov-7.404058_pt1 | contig 12152 bp, 10 predicted proteins | sample MGYA00242942_ERZ507925 | MGnify/ENA primary metagenome ERZ507925 (study PRJEB26167, sample SAMN06115453) | human gut metagenome | host: Homo sapiens | place: China:Fujian | collected 2015-08-26... | reverse complement strand
AAAATCTTGACGATGTGGTTTCGATTTAAGACAATAACACTGAATTCAATGGATGCATACATTAAAATAGTTTGAACTATTACACCGACAAGAAATCTATGATTCCTCCAACGGTGCGAAGCAAAAGCGTCTAAAAACAGACATACGCAGACTGAATCTATGATTGTGTAAACCAAACTGATTAAAGCATCCATCTACTTTTACCTCGCCAATGTAAATATTTCTGTTTTAGCTCATTATAATTCTTTTCGCTTGGAGCCAGACAAAGACCACCGCGCAATTGGACTTTATTGTATTGAAAGATTTCGACATAGTGCATATTGACAAGATAGCTTTTTTGAATACGAAGGAAACCGAGTGGCTCGATTTTTTCGGATAGTTCCGTTATGTTGCCGTAAAATTGGTATGCTGGGCGTTTTTCGTCCAACAAGTGCATAACAATGATTCTTCGATGAGATTCTAAATACAGAATGTCATTTACAGGTACATCAATAATTTCAGAGTTTATCGAAATTGTAACAAGCTGTTTCCGTTGAAGCACTTCTTGGACGGCTGAATCAAAGTAGGAATCAAGTTTAGCAGAGAAATCTGCTTTTAGTAAGTATCGAAAGGCTTGAACCTCAAATCCCTCTGGAGCATACTGAATGAAATTCGTAATGAAGATAATCACAATGTTTTCATTTTCTGCTCGTAACTTTCTGGCAAGCTCAATTCCATTTGTTTCGCCCATATCAATATCCAGAAGCGCAATATCATACGGAAGTGATAAGTCTATTTGACTTGGTTGAGAAAAACCATAAAATCTTGATGCTACATGCGTTTCCTCGCTTTTCTTTTTGAGTTCTTCAATAATAGAATCAACGATCTGCTGGTCATCGTCACAAATCAAGACATTCATTTTGAAATCCCTCCATTGCACAGGGAACTGCTTTTTATCACACAACATACAGCCCTGCTCATCACAGGCCAATCAAGTTTCAACACGAATAGTATAATACGATTACATTGAAACTTCAAATAGTCAAAAGCCTTTGGTTGACGATTGACTTGTAATATGGCGAAAGGTAGCTTTGGTGTGCTCCCCTAATGCTGGATGTCCAGTGTTGAGGGTCATATTGTTTGCAGCCACACCGATTTCGTTACAAGTTTTCTCTATTTTGATACAAAATCGTGGACTTTGACGGGTTCTTGTGCTTTGATATCATTGATAATAGCTAGAGTGGAATTTGAGATGAAAGGGAGATTCCGATGCAGAACTTAACGCATTAACCAATTTCGCGCATGTACATTCAGATGGTGAAGTTCAAAAGATTTGATTGTTCTGAAAGAATCACACACACCTTTGTAACGGCATTTGCTGTCGTAAACGTAAATAGCATCTAAAAACTTTACAGCATCAGCTGGACGTCCCCGAATCAATCGTCTAGAATCGAATTCAATTCGGGTTCCATATTTCATCTTACTATGAATCGGCTGAATAGGAGTGTCTTATGAAGAAAAGTTTAACCTTCTCCTTTGCTATGTTACTGGGGGTAGTAGTTCTTCTAAGTCCGGTCTCAAATGCACTTGAAGCAGATATGAGCAGTTCAATTACGTATAGGCCGGAGGATACACAGATTTGCTATGTCTCTGAAATAGATGAGGTTATAAGCAATACGGAAATTGACAAATCGGTTCGACAAACCGTGAAGGAACGAGCCCGCACCGGAGCAACTTTCTACTCTATAACACCAGAATCGCAGGAGCAGATCGAGCAGCTGTTCGGCGTTCATTTTGTGGAAAACGCTTTGCTGGATACCATGGAGCATAGCATTGCCCAAAAAGATCAAATGAATGTCTTTTTCAATTCCTCCACCAAAGTCATGGAGACGGAATATACAAGATACTGGCTGGACGGAAATGTAAGTATTTCACTTTGCGCCAACACATTTTATGATGTGGATGGAATGTGCGGTTCTCAGAAAACGTATACGAAAACATTCCCTAAACAGAATTACAGCATTTCCAAAAAGCTTTACACATCGAAGTCAGGAAAGTGCTTTGAAATCTACACAGTACAGGATCGTGCTGGCTGTACAACTGCACAGTATACCATGTTCCAACACCATGCAACAGACTATGCCCTTTATGTCCGCAATGAAAATGCTCAAAAAAGTGAGACGGCTGGTATTCCAAACGATTATCTGCTAACCTTACTGGATAGTTTCTCCTTTGGTATTGGCTGGGATTTTAATATTGATGTCAGCAAGATTGTAAAGCCAACTGCTGGGTATTATCAGGTTGTTTTGCCTGATGGTTCGAACACTACATTTAAGGATAATGGAAAAGGTGGATTTGAGTGTCTAAATGCTCATAGCACTATGACAAAGTCTGGAAACGAATACACTATTACAAATGCAGCACAGTCAAAATATCACTTTAATACAAATGGCGAATTGGATTGGGTCAACGATGCAGAAGGTAATGTTTTAACCATCTCTTCTATGACAAATAACCAGCGTATAGTGACAGATTCTACTGGCAGAACTTATACAATCACCTATAATGGCAATAAAGAACATTCTCGCATTACAAAAATAGAAGATACCACAGCAGAACGTACTGTCACTTACGAATACAACAATGATTTCCAGTTGGTATCAGCAACCAGCGTTTCTGGCGGGACTGAAACATATGAGTATGATGGGAACGGCAGACTTTGCAAAATCACCAACTGCTACGATGAAATGACAGACCAGATCGTGTACAACGAGAATGGTTCTGTGAACTGGCTGACCAATGCATCTGGTCTGAAACAGGTGTATACCTATGATAAAGTACAGAAACAAACAGGACTGAAAGAGTATGATGGCGATACGCTTATCAAGACTTTTACATATGATTATGATGAAAAATATGCCGTCAGATTTAGTTGTTTCAGATCCTGAATTGTCCAGCCACTTTGCCGCAATCTGTTATCGATCTGTTCCCGCGCTCTTGCTTCCGGAGTCATAACGATGCACCTGCCTTTGCTATCTTAGGGCAAACTGTTGATACCTCTATTTTATAAGATACAACACAATATTACAAGTGTTTCCCTTTTATAAATTTTAAAGCGATATACTTCATGAGAATTTTTCAAAGTACTTGAAAATACGTAAAATTCATGGTATAAATTATACGAAACAATTGCTGCTTAGTATCTGTTGCTCAACAATATCTAAATGGGAGGTGCCTGCCATGACCGCCGTGATCTATGCCCGCTATTCATCGGATAACCAACGCGAAGAATCCATTGAAGGCCAGATTCGTGAATGTACGGCTTATGCCGAAAAGAACGGCATCACGGTCATTAAGCACTACATTGATCGTGCATTCTCCGCAAAGACAGACAATCGCCCGGAGTTTCAGCAGATGATCAAGGACAGCGAGAAACGGTTGTTTGACATTGTGCTGGTCTGGAAACTTGACCGCTTTGCCCGGAACCGTTACGATTCTGCACATTATGAGTACCAGTTGGAGCGAAACCATGTCAAGCTGGTGTCCGCTACTGAACCAATTTCAGATGGTCCAGCAGGTATTATGGTCAAAAGTATGCTCACCGGCATGGCTGAATATTATTCCGCAGAACTTTCTGAAAAGGTCGTGCGCGGCATGACCGAGAATGTTCTGAAGGGCAAATATAATGGTGGAACGATTCCCATCGGCTATACAGTGGACGAGGAGAAGTTCTTTCAAATCGACCTTTTGAAAGCTCCCTTTGTGGTAGAAGCCTTTCAGCGGTATAACGATGGTGCGACCATGAAGGAACTGATGAACTGGCTGAACGACAGTGGCGTGACCACCAACCGCAACCAGAAGTTCACCTATAACAGTATTCAAACTTTGTTGACGAATCGCCGCTATATCGGAGAGAACCGTTTTAAGGACATTGTGATGCCAGACAGCATCCCGGTTATCATTGAGAAAGAACTGTTCGACAGTGTGCAGGACAAAATTGCCAAGAACCGCCGCGCTCCGGCTCGTCACAAAGCGGAGGACGATTATTTGCTGACGACCAAGCTGTTCTGTGGAATGTGCGGTGCGATGATGTTCGGGGAGTGCGGAACGAGCCGGAATAAGAACGTCCACCACTATTATAAGTGTGCCAATGCCAAACGCACCAAGACCTGCAAGAAAAAGACCGTCCGTAAAGAGTGGCTGGAGGATTTGGTAGTCAACGAGACCATGAAGATGATTCGTGACGATGACTGTATCCGGTCTATTGTGGATGCGGTGATGATTCTTCAGGAACAGGAGAACACGGTGCTGCCTCTGCTGGAGAAGCAGATGAAAGACATTGAACGGGGCATTGAGAATCTTCTAAATGCGATTCAAGAGGGCATCCTGACCAGCTCGACCAAAGGACGCTTGGAAAAATTGGAAGCTCAGCAGAAGGAACTGGAGATCCGCATCGCGGAAGAAAAGCTGGCAAAGCCGAAGGTCAGTGCAGATTTTGTAAAATTTTGGCTCACCAACTTCCGCAAGCTCGACCCGAACGTGAAAAGCCACAGGGAGACGCTTATCAATACATTCGTGAATGCTGTTTATCTCTATGATGAAAAAGTTTTGATTACGTTCAACTACAAAGACGGCACAAAAACCATCACTTTCGATGAAATTGCCGCCAAGAATGCCCCAGGGGGCAATGGTTCGGATTTGGGTTGCTTCGCTCCACCAAGAACTCCGGTATCCAATGGGTACCGGAGTTTCTGTTTTATCTGTCTTGCAAAAGGGGCTGCAAGGGTGGATTCGAACAGCATCGACCCGCCGAATAGTCCGGCGGGTAAAAAAGCCCCTGTGCAACAGCGACGACCGCTGCCAGCGGCAGAAACAGGGAGGAGCTGTTGGGGCTGCGGCCAGCAGGATGCGCGTGCCGCCCAAGGCACGATGCAGCCGCTGGGAGCCGCGACCCGGGCTCCTTATACAGCGCGGCTCGCGACATCTGCCCGCACACATATTGCATCTGTCCCTGACCTGTGATACCATACAGGTAACTGAAACAACACAGACGGAGGACTTTTTCTATGATCTACGATACCCTGAACAACCTGCCCAACTATCTGGGCGTAAGCGACAATCTGGACACCGTGATCGAGTACATCATGGCGCGGGATATCACCACCCTTCCTGCCGGGCGCACCCGCATTGATGGAGACAAGGCGGTGGTCACCGTGAGCACTGTCACGCCCCAGACCTCCGACAAGGCGCTGTTCCAGCGCCACGACAATCACATCACGCTGGAGACTGACTTAGACGGCAGCGAGCTGTTTGAGGTAAGCCTTGCGGAGCTGACGCCCACCAAGCCCACCGATGAAGCTGCCGACACCACCGTAGGCACTGCCGGTACCAGCATTGCCGGGATGCTGTGCGAGGGACGCTTTGCCCTGTATCTGGCGGGGGAACCGTATAAATCCGGTCTGAAGGCGCAGGGCTGCGGCAAGCTGAAAAAAGCCGTGTTCAGTATTGAGCTGGACCCGGACGAGGAAGAAACGGAAGAATAACTGAAAGGAGACTTTCTGTATGGGATTTTTTGCTGTACTGGCTGCAAGTCTGTTTGCCGTATTTATTTTTACTGTATTCGGCGGCTATTCGCTGCTGCTCTGGTGTCAGCAGTCCCTGTGGATGGTCGTTCCTCCCGCGCTGGTGCTGGCTGTTCTGGTCTGGACATTTTTGAAAATGGACGATAAGATCACCGCCCTGCAAAAGCGGGTGGATGAACTGGAAGCTGCACAAAAAAACACGAAGAAGCTTGAAAAATAATACAGCGCCGCCCTTCGCAGAAAAAACCTTCTGCAAAGGACGGCGCTGCTTTTTGTAAACGCTTTCACGTTGGTCTGCCGGTGGCTACAGATTCAGCAGGACATTCACCCGGAAGAGGTGTTCCTCGGTCTCCAGATGCAGATTGCCGTTATATTTGTGCACTACCGTCTCGGCAGATACCAGCCCGATGCCGGTGCCCTCGTGCTTGGTGGAGCGCAGGATACCCTGCTGCTTTTTCAGCATGCCGTCGTAACGGTTCTCCACCACAAGCCCCAGCATGGCGGGACTGAGCATCTGCGCCATCACCTGAACCCGGCGCTGCTCCGGCGGCAGCTTCTGACTGGCGTGCAGGGCGTTTTCCAGCAGATTGCCCAGAATGGTGCACAGGTCGGCCTCCGGCATGGGAAGCTGCCGAGGCAGTGCCAGCTTCCACTCCACAGGAACGCTCTGCTGCCCGGCTGCATGGTCGTAATATCCGGCCAGTGCATCCACGGCGGCATTGGCGCACAGGCTGGGACGGTGCTCGCTGAGCTCGCTTTCGTACTGGCGCAGATAGCTTTTCAGCTCCTCCAGCTGCCCGGTCTCAGTCAGTCCGGCAATCACATGCAGATGCTGCCGGAAGTCGTGCCGCAGACGGCGTGTGTTGTCCAGATAGGTCTGTAACTCCATGTACCGGCGGGATTCCATGGCCAGCAGCTGGTTTTCCCGGTCCAGCCGGGCATTGCGGGTAAACTCCCGGGCAACGCGGTACATCTCGTACAGCAGCAGAAAGATGCCGAACAGCGAGATGGATACCGCCAGCACCGAGATGATCTTCAGCCGCCCGACCAGCACCACGGCGGGGTTCAGCGGCATACAGTATACCAGAAAAACGGCATAGAGGGCGGGCAGCGGCCACGCAGACTGCCAGAAGGCTTCACCGCTGTACTCCCGCAGCAGCCACCGGCTCCACTGCACGGCGGTGAACCAGAACAGCACGGTGAGCATCGCAGCAAGGCCCAGCCGCAGCAGCGCCGTGGAGGCAAGGCAGACCGTCTGTGGGTTGGAGATCTCGGTCTGGGCGTTGAGCACCGTCGACAGCAGGGAACACACCGCCATCATCACGGCAGAGATGGAAAACAGAAACGCGGTCTGGCTTACGGTCACTTCCGGCGTTACCCGCCAGCGCAGCAGCCAGAAGGAGACCAGCACGATGGCGGGCAGGAGAGAATTGCTGCTCAGCCCGAACACGGAGCAAAGTGCGGCGCAGCCGATGCACAGCAGGGTAATGCATCCGGCAGCGATGCAGGCGGTGCGCCTGGGGGTGCGCAGCTTTTCCCATAGGGATGCCAGACACAGAAACGCGCTGGGATACAGCAGCGCAAAATCCAGAAAATAACGGCCGAACAGGGCAAGATCCATGGCGGCTGCTCCTTTCCTCAATGCAGCTCCTGCCGCATGTGACGGAACTGGTACTGTGTAAAGCGGGCAAGCAGGGTGCATTTATCCTTTTGCCGTACCGGCAGGCAGGTGCCGTCCAGGATCTCGATGCAGTCCTCCCCGAACCGCAGCACCTTGTCCATGTTGATGATAACGCCCCGGTTGCAGCTCATAAAGTTTTCCCGTGCGGTAAGCTTTTCTTCGATCTGCGCAAAGCTGCACATGGCACGGTACTCGCCATCCTCGGTGGTGATCAGGACGTAGTGGTTCCGGGCAATGGCATACAGCACCTTGCGCAGCGGCAACTGAATGCTTTGGCGGGCAATGCGGATCTCCAGTTCCGGCTCCTGACAACGCAGCGCCCGCCGCAGCTCAGCGGCAAGATGCTCGAATTTTTCCTCCTGATAAGGTTTGAGCAGGTAATCGAAGGGGTGCACCGGAAAGGCATCCCATACATATTCCGGCGAGGAGGTCACGAATACGATCAGCACCTCCGGGTCGGCCTGCCGCAGTCGGCGGGCGGTCTCGATGCCGTTGGTGCCTGCCATGCAGATATCCAGAAACACCACGGCGTATAAGCCGGGCTCTGCTGCGGCACGGAGAAAATCATCCCCGCAGGCAAACCATGTGCACTCGGCTTCGGGCAGCTGCTGTTGCAGCAACTCCTCCAGCCGCCGGGCGTCCGGGGTCTGATCCTCTACGATGGCGATTGGCAGTGCCATCCATACACCCTCTTTCTCCATTCATTGTTCCTTTATTATAGCATACTGCGGCGGGAAGGGTATCTGCTTTTTTGCACAAAATGCTCCATTTTGCGCGCCGAGCGCCGTCCCGCGCACCCGCAGCAGGCGACTGCCAAAAAGTTTTGGTTGACAGACGGGGCGAATCATGTTATTCTTTTGTTGATTTTGAGAGACGCCGCCTTGCAGAGTCTTTTCAAAGCAATTTACTCGGGACCGCCCAAACGGGGCTAAGGCCATACGGACAGCCGGGTCCACTGCCGACCGGCGGCGCAAGCTGCCATTATTGATTGAGTTTGAAGCTCAAATTTTATAAGTTGGTTCCTTTACAACCATGAAATTGCGCAGCCTATGCGCAGACTTGTGAAACGGTCAATAAGAGTAGTAAAAGTGTAGTTGCTATATAGACTCTCATCACCCCGTCTTTTTGGATCGCGAATAACGCGCAGCACCGGCACTTACGGCTGGGTGCTTTATCAGCGCGGAAAAAGCTGCTCCAAGCGCAGGTCTGCACATTTGTGCAGTGTCTGCGCTTTTTTGTTGTGCAAAAAGAAGAACAGGGACGGAGGAAAAGATGAACGAAAACAAAGCGCGTTCCCGGCTGGATCAGCGCCGTGCGCCCATTTACGAGGCGCTGGAGCGGTTCCGGCAGATGCGGGTGGTGCCTTTTGACGTGCCCGGCCACAAGCGAGGCCGCGGCAACCCGGAGCTGACCGCTTTTCTGGGTCAGCAGTGCGTGGGCGTGGACGTGAACAGTATGAAGCCGCTGGATAACCTTTGCCACCCGGTGTCGGTCATCCGGGAAGCCGAGGAGCTTGCCGCCGATGCATTTGGCGCAGCACACGCCTTTTTAATGGTGGGCGGCACCACCAGCAGCGTGCAGAGCATGGTGCTTACCGCCTGCAAGAGGGGCGATGAGATCATTCTGCCCCGCAATGTGCACCGCAGCGTGCTGAACGCGCTGGTGCTGTGCGGCGCGGTGCCGGTGTATGTGAACCCGGAGGTGGATAAGCGCCTGGGCATCTCGCTGGGCATGAAGAGGGAGCAGGTGGCCAAGGCCATCAAGGAGCACCCCAACGCTGTGGCTGTGCTGGTGAATAACCCCACCTACTACGGCATCTGCTCTGACCTGCGTGCCATCGTAAAAATGGCGCACGACGCCGGGATGCTCTGCCTTGCGGATGAAGCCCACGGCACCCACTTCTACTTTGGCGGCGGCCTGCCGGTTTCTGCCATGGCGGCGGGCGCGGATATGGCCTCGGTGTCCATGCACAAAAGCGGCGGCAGCCTGACCCAGTCCAGCCTGCTGCTCATCGGCCCCAACGTGCACCAGGGCTATGTGCGGCAGATCATCAACCTGACCCAGACCACCTCCGGCAGCTACCTGCTGATGTCCAGTCTGGATATCTCCCGCCGCAATCTGGCGCTGCGGGGACGGCAGGTGTTCCATCAGGTGGCGGACATTGCCGAGTACGCCCGCGAGGAGATCAACGCCGTAGGCGGTTACTACGCCTTTGGCAAGGAGCTGTGCAACGGCGATTCTGTTTTTGACTTTGACACCACCAAGCTCAGCGTCCATACGCTGGATATCGGTCTTGCCGGCATCGAGGTCTACGACATCCTGCGGGACGAGTATGACATTCAGATCGAGTTCGGCGATATCGGCAACATCCTTGCCTACCTGTCCATCGGCGACCGCCCGCAGGAGGTGGAGCGTCTGGTCAGTGCGCTGGCGGAGATCAAGCGCCGCTACCGCACCGATGGCTCGGGTCTGCTGAGTCAGGAATACATCGACCCCGTGGTGTCTGCCAGCCCGCAGGAGGCCTTCTATGCCCCGAAAAAGAGCCTGCCCCTGCGGGAGACCGAGGGCATGGTGTGCAGCGAGTTCGTCATGTGCTATCCCCCGGGCATCCCCATCCTTGCACCCGGCGAGCGCATCACCAAGGAGATCCTGAACTACATCGAGTACGCCAAGGCCAAGGGCTGCAGCATGACTGGCCCGGAGGACCCCGAAATTTTGCACCTGAATGTTCTGGCATAAGGAGGGAAAGAGATGGAATTTTGGTTTTCAGAGTTTCACACCCCGGATGTGAAGCACAGCATTCGTGTGAACAAGCAGCTCTACTCCAAGCAGAGCGATTACCAGCGCATTGATATCTTTGAGACCCCGGAGTTCGGCCGGGTGCTCACGCTGGACGGCAACGTGATGCTGACCGAGCGCGACGAGTTCATCTACGATGAAATGATTGTCCATGTGCCCATGGCGGTGCATAAGGAGGCTAAGGATATTCTGGTCATCGGCGCCGGAGACGGCGGCGTGGTGCGGGAGCTGACCCGCTACGATCGCGTGGAGCGCATCGACCTTGTGGAGATGGACCCACAGGTGGTGGAGGCTTGCCGCGCTTACCTGCCCGGCAATGCCTGCCGTATGGATGACCGTCGGGTGCATATCTATTTTGAGAATGCCCTGAAGTATATCCGCCGCTGCGAGGAGGAGTACGACCTCATCATCGTGGACTCCTCCGACCCCTTCGGCCCCTCTGAGGGTCTGTTCACCCGCGAGTTCTACGGCAGCTGCTTCAACGCCCTGAAAGAGGACGGCATCATGGTCAACCAGCAGGGCAGTCCCTTCTACGCCGAAGATGCCAGTGCCATGCAGCGCAGCCACAAGCGCATTGCATCCACCTTCCCCATCAGCCGGGTGTATCAGGCACATATCCCTACCTTTGCGGCGGGCTATTGGCTGTTCGGCTTTGCAAGCAAAAAATACCATCCCATTGATGATCTTGATGCAGAGTCGTGGAAGGCGCTGAATATGCGCACCCGCTACTACACCACCAAACTGCATATCGGAGCATTCTACCTGCCGGCTTTTCTGGAGGAGATGCTGCGGGAAGTGGAGGAACACTGATGCACCCCAACGTTGAGACCTTTATCGGCTGCGACAGCAGCTACCGCGCCGCCAGCATCGTGCTGTACGGTGCACCTTACGATTCCACCACCAGCTACCGCCCCGGTGCCCGGTTCGGCCCGGCGGCCATCCGGCACGAGAGCTATGGTCTGGAGACTTACAGCCCTTACCAGAACGCCGACCTGACCGATTTTGACGTGTTCGACAGCGGCGATCTGGAGCTGTGCTTTGGCTCCAGCGAGCTGGCACTGGCCGATATCGAGGCCCGGGCAGAGGAGATTTTGAAGGACGGCAAGTTCCCGCTGCTGCTGGGCGGCGAGCATCTGGTCACGCTGGGTGCTGTGCGGGCTATGGTGGAAAAGTACCCCGACCTCCACATCGTCCACTTTGATGCCCATGCCGACCTGCGGGACAACTATCTGGGCGCAAAGCTCAGCCACGCCTGTGTCCTGCGCCGCTGCCATGACCTCATCGGTGACGGGCGCATCCACCAGTTCTGCATCCGCAGCGGTGACCGCACCGAATTCGAGTTCGCGGCTGCCCACACCGAGATGCACAAGTTCGATTTCACGGGCCTTGCCCAGCTCACCGAGCAGCTCTGTGCCAGCAAGGTGCCCGTTTACCTGACCATTGACCTCGACTGCCTGGACCCCTCCTGCTTCCCCGGCACCGGCACCCCGGAGGCCGGCGGCGTGAGCTTTTTGCAGCTGCTGGAAGCCATCCGCACCGTGACCAAGGCCAACATCGTGGGTGCGGACCTCAACGAGCTGGCCCCCACGCTGGACACCACCGGCGTTTCCACGGCCACAGCCTGCAAGGTCCTGCGGGAGCTGCTGATTGCGCTGGACAAGGGCTGGCCGGGCTTTCAGGTATAAGGACAGACCGTAAAAAGACAACTTTACAGATAAAGGAGTAACCGACATGAGCAAAGTTCTGATCATCGGCTGCGGCGGCGTGGCCTCCGTTGCCATCCACAAGTGCTGCCAGGTCCCCGAGGTGTTCACCGAGATCTGCATCGCCAGCCGCACCAAGGCAAAGTGCGACAAGCTGGCCGCCGAGCTGGCCCCCAAGACCACCACCAAGATCACCACCGCACAGGTGGATGCCGACCATGTGGATGAGGTCATCGCCCTCATCAAGAGCTACCAGCCCGATCTGGTGATGAACATCGCCCTGCCCTATCAGGATCTGACCATCATGGATGCCTGCCTGGCCTGCGGCGTGAACTACATGGACACCGCCAACTACGAGCCGGAGAACACCGACGACCCGGAGTGGCGCGCCATTTACGAGAAGCGCTG
>ENA-UEPV01001910-UEPV01001910.1-human-gut-metagenome-genome-assembly--contig:-NODE-1910-length-12164-cov-4.134525_pt1 | contig 12164 bp, 8 predicted proteins | sample MGYA00242942_ERZ507925 | MGnify/ENA primary metagenome ERZ507925 (study PRJEB26167, sample SAMN06115453) | human gut metagenome | host: Homo sapiens | place: China:Fujian | collected 2015-08-26... | reverse complement strand
AGTAGTCTATGCCTGCCAGTGTTTCCATTTCCCCGATGCCTTCCATCATGGTACCGAGCAGTGTACGCATTCCGGTGATAGAGCGAAACCATCAGTTTCGGGGAAAAGTGTGCGATGGTCTGGGATGCGCCCCAGAGCGCCTCACGCTCACAGCCCTCTACATCCATTTTGATGATGGTCGCCGGTCTGCCCTGGAGGATGCTGTCCACAGAGCGTGCGTCGATCTCCTGCCCGAAGGCAGAGACAGCAGACTGCCGTCCTGCCTTGGTGGAAAACGGCACCGTGGTATCCAGACACCATGCCACAGCGTTATACGCATAGACATAGTTCATGCCGTCCAGATACTTGCACAGTTTCTTGAAGTTTTTCCGGTCCGGTTCTACCGCATAGATCCGGATGTACTTGCCACGGGTGTGCTGGAGAACCTCTTCGATGGTGTCTCCGTTATACGCTCCCAGATCCACATACACCTCGTTGGGTGTGAGCCGGATGATCTTGCGGTAAATCTCCGTTTTCGGCGTGGTCACGTCCATCAGATAGCGGATATTGCCGCTGATGCGGAAGTTGATGATGTTGGCATACACCCGGCGTGACTCATCGTCCGCCAGCATCTCGTATACCTCTTCCAGCTCCGCAGCGTGTTCCACGCAGTAGTCATAGGTGAACAGTCCGCCGCCTGCCACCGGAACATCCGGCACGATCAGGGTATGGCGCTGTCCCAGCTCCACGATCTTGTCCACCAGAGACTGGTATCCGGCGGCAAACGCCAGAACAATGACAAAATCGTCTACCTGTGCTTCGATCTCGGAAAGCTTCCGCACTTTATAGCCTGCAAACGAATGGCCTCGCACGAATTCATCGCTTGCAAAAATGCCGGCAAGCGGAATGGACTTTTCCCGAAAGACACGCATGATCTTTTCTGCACCATCGCCCATCCCGTAGATAAAGATCGGACGGGTCTCCGCCTGCAATTTTTCCCACGAGGACTGCTTTTCTGTGATAAAAGAAAGCAATGTGTTCAGGACCTCCTTTTCTCTTTTTCGCATGGTCGACAGACTGCTTAGTCGTTACAGCAGTCGTTATCTCCCCATGCTTCCGGCGGCATACCAGCCGGACCCATCATATCCCGTCCACGGATGCCGAAACGGTCACGCTGTTCATTGATGAGCACCGTAATCAGATCCGAGACATCACGGGGATTCTTGATGGAGTGAATGTGTTTTTCCGGTGTATCTACGTCTTTGCTGAACAGAATGATCGTTCCGCAGCCGAACAGCCGCTGTCCCAGCGGAAGTTCCATCTTCTTATCGTTGATCCGATAGATGTCCAGTTCATCTTCCACCACGGTGAGGAGTCCCACACGGGTGATGAGCCGGCTCTCCGTCAGATAATACCGGGTAAAGGACAGGGGCAGCCCGAACAGGGTACGCTTTTTGTCCGTCCAGAGATACTCCAGCCCGTCTTTTGTTTTTCCTTTTGCCATGACTGCCGCCTTTCCATTTGATGACTGCGTTGATTTACGGATAAGCCGCCGCTTTCAGAGGAGGCTTATTTTTAGGCAACACCGCACAAAGCTTGTGCGTAAGATGCGAAGCCGGATTTTTCGACAGATTGCACAGAAATTCCGCAGGCATACTGTCGTATGTCAAGGGATTTCTGTGCAGTATGACGGAAAATCAGCAAGCAGATTGCGTACAAAGCCGCCGGGCGGGCTTTGTGCGGTGTTGCCTTTACAGTACGATCTCGCCCTTGCCGCCCTGCATGGTGATCTTCTTGTCTGTGCCAGCCACAGAAACGGTAAAGGTCTTGTCTGTGTTGCTGCTCTCGATGGAGATGACATTGCCCTTGCGGCTTGCCTTGAGGGTCAGCACCAGGTTTGCCTTGGTGTCATAGATCGCTGCCTCAGCGGTCTTGCCGTCCTCCAGGCTGCAGATCATAGCGTCTGCGCCGTCCAGGTAATCATATTCGAACTGGTTCTCGAATGCGCCGAAGGTCACGATGGAGTTCGGCTTTGCCAGAACCGGCATTTCCATAAAGGTGCAGGTTACAGAATGATACTTGCCGCCTTCATAGGTCTTTCCGGTGATGATGTCATACCACTTGCCCTCCGGCAGGTAGAAGTTTGCCACGCCGTCCTCACGGAATACCGGAGCGCACAGCAGGTTGTCACCCAGCATATACTGCTGATCCAGATAGCGGCAGGCGATATCGTCGGTGTAGTCCATGACCATCGGACGCATCATCGGGATACCGGTGGTGTGGGTCTTGACAGCCTGTGCGAACAGATACGGCATCAGCTTGCCCTTGAGCTTGGTGAAGAACCGCAGCACATCGCAGGACTCCTCGTCGAAGTTCCACGGCACACGGTAAGAAGTCGAACCGTGCAGACGGCTGTGGGTGGACATCAGACCGAATGCACACCAGCGCTTGTAAACGTCCGGAGATGCCTTTGCCTCGAATCCGCCGATATCGTGGCTGAAGAAACCGAAACCGGAGGAGCAGAGCGACAGACCGCCACGGAGTGTCTCTGCCATGGAGGTGTACTCTGCGGAGCAGTCACCGCCCCAGTGTACCGGGAACTTCTGACCGCCGACAGTGGCGCTTCTTGCGAACAGGCACGCCTGTCCCTTGCCGTAGTATTCTTCCAGCACCTCAAATACTGTCTTGTTGTACAGATAGGTGTAGTAGTTGTGCATATGGATCGGATCTGCGCCGTTGTAGTATACTGCCTTTGTGGGGATACGCTCGCCGAAGTCGGTCTTGATGGCAGTAACGCCCATCTCACACAGCTTGCGCACGCCGGCAGCAAACCACTTTGCAGCCTCCGGATTGGTGAAGTCTACGATCGCCATGCCCGGCTGCCACAGGTCGGTCTGGAATACGCTGCCGTCCGGGTTCTTGATGAAGTAGCCCTTTTCCATGCCGATATCGAACAGCTTGGACTTCTGGGAGATATACGGGTTGATCCAGCAGCACAGACCCAGACCACGGCTTGCCAGACGCTTGAGCATTGCCGGCGGATCCGGGAACTGATCCAGATCCCACTCGAAGTCAGTCCACTGGTATTCCTTCATCCAGAAGCAGTCGAAGTGGAACATCTGGAGCGGAATATCCCGTTCTGCCATGCCGTCGATGAAGGAGGTAACTGTCTCTTCATCATAGGTGGTGGTGAACGAGGTGGACAGCCACAAACCGAAAGTCTTTGCCGGCGGCAGTGCCGGCTTGCCGGTCAGATCGGTGTAGTTCACCAGAACCTCTTCCAGATTCTCACCGCCGATGAAGAAGTAGTCCAGCTCTTCGCCCGGTACGGTAAAGGAGACCTTGTTGATGGTATCAGATGCCACTTCAAAGGAGACCTTGTCTGCGGTGTTGACCAGCACGCCGTACTTGTTGGAGGTGATATAGAACGGGATGCACTTATAGCTCTGCTCGGAGCAGGTGCCGCCGTCAGAGTTCCAGTTCTCCACGTTCTGACCGTTCTTCACGAAGGTGGTGAACTTTTCGCCGAAACCATAGACGCATTCGCCTACATCCAGGGTCAGCTGCTCCCGGATAAAGGTGTTGTGTGCGTCCTGGGGATAGTTGAAGAAATCGTCATCGGTCTGGACAGCCAGGCGTGCGTCACGGTGGAACTTGTTCTCCTGGATATAGGAGGTAGAGCGCCAGCCGCCGCCGGTGAGCCGCTTTCCGTCACGGGAGAACGACACGTCCCAGCCGTCTGTGCCCTTCTTTACCTTGACTGTGGTATGACCGGCAGTCATGGAAACAAAGCCCTCTTCCTCGTGGATCTCATCCGGCACATAGCCCTCCGGCAGATTCAGGTCAAACTGGGGCTTGTTCTTCAGGCTGCCCTTGTGGTGGCAGATATGCACACGGATCACGTCCGGTGCAACGGCGGTATAGGTGATCTCAAAGGTCACGCCGCCCAGTGTCATCGCACGGTTCCAGATCGCACTGGATGTTGCATAAATTTTGATGGTGTTCTTTGTGGTTGTGACATCATACGCCTGAACAGCATAGGAAACGTCATAGCCTCTCTGGTTGAGCCAGAGTCCGTCAGAAAATTTCATAGAGTACCTCCTGCGTTTCAAAATAGTATCTGTTGTATTCTATGCGACTTTCCGGTACACCGGAGTGTTTGCCTGTGCCCGTACCCATCTACATATGCTTTCATTGTACCATACTTGTCATGGAAATGTCAATCTGTTTTCGTGAAAATCGTATATTTTTCTTGAAAATCGTATATTTTTCCCTGTCGGAGTGACCATATGCCAAGTTTTTCTTTCGCCCAGAAAAAGGAAAACTGCTCGCCTCACAGAGGGAAACGATTCTTCAAAACTTTTCTGCCGCCCAGGTGAACAGCTTTACCACCAGCGGCATGGTCAGCATGGAGACCAGAGTGGTGACGGCGAAAATGTGGGAGGCATAGGCGTCGTTCATGCTGTGCTTCTGGCACTGGAGCGTACACATTGCCGCAGAGGGCGCAGCCATCAGCAGCAGTACCACCAGGCGGATCTCCTGGGGAATAAAGCCCAGCGGCAGGAACAACAGCCCCAGGAGCAGCGGCACGATCAGCAGCTTTACGGCGCTGACGTAGTACACCCGGGGATTTTTCAGCGCATGGAACAGGTCCGCCTGCGCCACGCTGATGCCGGACGCCACCATCGCCATAGGCGTGTTCATGCTTGCCACATAGCCGAAGGTCTTTTCCAGCAGATCGGGGAGCGGAATGCGGAAGAAGAACAGGAGCAGTCCGATGACAATGCCGATCATGGTGGGCGAACAGAGCTTTTTCAGCAGAGCCTTCCGGTCGTGCTGCCCGGTCAGCAGCATGATGCCATGCGTCCAGGCAAAGCAGAAGAACACGCTCAGGAATGCCGTGGTATAGAACACACCCTCATTCCCCAGAATGGCGCTGGCGAGCGGAATGCCCATAAAGCCGCAGTTGCTGTAGATGGCGGAAAAACGCTCGATCTCCGTCTCACGCCCCGGCTTCGGACGGATCAGCAGATACACCGCCGCAATGAATATCCCATACGCCGCCGCAGCCAGCAGGAACGTCCACAGCATATTCACCACCAGCCGGGACTCATACTCCACATCGGCATAGGCGTTCACCACCAGCACCGGCGTCACGATCTCCAGCACGAAGTTGGAGAACTGCCTGCCGCCGTTTTTATCGACGACCTTTGTCCGATAGGCGATGATGCCCACCACATTCAGCAGCAGCATCAGTATCGCCTGTTTTAATATGATCCATGCCAAAACAGAACACCTCTATCCCAAAAATCGGCAGAGTCCGGACGAGCCAGACCCTACCGATCAGTATATCACATAAAGTTTTCTGTTTTGTGTCCTGCGTGTGGCGACTGCCGGAATTTTCGGGAAAAGCGCCGGATCTCTGCAAAAAACCTGCTGTCTGACCCGGTTTTCATCCAAAAATGGGCTGAATCTGTTTGCCCTCCCGTGCCAGCGCCACCGTCTCCGGCAGCCGGGAGAAGTCTGCCACCAGGGAAGTGGGCTTTTCCCGGGGCGCATCCTGGCGCAGGGGAACGAAGTAATAGTGCCGGGTATTCAGCAGCAGCCCGATGTTTTTCGCCGATGCGCCCAGGGCATCGTTGGTTGCCACGGCGAGAACCACCGGTTTTTGCCGCCGGAGCATGGATTTCACCGCCATGGTTGCCGTATTGTCGGTGATGCCGTAGGCAAGCTTGGCGGCGGTGTTGGCGGTACACGGCGCAACCACCAGCAGATCCAGCATATTTTTCGGTCCCAGCGGTTCGGCGTCGGGGATGGTGCGGATGGCTTTTCTGCCGCAGATCTCCTCCAGCTCTGCCACCCGGTCTGCCGCCTTTCCGAAACGGGTATCCGTCCCGGCGGCGTGTTCGGAAAAGATCGGCGTCAGCTTTGCCCCGGCTGCCCGGAGCTTTGCCGCCTCTGCGAATGCGGCGGAAAAGGTACAGAACGAACCGGTCACCACAAACCCGATCCGCTCACCTGTCAAGTCGTTCATGGGCGAGTCTCCTCTCTTCGAGAATGTTGCAAATGGTGTCTGCGATGATCTCCCCGGCGGTCATGGGTGCAACCTTTCCCGGAGCGGCGGTGCGGCGTTGGCACATTTTCAGTGCAAAACCGCCTCGCCGTGGTCGGGATAGAGCCGCACCTCCCGGAGCAGCAGCGCCGCCGCCTGTCTGCGCTGTTCCAGCCCGGCAGTCTCCCACCACGCCGCCCAGCTGCCGGCAGGTGTTTCCGTTCGTCCGGTCGATTCCCGGCGCAGCTGCTGTTCCAGTTCCCGGCGCTCCTGTGCCAGGCGGTTCAGCTCTTCCCGGAGAAAATCTGCCGCCGCCGTGGGCTGGGACAATTCCGCCGCCAGGCAGCGCATCCGCTGTTCCAGTTCCTCCAGCGCCACCGCCGCCGGGTCGAGCTGGGGCGTTGTCTCCGCATAGGGCAAAAGCTGTTCTGCCTGCTGTGCCAGAATGGGCGAAACGGCGTCCTCCACCCACTGGGTGCGCAGACCGGGGATGCCGGGACAGATGCCCTGGCGCTTGCCCCGGCAGACGAAATAGGTATACGCTGCGCCCTTGCCGTTGTTTCGGGCGTAGCAATGTGCGCCGCAGAGACCGCAAACCGCCAGCCCCTGGAGCCAGGAGCGATGACCTGTGCCACGGTTGGTACAGCCGCCACGAGCCGCCAGCCGTTCCTGGACGCTCAGCCACAGGTCGCTGTCCACGATGCCGGGGTGAAGTCCTGCCGCCATATGTTCTCCCTGCAGCCGGGTCAGCTTTGCGCCGTGGCGTGCGGCTGGACTGCCGTAGACCAGGTAGCCGTTGCCCTGGCAGTACTGTTCCAGCGGATGGGTCAGTTCCACGCCCTGTTCCTGCAAAAAGACAGCGCTCCGGAGGTCGCCCCGGACATACACCGGGCTGCGCAGGATACGCAAAACGGCGCTGTTCGACCAGTTCGCCCCGTTTCGGGTGCGGCTGCCGGAACGGTTTGCCGCCTGCACCAGCTGTTCCACGTTCTGCCCGGCGATGCCGTAGCCCGTATAAAACGCCTGCACCTGCGCCGCCTCGTCGGGCTGAACTTCCAGAATAGTGGCGGTGTGGTTCGAGATGCGGACGTTTTTCCCGGTGTATCCATACGGCGGCGTTCCGCCCAGTGCCAGCTGCTGGGCGGCTCTGGCGTAGTAATTGTCCCGGACTCTACCGGCGATGGTTTTCTGCTCCAGCTCCGCAAACATCATCAGCAGATTCAGCAGCATTCCACCGATCTCCGTCCGTGTGTCGAAACTCTCCCGGACGGAGTGGAGCGTCACATTCCGGCGGCGGAACGTCTGCATCATTGCGGCGAAGTCGCAGAGGGAACGGGAAATCCGATCCAGCTTATACACATAAACGCTTTCCACTTCGCCCTGTTCCACCGCCTCCAGCATTTCCCGGAACGCCGGGCGGTGGGTGTTGGTTCCGGTAAAGCCCCGGTCAGTAAACACACGCACCTCCGCCTCGGCAGGACAGATGCGGCGGCAGTGTTCCACCTGCATGGCAATAGAAATGGAATCGGGGCGCTCCACCGACTGACGGGCATAAATTGCGATCATGATGCTATCACCTCGCTATACTCTATGCGCCGGAAAAAACAAAGAGGACACCTCCCGAAGGAGATGCCCTCTTTTCACGCATAAAATGCGTTAAGATTCAGTTGCGCTATTTGCTGCTATCGCAGCGAAAGCTTACTTTCTCTTCTTAGCTACCAGTGCTACGCCACCGATTACAGCTACAGCAACAGCTACGCCAGCTACCGGCAGAGCGTCGCCAGTCTTCGGAGAAGAAGTGGACTTAGCAGCAGCAGCCTTCTTAGTGGTTGTAGTAGCAGCAGTTGTGCCAGTTGCTACCGGAGCAGTTGTCGGTGCTTCAGTCGGAGCATCGGTTGCATCTGCAACGATAGTGATGGTGCCTGCGCCAGAACCAGCCTCACCAGTTTCACCGGTTACACCGTTCTTGTATTCCATAACAGTGCCGTCAGAATCCTTACCAGCAATGGTCAGGTTGAATACGTCGCCAGCCTTAGCTGTGGACGGAACCTGTACAGTGATCTGAGCGAACTGACCAGCCGGCAGAGCCTCGAGCGGAACAGTTGCATAGCTGAACGGCATGAATACGAAGCCGTTGCTCTCTACAGGCAGACCAGAAGCGCCATCAGCAGTAACCTTCATGCCCTTCTTTACATAGGACAGACCATCCTGCAGAGTAACGCCTACGCCTACGCTGTTGAATTCAGCGGTAGAACCGATCGGCAGAGTTACCTTGTAATCAGCAGCCTTCAGTTCAGACTCGGTCAGAGTTGCGCTACCGATAGTCAGGGACATACCTGCAGCACTTGTCGGAATAGCCATAACAGCAGCGGATGCAGCTACAACAGCAGCAGCAGAAAGAGCTGCCATTGTCTTTTTCAATGTAGTCTTCATTGTTTCTATTTCCTTTCAAGAATAAAATTATATGTGATATATCAGCGGTGTGATATGCACCTCACACCACCAACATATACAAGCTTAAATAAGAGTTGCGGGAAAAGAGATTCTTACTTACCGCCGTTAGCGATCTTCAGAGCCTCTGCCCAGTCGATGTGTTCACCAGCACCGTTGTATGCCTGGTATACCTGAGTGTACAGCATATCGGTGGAATCCAGCTTAGCATCGTCTGTGTTTGCGCCAGCCTTGGACTCGGTATCAATATCAGATGCCAGGTAAGCCAGCTTGGTCTCCAGTGCAGTGCCATTCTTTACGGTGTCGAAGTATTCCTTCTCACCAGCACCCTTCAGTGCGATGTACAGCATGGTGTCGTACAGGTCAGTACTTGTTACCTTACCATCCAGGTTTGTGTCGCCCTTCAGAGCTACAGCAACCTTAACGGTTTCGCTGATGGTCAGATCTTCTTCGCCCTTGTACTTCAGACCAACTTCGCCGTTGAAGTAAACCTTGCCTGCGCCAGCCTTCTGGTCAACAGTTGCATAAGCCTCGGCCGGAGTCATTGCAAAGTCAATTGCAGTTGCCGGATCCTGTACCTGATAGTCAGTACCGTCTTCCAGGTGCAGAGTTACGGACTCGATCAAACCAGCAACGTCGAAGGACTCTTCGTTGGACAGGTAGATGTCCTCAGCGGTCTCAGCGTCAACCAGCTTAACCTCTACAGAAGAAACGCCAGTCGGCAGAGTCTCAGTTGTACCTGTGCCAGTGCCGGTTCCAGTTTCGGTATTGGTTTCTGTGTTGGTCTCAGTATTGGTTTCTGTGTTGGTCTCAGTATTGGTTTCTGTGTTGGTCTCAGTGTTAGTTTCTGTATTGGTATTGGTGTTGGTCTCAGTATTCGTCTCAGTGTTTGTTTCAGAGCCAGATACAGTTGTTACAGTAGTCTGCGTGTTGGTATCTGTGTCAGAGCCAGTTGCAGTTGTTACAGTGGTCTCTGTAGTATCAGTTGTTTCAGAAGTGGAAGTTGTGGTTTCCTTATCCTTCAGAACAACAACAACGTCACGCTCAACATTGAAAGATGCAGTGCCAGCAGCTGCGCCCTTTACGGTAACAGTCTTGGTGGTCTCTACGCTTTCAACTTCCTTGTTTGCCAGCTTGTCGCTCTTTGCAACTTCAGCCTTTACATATGCAACAACTGCATCGTATTCAGCATCAGCAACTTCGAAAGTAGCGGTGTAAGTGCCGGCAGCTGCGCCAACAGTTACATTGGATGCGCCGTTCAGCAGAGCAGCAACATCGCCGGACTTTACAGCGATCTCAACATTTACGCCGGCATCCTGCAGGCTGCTGTTTACAGAAGAAACAGCCTTGTCGAACTGTGCGCCGTACTTGCCAACCAGACCATTAACGGTTGTCGGCAGGTTTGCTGCGGACTGGATGCCCTTCTTTACAGCATAGTTAACACCAGCTGCGATTGCCTCGTCAGCAGTGCCGTATGTCTTAGTTGCAGTAGACAGGTTCTTTGCAGCGTCATACTTCTTCTTCACGGTGTCGATCTTGCTGCCCAGCTTGTCGGTCTCAGCCTTCAGAGCTGCCAGGTCGCCTGCGATGTCGAAGTCAGCGTTTGCACGAACTTCATCTTCTGTCATGCCGTACTGCTTTGCCAGATCCTTGACCTTCTGGTCAACAGCAGCCTCAACCTGGGATTCCAGGCTGTCATATACAGCGTTCATGTAATCTGTAGCAGTATCTACAGTGTAGGTCTTGCCGCCGGCTGTGAAGCTCAGGTCAGCCTTTACTTCCTTGCTGTTTGCCAGATCAGTGGTGATCTTTGCGGTGTAAGCAACGCCCTTCAGGATGGAAGTATCCAGAGTTACGTTCTCATAGCCGCTCATGCCAGCCAGCTTGTCCTTCAGCTGCGGAGCCAGATAGCTTTCCAGATCAGCAGTGCCGGAGATCGTTACAACGCCGTTTTCTACCGTAGCGGTCGGATTTTCAGAAGCGTTTACGATGTCCTTCAGCAGTCCAGCGTAGTAGTTGTTGGTGTTGAAACCAGCAACCAGATCCTTAGCATTCAGGGTGATGGTCTTGCCGTTTGCAGCAGACTCTACCTTCTTACCCAGTACAGTGTTCCAGTCGGACTCTACTGTGTATTCAATGGTATCGCCCTCAGCGTCAGTCGGGAAACCAGTCTCCGGGTTTACCTTCAGCAGCTGATCTGCGGTGACCTGCATTGCTGCCGGAGCTTCCGCAGCGTTTGCAGAAATTGCAAGAATCTGACCCAGTGCAACCGGAATTGCGACAGTTGCAGCAAGAAGTCTGTTGAATGTCTTCTTCATTTCTCTTTACCTCTCTTTTAGTTGAGTTTCATTGCCGTCTGCATGGATGTGATTCACCCAACCCCAACAGTCGCATTCGCATCCGGGCAATCCCGCTTCCATACCCGAAAGACGCACGCTACGGCAATCTTCATGCTTACAAGCACCTATAAAAAGCCCTCGTAAACAATTTACATACGTATTTTAACATATTATTGCGCCCGTGTCAAGCCCATTGACTCAATTTTCTTTAGATTCTTTGCTGGATATTATCCCCGTTTTTGTCGCTTTTTCACAATTTTCAGCCTGGAATTCTCAATTCAACAGTCTTTCCACCGACTTTTCAACATTTTTGACGCCTGGAACCCCTTTCCAGCGTGTGTCAACGCCGCATTTCCGGCGGAAGGGACAATGCCCACACCACACGTGTTCTCAGGCGTTTTGCCGCCTCGAAGTCCGTGCCGCCGGGACGGGACGCCAGGTCGATCACCAAGGTTTCCTGCGGCAGCCCTTTCAGCACAGTTTCATCCAGCACCAGCGCCGGGACGGTGTTGAAGATCACCGGGGCTGCCTTTGCCGCAGCCGGGAGCTGTTCCATCGGCACGGCAGCGAATCCCTGCATCTCTGCCAGCGCCCGGGTCTCGCACCGTCTGGCGCAGACAGTCACATCCATCCCCAGACCACGCAGCCGTGGCGCAAGCGCCATGCCGATCCTGCCGTAGCCGATCACCAGCGCTGCCGTGCCGTGCAGCGTCCGGGCGGTCTCTTCCATGGCGATCTGGATGGCGCCCTCCGCAGACGGCACGGCATTCGCCAGGCAGAGTTCCTCCCGGCGGAGATAGTCCGCCGCCGCCAGTCCCCGGGATTCCAGCCACGGAAGAATGCCGCCGCACGCTCCGCCCAGCACCAGCGCCCCGGGCTTGCCGTGCGCCGCCAGCGTCTCCAGCGGGAGCGCCGCCTTTCCGAACGGTGCCGGGACAGTTGTTCCGTCCGGACTCGCCGGAACAGGCAGCACCAGAACGTCATACGCCGGCACTTCCTCCAGCGTTTCCGCACTGTGCAGCCCGGACTGCGCCGGAAGTCCCAGCGTCCATACGTCTGCCCCGGTCTTTTGCCGCAGCCGCCGGGCGGCGTACTGCTGCCGCAGGTCTCCGCCTGCCACAAGAATCACATTGTCGGATGTCATAGTTTTTCCCTCCGCTCCGCATTTCTGCGGTTTTCCACAGTGAAAAAGTGATGTTTTCAACAGGTTTTCAACTTTTCCACTCATTTCTACGTGGAAAACCTGTTGAAAGCACTGCCGCAAGGCATTCCTGAAAAATAGATTTCCGGACAGCACACAGCGCTGCCCTTACATCCTTAACGTATGCAGATTCGGGAAAAGG
>ENA-UEPV01001904-UEPV01001904.1-human-gut-metagenome-genome-assembly--contig:-NODE-1904-length-12178-cov-3.397818_pt1 | contig 12178 bp, 10 predicted proteins | sample MGYA00242942_ERZ507925 | MGnify/ENA primary metagenome ERZ507925 (study PRJEB26167, sample SAMN06115453) | human gut metagenome | host: Homo sapiens | place: China:Fujian | collected 2015-08-26... | reverse complement strand
TTTCGATTTCAACGCTATTATCTCCTACAAAACATTTCTAATGAATACAAACGATTTTCCATTCCTCAATTCCACGTGTTTCGGAAGAAAAGTTCACATCTACCTTATATAACTTACGAGAATCCTTGACGAAAGGCAAAGCATAACCTTTTTTCCTCTATCTGGCGTAAAGCCTCGTCAGCACTACCATCCAGTTTCAGTTCCATCACATAGATAGATACTTAATAAAACCATTCTCAACTTCCTTATTTGGAAAACCTAATCGATAAATACCAAACTCTTTATCATATCCTTTTATTGTCAAATATCCGCTTTGATAAATAACAGGAATGGGATTGCACGACATAGAATCTATACTATTCAGTAAATCGCCCGAAACCTGCTCCTCGGTAATCCTATCCAACCTATAGTTGGAATGTTTCAGCAGATAAACCAAGAAAGACGGAGTACCTGTCTCAAACCAATAATCGGAGAACTTCAGCTTAGACAACGTATTAAAGATACTGAATGGATTGTAAAGTCCTACAGTATCATAATCGAAATGATAACCGTCATACTGTTCTTTCAACTTGACGTAACATTCCTCTTTCGTCAAGCCGTTCCTTTCACCCAATAATGCCACATCGCCATCAAAGTTTTCATGAAGTTCCTTATCCGTAATGCCGCAAATATCCATGTAACGATAGTCCATCGATATATCATTCAGATTGTTCAAATCACTGAATACGCTCACCTTGCCGAATTTCGTCACACCGGTTAGGAAAGCCAGCTTTATATATCTATCCTGCGACTTGAGTACGGAATAAAAAGCTTTCAACAGATTACGATATTCCGCCTGTAATGTCTCGTTACCAATAGCCTGCAACATAGGCTTATCATATTCATCTACAAGAATAACCACACGCTGCCCCGCCTGTTTACAAGCGCGTTCTATGATACCGGCAAAACGTAAGGAAAAAGAACGTTCTGACGGTTCAGCACCGTAAAGTTTTTCCCACGCAGTCAGAGACTTATCAAGTATATTATCCAGACTATCCGGAGTGTCATATTTCTCTATATTGAGATCCAGATGCAAGATGGGATATTTCACCCAATCTTTTTCGAGTTTTTCTACCGCCAATCCTGTAAAGAGCTCCTTCTTACCTTGAAAGTACGCCTCTAAGGTGGAGATAAGCAGACTTTTTCCAAAACGGCGCGGACGGCTCAGGAAGTAATAACTACCCGTCTTTACCATTTGATACATTAACGCCGTTTTATCAATATAGAAATAACCATCCTGACGAATCTTCTCAAAGTTCTGAATACCGATCGGATAAATTTTACTGCTCATACTCTCTTCTTTATTATAACAAAGATACCTTTCTTACAAAGATATGAATTTTTTATAATATTCGTTCAATCTCTTGCAGTTCTTCTTCTGCAAACTCCAAATGCTCCAATGTTTTCAGATTGTCCGCCAACTGCTTTACGGAACTTGCTCCTACAATCACCGATGTCATTCGTTCATCTTTCAGTACCCATGCCAAAGCCATTTCCGCCAAAGTCTGTCCACGACGACGGGCAATCTCATTCAATTGCCGGGCGGCTTCTACTTTTTCGGGAGTTACTTGCGAACGCTGGAGAAAACCGGAAGAACGTGCAGCACGGGAACCTTCCGGAATGCCGTTTAGGTATTTATCTGTCAACAGTCCTTGCGCCAAAGGAGAAAAAGCGATGAAACCGGAACCATATTCCGCCGCCAAAGGAAGTGATTCAGCCTCCACTGCACGGTCGAACATACTATACCGGTATTGGCTGATAAGACAGGGGGCACCGGCTTTTGCCATCATCTCATAGGCGATACGGGCTTGTTCGGGGGGATATTTAGAGATTCCTATATACAGCGCTTTCCCTTGCTTCACAATATCAATCAATGTCCGGACAGTTTCTTCTACCGGAGTCACTCCGTCATAACGGTGACTATAAAAGATGTCAAAATACTCCAAACCTGTCCGACGGAGACTTTGGTCAATGCTCGCCATCAGATTTTTACGGGAACTATTTCCGCCATAAGGACCAGCCCACATTTCATGACCGGCCTTGGAAGAAATAATCATTTCATCCCGGTAGCCTTGAAAGTTCTCTCGCAGAATCCTGCCGAAATTGGATTCCGCACTTCCGGGAACAGGACCGTAATTGTTTGCCAAATCAAAATGAGTGATTCCATGATCAAAAGCAAACTTAATCATGTCGGTCGCTACCTCGAAATTGTCCACACTGCCGAAATTATGCCACAATCCCAAAGAGATAAGAGGAAGTTGCAGACCACTTTTGCCGCAATATTTATAAGGCATCCGTTCGTAACGGTCGGCAACAGGCTGATAATTGAGAGAATTTTCCATAAGGCGATATTTTTATAGGTTTCAATTAGAACTATAACTGGAATTAGAACTGAAAATAAATGAACGGTTGTATTTCCGAACTCTTCATTTGAATAACAAGATAAATCAAAGCCACCATCAACACAGCTTTGCCTACGAACGGCAGGCGAATCACTCCCCGACAAACTGCATTTTCCCAGCTATCGGGAGCAAAATGAAGCAGGAAGCCAAGCAGCATTAGCGCGAATACTTTCCAATAGCCTTCAAGTAACTGAGGGAACAGTTGGGGACGGAAAGTCGTAAATATCTGCCCCAGCATATCTACCGAATTCTGAAAATCGGCGTTACGGAAGAATATCCAGCAGAAACAGACAAAGTGGAAAGTAATGATAATGCCGAACACACGTCGCCAACCGTGACTTTGTTCTCCTTTCCTCCGTCCGGTTATCGTCATCCAGATTTTATGCATCGCCAGTGCAACGCCGTGAAATGTGCCCCAAAGAACAAAATTCCAGGAAGCTCCATGCCACAACCCTCCCAAAAACATGGTAATAATAAGGTTCAGATATTGCCGGATCTTCCCTTTCCGGTTTCCACCCAAAGAGATGTATAAGTAATCTTTCAGCCAACTGGACAAAGAGATATGCCAACGACGCCAGAATTCGGTGATGGAGGCCGACTTGTAAGGAGAATTAAAGTTAAGATTGAAGTGGAAGCCCAATAACAGTGCGATACCGATAGCCATATCACTATATCCGGAAAAGTCGCAATAAATCTGCAAGGCATAGCCGTACACTCCCATCAGATTCTCAACACCCGAATAGAGCGTCGGATTTTCAAAAATACGCTCTACGAAGTTAATACTGATATAATCGGAAATAATGGCTTTCTTGAACAGGCCGGAAAGAATCAGGAAGATACCCCGTCCGAACATCTCCTGCGAGACAAAAAGAGGTTTCCTGATTTGCGGAATAAAATCACGGGCACGGACAATAGGACCTGCCACCAACTGCGGGAAGAATGATACGTAAAAGGCATAATCGAGCAAACTCGTCAGCGGCTGGATTTCTTTCCGGTAGACGTCGATGGTATAGCTCAGCGACTGGAACGTGAAGAAAGAGATACCGACCGGCAGGAATATATCAAGGGCCGTGAACTCTCCCCCCATCAGGGACGCGATGACACCTCCCAAGAAATTGGTATATTTAAAGTAAGCCAGAAGTCCCAAGTTGACACCCAGACTCAAGGTGACCAACCCTTTGCGTTTCCAATATCCTTCGGTGCGATACATCAGTTGCGCCAACAGAAAGTCGCAAACCGTAACAATGGCAAGCAGGAAAAAGTAAGTACCGCTACTTTTATAGTAGAAATAATAAGAAAAAAGGGTGACAAACAAGATACGGGCTGTATATTTATGTTGCAACAATACGTACACCACCATAAAAGCGGCAAACAGCCAAAGAAAGATACCACTACTGAATATCATCGGTGCCTGCGGATCGTAGGTAAACACCTCTTTTAATCTACTGAAATCTATATCAATGGGAAACATAATCGTTGTATGCTTTGATAAGGGCTTGGTATAATAAATTTCCTTGCAGGATATATCCTTCGGGAAGATAATGCACATGATCGGGACGCATCAGCTTCGCTTCCGTCCAATTCTTACAGGCACGTTTTTTTCCGCCGACTACCTCATACATATCCCACACCAGCAGACGATGGTCTCCGGCATAGCGGCGAATGGTTTCCACCGCAGTCGCCGTGCGGGGATTGACGGCATACGTACGTCTCCGCCTTCTTTGACGGAAACTCTCATACGAACCGGGCGGAGTAGTCAGCAGGATAGGCACATCAGGGAGTGCGGCACGCAGGAGTCTGACTAGTTCATCCATCTGGTTGTAATGCACATTACTATTGTAACGCCTGTTATGACTCTCATTGGTTCCGAAAGAGAGAATCAGCAATTCGGGTTTGAGCGCCGCTATCTCAGCGATGCGGTCGGGATGGGTGAAAGTAAGACAAGTGGCGCCGTTCACTCCTTTATCTATATAGGAAACAGCACCGAAGGTTTCGGCCAGCCGCATACCGGTGGTTTGAGGATAGATATGCCCGCGAATATGGCTGTCGCCAATATGTACGATACGCACCGTATCTTCGGACAGTCCCGCACGTACTTGACGGAGTCGTTCGAGCACAGGTGTCAGCAGGGCAATACTGTCGATAATTTCATTTCGCCCGGTTTCACGGAAAGCGGACGGAAAGGAAGTCTGCACAGGGATGGTATCATTCGCCCAAATCATTTCCCGCAAAGGTTTGACGCCTTTCTGCACCTTGTTCAATGGAGGACAAACGGGGATACGGTCTTGCGCCATCATCCTCGAAAGAGAACAAGGAGCAAACAAAATGCCCGCCAAAACAAGCACAAAGAAGGACAACAGGCTATTCTTTCTCATAAGCACGCCTCCTGTCGTATTGTTCTTTGCCATACATCAATGTCTCATAGAGAAGTCCCGCCAAATGTTTACCGCCACGGAAGTTGATATGTGTATAATCATAGTTTGCCATAGACGGTTTGGCATGGACAAGTTTTGCCATACTCCCTTCTCCTCCCATAGCCTCGAACATATTCCAGAATGCGATACCGCTTTCGGCGGCAATATTCTGCTGATAACGAATCAGGTTCTTGACTCCCGGCATGGTGCGGAGGTCACCGTTTTCGTTCTTGTAATCACGGTCGCCCACGCTCAACAGCAGGATTCCCGCCTGCGGGAAACACGTTTTGAGATGTCCGATGGCTGCCAACAGCCCTTTCTGGTAGTTATCGTAATTGCGTCCGCGTTCCGTTGCGACATTCAATCCATATTCAAGAATAATCAGGTCGTAAGGACGCTGGCGGTTAAACTGTTTCAACATTTGCTGCGGAATGCCGCGCAGGGAAAGTCCGGAACTGCCGCGCAGCGAGAAGTTATCGAGAATTATTCCTTGCTTTCCATCCATCGCCAATCCATAGAAGAGCGTAGAGTCGGCACGGTCCACTGTCCAACGTATGGAGCCGATGCGTCCGTCAACCCGCACTTCCTGCAAACCGCCCGAAGGGGACAGCAAATAGTTATGGCTTTCTCCTTTGTTCACACGGGCGGAAAGATGAAGGGAGTCTTTATTGTAAAAGAAGATGGAAGCACGCTGACAGGTATCAAGCAACGAAGCGTATTTGTCTTGTCCACGCAGTTCCACGTATGCGCCACTTCGGGGAACGAAATAATGTCCGGAAATCCCCTGCTTCTTCCTATCGAAATAGACGCTGTCCGTCACCGCATGGCTGGACCATCCGCCAAATGTATGCCGCACCGTAGGACGGTAACCGCTTGTCATGGAGGTGATGGTCACGAAGCCGACACCGCAACCTCCAAATCGTTTTTGAAGCATTTCGCGGAGATCGGCCGTAAAGATATCAGCTTCTATAAAGGAATCGCCGAATACAGCTATACGTACCAGATTGTCGTCTTCGGAACCGGAAGAAAGGCGATTGAGAGCTTCATAAAAAGGAGCCATGCCCCGATGAGTGGAATCACTGTAATCTTCAATGCAAGTCATTCCGGCACGGCAGGGATCTACAAAAACCGGTTTTATCACAGGTGGCAAGGGTATACTGTCCGAATCGGCAGCAACGGAATCCGGTTCCGGATAACGAAGGTCGCTCAACAAGTCCACGCGACGCATCGTATGTCCGTCGATGGTAATGGCCGGAAGCCAATGAAGCCCCAATAAGGCTGCAAAGACAATCAATACAAACCACAACGAATATTTCAAATAATTCTTTATTATCTCCATAATGATCTAAATCCCAAACGACCGCAAAGATAGATAAAAGCAGTAAGAAAAAGCGGTGTCGGAAATAATAATTAAGCGCGGATTAACACAGATTTTCGCAATGATTACATTCAATCTGCGATAAATCCGTGTTAATCCGCGCTTGGTCAACTGAAAGTAGACGGATATCAAATAGTTCGCTCAATGTTCCATACAAACGCGCGCAAACCCAATTGCTCCGTTTCCAGGTCCATCTTATGCAGCGTATCCAGCAATGGATCTACTTTGTGATCTTCGACTACCGTGATGATGGCCGAGCACATACTAGGCCAGGCGTGACTTCCGAAATGCGGGTCGCCCGTCTTCGAACCACGTCCCTGCACTTTCTCAAGGTAGGTGAAGCCACGACATCCCAAACGGTCGAGCAATGACATGATTCGTTCGTAATAGGCCTGGTCGAATGTTATCAGTACTGATTTCATATTTCTTTCTTGTTATTTCTTAATAATATCATTTTTATGCTCCTGGAAGTAAGTGTCCAATTCGCGTTGGCGACGAAGCTTACGGCGTTGGTTCTTGATGCCGGTTCCTGCAAAGACACAATACAAAGTAGGAATCAGAATCAATGTCAACACGGTCGATATTGTCAAACCACCGATTACGGCAATTGCCATCGGACTCCACATCTCAGAACCCTGACCACCACCGATAGCCATCGGGATCATACCGAGAACGGTTGTGGCTGTGGTCATCAATACCGGACGAAGACGGCTCTTACCGGAAGTTACCACAGAATTTACAACTGCCAGCCCGCGTTCCCGACAAAGGGTAATGTAGTCGATGAGCACAATACCGTTCTTCACCACAATACCAATCAGCATGATACCTCCCAACAGACTCATAACACTCAATGTACTGCCCGTAAAGAAGAGTGCCATCAAGACACCGCTAAAAGCAAATGGCAGAGAGAACATGATAATGAACGGATAGGTGAGTGACTCGAACTGTGCAGCCATCACGATAAATACAAGAATGACTATCAGAATACCAAGCGTTCCCAAATCGCGGAACGAATCCTGCTGGTCTTCGAACGAACCGGCAACCTGAATAGTCACTTCTCCCGGTATGTCCATCTTATCGATGATCTCGTTACCGGCAGCTACTACGTTGCCCAACGGCGCACCGGAGATTACAGCAGAAACGGTCACGATACGTTCACGGTCTTTACGTTCGATAGTAGGAGGTGCAAAACGCTCGACTACCCTTCCGACATCTTTCACACGGACGGGTTGTCCTTGCGCATTATAAATAAGGATGTTCTCCAGACTTTCCAGACTTGTACGGTATTCCGGCGCGTAACGCACTTTAATATCATACTCGTCTCCGTCTTCACGATATTTCGAAGCAACCGCACCATTGATCCGGTTACGCAGATAGTTACCGGCTGTCGAAAGGTTCAGTCCATGCATTGCCAGTTTCTCACGGTCGAAGTCCACCTGATATTCCGGCTGATAATCGCTACGGCTGATATTCACCTCACTCACTCCGGGAACTGCCAGCAACTCACGCTTCAGGTGGGCCGCCACGCTGTCGGTCACTGTCATATCATATCCATACACCTCAAAATCGGCACTGGCCTGAGCAGACATCCCCGTGTTGCTACCTCCAAGTATAACTTGTGCCTTGCTGAATTCCGGATAGGCTTTCAAATCTTCACGCATCTCGTCACAGACAGCTTCCAATGTGATATCACGATCACCCGGATCTACCAGACTGATATTGAATGAGATGATATGCGAACCGTTGTCCTGCATAGAAGCCCATGTGTTGTCCGAATCGGCCTGCCCTACGGTATAGTTGCAGACTTTCATAATGTCTTTATACTTCGTCAGCCATTGATTGGTCAGTTTCTGCGAAAGCTCCTGAGCTATCTCTTTTCGTGTTCCGATAGGCAATTCCAACTGTACGGCGATACGGGCATTATCTTGTGCCGGGAAGAACTCCGTACCAATCCCCTTTGCACACAGCAAGCTGACAACGAAGAAAGCGATACATCCCGTAATGACTATCGGACGATGGCGAACCGCCCAATTCAACATCTTGCCATACCAAGTGTCGAGTCCATCCAACGTTTTTTCAATCGGAGTGAAGAAGAGCTTGAACAGCTTTGACGGCTTTTTTTGCAAACGAAGCAACTGGGAACAGAGCATGGGGGTCAATGACAAAGCAGCAACCGTAGAGATAAACATGATGGCACACATCATCCAACCGAGTTGTTTGAAAAGTACACCGGACATACCACTCACCATAGTCAACGGGAAGAACACGGCAATCATGGTCAAGGTAGAAGCGATTACAGAAATTGCCACCTCATTGGTTCCGTGCACGGCTGCCTGTTTCGGATCGGAACCACGCTCAATATGGGTTGTCACATTCTCAAGTACCACAATCGCATCGTCCACCACCATACCGATAGCGATGGAAAGTGACGAAAGCGAAATAATATTGATCGTGTTTCCGCTAATCGCCAGGTAAATGAACGAGGCTATCAAAGAAAGCGGAATGGTGATACAGATAATCAACGTCGCACGCCAGCGTCCCAAGAAGAGGAACACAACGATGACAACGAACAGCAAGGCGTAGACAACGGTTTCGGTCAAACTGTCGATTGTATTCAGGATGTTGTCGGAGGTATCGACAATGACACCGATCTTTACATCGCTCGGCAGGTTCTTCTGAAGTCTCGGCAGCACTTCGGCCACTTTCTTGGAGATTTCTACCGAATTGGCCCCAGATTGTTTCTGAACAACAATCATGGCGCCTTGCACACCGTTATTATAGGTTTCCTGCGCGCGTTCTTCTACGGTATCGACTATCCGGGCCACATCACGCAAGAAGACGTTCGCTCCATTGTGAGTACCTACTACGACATCCGCCAACTGCCGGGAATCATCGAACTCTCCTTCCACTCGCAACGCGTAGGTTTCACTACCGATATCGAAGTTACCGCCGGGAATGTTCTTGTTCTCCGCTCCGATAATGGAGCTGATGGATTCGATGGTCAGGTTGTATGCTTCCAACTTGTTAGGGTCGCAATATACCTGAATCTCACGCTGCGGAGCACCACTGATGGACACGGTTCCGACTCCCGGAATACGCGCCAAGGGGTTAACCACACGGTCGTCCAATATTTTGTAAAGCGCCGACTGGCTCTCATTGGCCTGTATGGAAAGCAGCACGATAGGAATCATATCCGTACTGAACTTGAAGATGATCGGATTCTCGACATCGTCGGGAAGCTGCGAGCTTACCATGTCGAGTTTATCGCGCACATCATTGGTCAGAACGTCAATATCGTTACCGAACTCGAACTCCAGCGTAATCAATGACATATTTTCGGAAGAACGGGAGGTGATATGTTTCAGGTTGCTCACCGCATTCAAAGTGTTCTCAAGCGGACGAGTAACGTTGTTTTCTATATCCGAAGCACTTGCACCGGGATAAGCGGTCATCACCATAATCGTATTTGTATCAATATCCGGATACAAGTCGATAGGCAATTTGGACAAAGAGAAAAGACCAAAAATCACCACTGCCAAAAAGCAGAGGGAGGTCATAATCGGTTTCTTAACCGCACCTTCGTATAAACTCATTTTTGTAAGGGATTAATTTGTTAGTGATTTATTTCTCAACTGCCACTTCCATGCCATTCACCAAACGCGACTGACCGGCAACTACAACTTGAGAATTATCGGGCACACCGGATTTCAATTCGTATTCCGTACCCATACGCCGACCTAACTCTACCTTATTATAAGATACTTTACCATCTTTATATACAAAGACATAACGGTCGCCGGAACCTGCCTGCTTAACAATGGCCAGATCAGGAACAACCACGTTGTCCGCTGTGCCGAAGTTTAATGTAGCACGGGCAAACATTCCCGGACGTACACGCTGATCTCTATTATCCAGCTTGATTTCTACCTGGAACGTGCGGGTAGCAGCGTCTATCGTAGGGTAAATCAGACTGATATTTCCGGTGAATATTTCGTCGCCGTATACATCCAGCTTCACATCTACGGGCGCGCCTTTCTTCACTTTGGTAAAGTAAGTTTCGGAAACATTGATAAGAAGTTTCACCGGAGTGATCTGCTCTACAACCAATACCGGGTTTCCACCACTATACATATCACCGTTATCATAGTTGCGTGCAGTAACCACGCCATTGATAGGGCTTAGCAAAGCGGTATTCTCCAACAGATTCTTATAAGCTGTCTTTTTCACGTCGAGCTGCATCTTCGAAGCATCCCATTCCGATTTGGAAGCGCCACCCACTTTATAAAGTTCGTCGATACGCTTAAATTCGATTTCCTGATTATCCAGCCCCGAATTTTTCTCCGCCCAAGGCAATCCCGTATAAATCTGCTCGGTAGCATACTCATCCAGCGGGTCATAATGGTCCAGATACTCCTCATACTGCTCCATATATATCGTTCCCCCGTCACGCATCACCACCGGCAACAAATGCGTCTGGCCTATCTCGACCGTGCGGCGTTTCACCTCCCTGCCGTTCTCCTTGTATATCAACGTCACCACCGCACTGCGGTCTCGTAGCTCAAGATTCTCGTCGATATAGAAATAGACCCGGTCCCGGCTGTCCCCTACGGTAACCTTCGTGCCATTGGCAAGAGCACCCCCTGCCTTCAGCAATCCCAAAGTAAAGAATGCACGCTTCCCGCAGTCCACGGAGTACCCGTCGCCAGATGAGTACCGCTTCCCCCCGAAGTATAAGCCGTAAAACCCGAGTGCGTTACCGTACCGTTCGCCATATCCTCCGCAGCAATCCTCTCCATCCGTATCCACTCCGGTACCGACACAGCCGTCTCCGTACCCTCCGGCACCTCGCCCAGTATCACCTCGATAGTCGGATGCTTCGTAACCTTGTCGGCAAACATATACACATCCATAGGCGTCACGCAGAAATGAGCATCGTGGTTGCGCTCACGCAACATGGCGATATAAAACTCATTATCATCCTCCGACACGTTCACACGGGCATCGAGAGTATACTCCCCCGTCCCTATATTTTGAGAAGTCAATCCCTTAATCGTAATATCATTCTTATACTGGTGGTTACGTTTCACCTGAAAATTATCCGTATGATTCGCCCCCAGGTACAAAGTATACCTCACCTCATAAGTAGCCCCGTTATAAGTCGTATAGAAACCATGCAACTCCACGGCAGCAGCATTCCCGTTGGCAAGATAAGGCTTGTAACGCTGCTTCTGGTAATCCTTGATGCTGTCAGGATACAACCCGCCCCGCTCACCCACCAAAGACGGATTGGCCCACTGCTCACCCTCGTCCACCTTCCATTCCGCATTCTGCACATTCTCATACATGTAGAAAGTAAAAGCAATCTGCCCGTTCTTGTTGAAGATAGTACGCTGCAAAGGAGTAGTGACATCCTTCGTCCACCCCTCCTCCCAGCCGGCACCCGTCTCGGCATTCACCTCGGGAGCCGTAAAAGGAACCCGCACCGGCATATTCTTTGCCGTCCACTCCACAAGTGTCAGAGAAGGCAGATTACCATCCTGCACATCACTCGCAAGCTCTATATTCATGTCGATACGCGACATCAAAGCCTTCAATTCTATACGGCGCTCCCCCTCTACAGTCTCCTCCGGCTTGGTCAGGTCTATCACCTTGCTCCCCACCATAGGCATACCCTCCGAAGGCAAGCCCAGAGAGACATTCTCGGGCATATAGACAAGACCTTTCAGGTCCGACAAGTTACCGATACCGTCGGGACGCCCGTCATTGTCCTCATCAGGGCCGAAGACCGAGGCATCCACATTCGCCACGGCATAAACGGTCGCGCTTTTCGCAAGCCCCTCATCCGCAAACAAAGTATTATCTATCTTGAGCAGAGTCTCCCCCCTTCCGGGAGCATAATACCCGCCCTCCCGCGCAGCATCCGGCTACCCCGTAAGATACCCCCC
>ENA-UEPV01001894-UEPV01001894.1-human-gut-metagenome-genome-assembly--contig:-NODE-1894-length-12235-cov-57.026731_pt1 | contig 12235 bp, 7 predicted proteins | sample MGYA00242942_ERZ507925 | MGnify/ENA primary metagenome ERZ507925 (study PRJEB26167, sample SAMN06115453) | human gut metagenome | host: Homo sapiens | place: China:Fujian | collected 2015-08-26... | reverse complement strand
TTCAAGCGCATCGCCGGCTTCGTTCTGATAAAGCATTTCCTGCTCGTCGTTGCGGCGCAGGTCATCGTCTTCATACATGCCGTAAAAGTCGTCGTAGTCGTCGTCCAGATCATCGTCGTCGCCGTGATAGACGTTTAACTTCTGCAACGTGCGCTTCGGCATATTCCAGCGCGGCTGGCGCTTCATAAACTCACGCATGGCGGCAACGTAAACAACGGCTTTCTTATAGTCGTTTTCCTTCTTTTTGATGTCCACTTCCTGCGGCTTGTCCGCCTTGTTGGCGGTGCTTTCCTTAATGCTGCTCCTGATCTGGCGCAGCTTGACCAGCTTGTTGTAAAGGTTGGTATAATGCTTTTTGGCTTCGGGGAAAGCACAGTTCTGAAACAATCCGAGACAGGTCAGAATTTCCGCTTCGCGGGAATAGGAATCTTCAATCCACTCGTTTCTTTCCGCCAGATCGTCTTCCGACACGAAACCGTCGTTCATATGCTGCATGATTTCCGCGGATTCGGTAAACCAGCTGAAATACTCCTGTTCCGAAGACGTTTCCGAACCGAGCGATTCGATCGTCAACGCGATCTGAAACTGCAAGTCAGCCACCGGAACCTCCCGGTTGCCGATTTTGATGCTCGACTTTTTCGGCGCCAGCACCAGCTCGCGCGTCACCTTTTCGGCCTCCTGCCGGTCAATGTCGGGATATTCCTGCCGCACCGCCCGCATAATGATGTTTTTGGAACTGTCCAGCTTGTCCTGACGGTTCATCTGCACATAGCGCAGCCGTTCCAGACGCTCCTGCTGCAGTTTTCGTTTGTTTTCGGCTTCGTCCATGATAAAACCTCCGTAATGATAAATCAGTTTCCGACTTCCTCGAAAATAATCTTTGCCTCCTCCGCCAGAATAATTTTATCAATAACCCAGTTGCTGATTTGCTCGATTTTATCCAGTTCGACGCCCATCGCCTGTCCGACCCGGCCGATAAACAGGGTTTCCTCGTCGGTTAAAACGTCGTCGGCATGGGCCAGAATGCACAGTTCCTTGATCAGCTCAAGCGCCACCCTGCGGCTCTTGATTTTTTTGAGATCTTCAATAATCGCGTCGTCCTCGGCACAGGAAAAGATTTCCGCAATCCTGTCTTCCGAAACATGATAGGTTTTGGCCAGGTTTTTGATAAAACGCTTTTCGTTCTCGTCAAAAGAACCGTCAGCACAGGCCAGTCTGGTAAAGGCCTTGAGATACGCAATCCGGCTTTCCTCATCCATTTTAAGCATTTCTTCCAAGTGCTGATCCATAAGAACTCTCCCTAAAAAATATTAAACGTGGTGTTTACCCGCATGATAACAAAGACAAAACGCAATGGCAACAAAAATCCTTTTCCGCCCGGCAAAAAATGACAAAATTGCAGAAAAAACACCGGGCAAAAAACATTTGAAAAACGCCGCGTTTAAGGCTAATATGCGGACAAAAGACAATTAACGGAACAAGAAGACAAAAGTGAAATACTACATCAAAACCTTCGGCTGCCAGATGAACGTTTACGATTCTCAGCGCATTGCCCGCATTTTGCAGAACATGGGACACACCCCGGCGGCTTCCCCCGCCGAGGCCGGCCTGATCATCTTCAACACCTGCCACATCCGGGAAAAAGCGGCGGAAAAGCTTTTTTCCGACCTCGGCCGCATTAATCTGATTAAAGAAGAACGCAAGGCCGCCGGGCTGGAAACCATCATCGGCGTCGTCGGCTGCGTGGTTCAGGCGGAAGACGGAGAAATCGCCAGACGGGCGCCGTTCGTCAATTTTGCCACCGGCCCCCTCACCTATTACCGGATTCCCGAAATTTTGCAAAAAATCGCCCGCGACAAGGACCTCTGCATCATCGACACCGAGTTTACCGCCGAAAGCAAATTCGACCATCTGCCGGAAAACCGTTCCGAAGGCGCCTGCTCCTATCTTGCCGTCCAGGAAGGCTGCAACAACTTCTGCACCTACTGCATCGTTCCCTATACCCGCGGGGTGGAAACTTCGCGGCCGGTGGAAGACGTGTTGAAAGAAGCGCGCCGGCTGGTAGAAACCGGCACGCTTGAAATCAACCTGCTCGGCCAAAACGTCAACTCCTATCACGGCGAAGACGCCGCCGGCAAAGAGCGCGACCTGGCCTATCTGCTGCGCCGGCTGGCCGAGATCGACGGCTTGGAACGCCTGCGCTACACCACCTCTTACCCCGCCGACGTCAACGATGACCTCATCGCCTGCCATCGTGAAATCAAAAAACTGATGCCTTACCTGCATCTGCCGCTGCAGTCGGGTTCCGACAAAATACTGAAGGCAATGAACCGCCGCCACACCGCCGGCGAATATATCGAAACCGTCGGCAAGCTGAAAGAGGCCAACCCCAAACTCGGTTTTTCTTCCGACTTCATCGTCGGCTTTCCGGGCGAAACCGACGAGGACTTTGCCGCCACCCTCGACATGGTCGACCGGGTCGGCTACATTCAGGCCTATTCCTTCAAATACAGCCGCCGTGCCGGCACGCCCGCCGCGGTTTATCCCGGTCAGGTGCCGGAAAAGATAAAGGCGGAACGTTTAAATGTTCTGCAGGAAAAATTATTTTCCCGGCAGTTAAACTTTAATAAAGAATGTATCGGTAAAATCATGCCGGTATTGTTTGAGAGCAAGGGCAAAAAGAAGGGACAGCTGTTCGGACGCACGCCCTACATGCAGAATCTGCATGCGGAAGCGCCGGCCGAAAGCCTCAACCGGATCCTGCCGGTGCGCGTAACCGGCGCCACCGTCAACTCTTTAAGCGGAACAGTCATACAACAACAAAATTAAGGTACAACCATGGCAGAAATCGAATTTGAACTTTTTAACAATCAGCTTGTTCAGCAGTTGGTCGGCCCGCAGGACGGCAACCTGAAGATCATCGAAAAGGCGCTGGGAGCGGAAATTGCCGCTTTCGGCAACCGGATACGCATCAGCGGCGACGAAGAAGCGGTACGGCAGGCCAAAAACGCGGTTGACGCGCTTTATTCCAAAGTCAGCCGCGGCATTGCCGTCGGCGAACAGGAAGTGCTGGCCGCCGTACGCATCAGCGGCGCGGAAGCCAACGTCAAACCGCAGGTCAACATCGACGACATCGTGCTCAAGACCAAAAAACGCCACATTTATCCCCGTTCGGCCACGCAGGCGGAATATATCGTCGAAATGATGAACAACGAACTGGTTTTCGGCCTCGGCCCTGCCGGCACCGGCAAAACCTATCTGGCGGTCGCGCTTGCCGTCACCATGATGCTGGAAGGTTCGATCGACAAGATCATTCTTTCCCGCCCGGCGGTTGAGGCCGGCGAAAACCTCGGCTTTCTGCCCGGCGACCTGAAGGACAAAGTCGATCCCTACCTGCGTCCGCTGTACGACGCCCTGTATGAAATGCTGCCGGCCGAACAGGTCGACAAGAAACTGGCCGCCGGCGAAATCGAAATCGCGCCGCTTGCGTTCATGCGCGGCCGCACCTTGTCAAACGCCTTCGTTATCCTTGACGAAGCCCAGAACACCACCCCCATGCAGATGAAAATGTTTCTCACTCGCCTGGGCGAAAACTCGCGCATGGTCGTCAACGGCGACTTAAGCCAGGTTGACCTGCCGCGCGGGGTCGTTTCCGGCCTGCGCGACGCGCTTGACACTCTCCGCGGGGTCGGCGGCATCAGTTCGGTCACCTTCAGCGCCGCCGACGTCGTCCGCCACGGTCTGGTCGCCAAGATCGTCCGCGCATATGAACAGAAATATCATCGGGAAGAAAAGAAAAAAGATGAAAACGACGCTTAACCTCAACATCGGCGACAAAAACTGGGACGACCGGCTGCCCGACGCGGCAGCCGTTTCGGAAAACGTTTTTCAAACCGTCATTAACCGACTGAAACCGGAATTTCTGCAAGGCAAAAAAGAAGTCGGCCTCAATGTCGAACTCGGCGGCGACGAAGAAATACAAGCCCTCAACCGCCAATTCCGCAATCTTGACAAGCCGACCAACGTGCTTTCCTTTGCCAACATTGACGACGACGACTTTTTCGACGCCCTGCCGGAAATGACGGAAGTCGAACTCGGCGACATCATCATCGCCTTTGAAACCATGGCCGCCCAAAGCGCGGAACTGGAAATCGGCTTTAAGGAGCATTACATTCACATCCTCGTTCACGGCATCCTCCACCTGCTCGGCTACGACCACACGGAAGAAGAGGAACGAAAGGAAATGGAAGCGCTGGAAACCCGGCTGCTGGCGGAATTCAACATCGCCGACCCTTACGGGGAAAAAGAATAACAACGGCCTTCTCCCTCCCGCCGGCCGCCGCCTTCCGGGAGCGGAGAAGACATTTTTATACAAATACGGCATCAACCACTTCGGCAATCAGATTCATGTGTTGGCTCAACAAAACAAAGCGGCTGCTCGCAAACTTTCCCAAAACTTCGGCACTGGCACTCGGCTGTCTGTCGGTTGCCGCGCTGCCGCCTTATTATCTGCTGCCGCTGCTGGCAGCCGCCTTCGGCGGACTGATGTTTCTGCTGCTGGCAAGCCCGTCGCCGAAAAAAGCCTTTGCCGTCGGCTATTGGTTCGGTTTCGGCCATTTTGCCTGCGGTCTTTTCTGGATCAATAACGCGCTGATGATAGATCTGCCCCGTCTGGGCTGGCTGATCCCGTTGTGTTTTGCCGGCAGCGGCGGCTTTTTCGGTTTGTTCGCCGCCTTTCCCGCCCTGTTCTGCCGCTTTTTCAAAGGCAATTGGCCCAGACTGCTGGCTTTTGCCGCAGCCTGGACGTTTTTCGAATGGATCCGCAGTTTCATCTTTACCGGTTTCCCTTGGAATCTGCTGGGTACCGTCTGGGCATTCAGCGACAGCGCCATTCAGGCCGCCGCGCTGTTCGGAACTTACGGACTTTCGCTTTTCACCGTTATCGCCGCCGGTGTCTGGGGCATTCCGTTATTTTGCCCCGGAAGGAAAAACCTTGTTTCCGCCACTCTCTTTTCCGCACTGATCCCGACACTGCTGTTTGCATACGGCAGCCTTCGTCTCGACCGATACCCCGACGGGAGCTTCTCCGACGTCAACATCCGAATTGTCCAGCCGGCCATTCCCCAGCAAATGAAGTGGAAACCGGAAATGCTGGAACAAAATTTGCAGACTTATATTCAAATGTCCGTTCAAGACCTTGCCCCGCAAACAGACATGATCATCTGGGGAGAAACGGCCAACCCCTTTGTCCTCAGTTTGCAGCCGCAGTATCTTGAACAGCTTCTGCAGGCGGTACCGGCCGGCGGATACCTTGTCACCGGCGCGCTCGACTATGTTTACGACGGAGAAAAATGGCGGCCGCTCAATGCCATGCAGGCGCTTGACGGCAAAGGGGTCGCCGCCGCCTACGGCAAATCGCATCTGGTGCCTTTCGGCGAATATGTCCCTTTGCGGCAGTACCTGCCGGAAAGCTTAAAACCTGTAACCAACGTCATCGCCGACTTCATGCCCGGCACCGGTCCTTCCACCGTCGTCCTGCCGCAAATTCCGCCGTTTGGCATCCTCATTTGTTACGAAATCATCTTTCCGGCCGCGGTTACCGATCCCGCACAACGTCCCCAATGGCTGCTCAACCTGACCAACGACGGCTGGTACGGCGACAGCGCCGGCCCCCGTCAGCATCTGGTCGCCGCCCGCATGCGCGCGGTGGAAGAAGGGCTGACCGTCGTACGTGCGGCCAACTCCGGCATCAGCGCCCTCATTTCCAAAACCGGCGTCGTCCTCCGCAGGCTGCCGTTGAACGCTTCCGGAACGCTGGACTTCCCACTGCCGCAGTCGCCGTCGGTCGAAACGCCCTACTCAAAATATCATAATCTGACGGTTATGCTGCTTTGTTTTCTTACTGTCATAACCGCCTATGCACTGTCAAAACGTTCGGCCTGAAAAACGCTCCCTGTCCGGCAAAAATAATATTTAATTCTTGTAAATCAAATTGCTATATAAAATATTATATAAAAACATTGACATTAACCACTAAAAATTGCATTATGACAAAAGTAATTTTGTGGAGAATGAGATGAATTTGACTAAATCCAAAAAGGCCAGCCGCGGCCGCACCCCAAGCGGGCAACCCAATCCGATCGACGTCCACGTCGGCAACCGCATCCGTCTGCGCAGAACCCTGCTCGGCTATTCGCAGGAAAAGCTCGCTTCCCTGCTGGGGCTGACTTTTCAGCAGGTCCAGAAATACGAACGCGGCAACAACCGCGTCGGCGCCAGCCGCCTGTGGGACATCAGCAAGGTGTTGGACGTACCGATAAACTTTTTCTACGAAGACATGGACCGGGAAGTCGCCCAGCAGAGTCCCCGCGTTTTCAGCGCGCCGGAAAGCGCCCTCTGTTTTGAAGAAAGTCATGAGGAAATCGACATGGATCCGATGAAACGACAGGAAACGCTGGAGTTGGTCAAAGCCTATTACCGCATTCCCAACCGCAAAGCGGCAAAATATCTCTTTGATCTGATCGTCACCATGTCAAAAACCACCAGCGACCGTGGTCAGGACAGCGACGAAGAATAACAAAATACGCACATGCATTTAAAAAAAGCTGGCGTTTTCCCCGCCAGCTTTTTATTATACCGGAAAACGACAACCCTCCAACCACGGGAACAACCTGACAATGAGTTACCTTTTCACCAGCGAAGCGGTTTCCGCCGGCCATCCGGACAAAATCTGCGACCAGATTTCGGATACTCTGCTTGATCTGTTTCTGGCCGCTGATCCGACGGCTCACACGGCGATCGAAGCCATGGCGACGACCGGACGGATCATCATCGCCGGAGAAACGCTCGGCAACAACCGTCCGCAGGCGGAAGAAATTGAAAATGCCGTCCACACCCTGATAAAAACGATCGGTTATGATCAGCCCGGATTCAGTTATAAAAACGTGCAAATCACCGACCTGCTGCACTGCCAGTCGGCCGACATCGCCGCCGGCATCAAAGACTGCGGCGCCGGCGACCAGGGCATTATGTTCGGCTATGCCGAAAAAGAACACGGTTTTGACAGCGAATACATGCCGCTTGCCGTCTGGCTGGCCAACCGGCTACTGGAGAATCTGCGGCAGGCTTCCCTTCCGGGGTTGGAGCCCGACGCCAAATCGCAGATTACGCTCGAATACAACGATCGCAACGAGGTCGTCGGCATCCGTTCCGTCGTCCTTTCCGCCCAGCACCGGGCGGGGCTCTCAACCGGCGAAATCCGCGAAAAAATAATGCCCGTTATCCGGCAAAGCCTGCCTGCCGAACTTTTAACCTCCCGGACGGAATATCTGATCAACCCGGCCGGACGTTTCGTCATCGGCGGCCCCGACGGCGACTGCGGCCTGACCGGACGCAAAATCATTGCCGACACCTATGGCGGCTATGCCCCGCACGGCGGCGGCGCCTTTTCCGGCAAAGACCCAAGCAAAGTCGACCGTTCCGCCGCCTATATGCTGCGTTACCTGGCCAAAAACATCGTCGCCGCCGGGCTGGCCGACGAATGTCTGTTGCAAATATCCTACGCCATCGGCCGAGCGGATCCGTTGTCTTTGTTCATTGATTGCCGCGGCACCGCCAAAATCGACGAGCAGGCGCTGTTGAAGAAAATTCCCGAACTGGTCGACCTCACCCCCCGGGGCATCATCGACCGCCTGCAGCTTTGCCGGCCGATATATACGCCGACGGCAGCTTACGGGCATTTTGGCCGCAAACCGGGAACGAACGGAGAATTTTCCTGGGAAAAAACCGACTTAATCAAGGAACTGACCGCATGTTTTTAGACGACAAACCGCATTTTTTCGGCCGCCGTAAAGGCCGCCGCATCCGCAAAGCCAAAACCGCGCTGCTTGAAGATTTTCTGCCCCGGGTGGCGCTTGATCCGCAAAAACCGCTCGCCTTTGGCATCATCCCTGAAAAAATTTGTCTGGAAATCGGTTTCGGCGACGGCGTCCATCTGGCCGGCATCGCCGCTCTCCATCCGGAAAACGGCTACATCGGCGCGGAAGTCTTCCAAAACGGCGTCGCCAACCTGCTCAGTCTTGTCACCGGCATTAAGGAAGGTTCGGAAATCACCGAAAACATTTCCCTGTTGCCGGAAAGGCGCGACAACATCCGCGTTTACGGCGACGACATCAGGCTTTTGTTTCCGCTTTTGCCCGACGCTTCGATTGACGGGATATTCCTGCTTTTTCCCGATCCGTGGCCGAAAAAGCGTCATGCCGGCCGGCGTTTCGTCAATCCGGACAATTTAAAGCAGCTGGCAAGGATTTTAAAACCCGGCGGCAAACTGCTGATCGCTACCGACCACCCGGTATATAAGCGCTGGACCTTAAGACAGATGCACGAAAACAAAAACTTCCGTTGGACGGCCGTTTGCGGCAGCGATTGGAAACACGAACCCGCAGACTGGGTCAAAACCAAATATCAGCAAAAAGCGCTGCGCGAAGGCAGACGCCCCGTCTTTCTGGAATATGAAAGAGTTTAGACAAGACGCGCTCCGGGAAACCGGAGCTTTTTTTGTGGCACACAAGCCCTTTATTCACCGACCTGCACAGTCCCGCGGCAAAAAAAGGATCCTTTTTTTGTCACAGGAAATATTATATCGGAAAATTTATCAAAAGTCATCTAAATTGTTATTTTTGAATAAATTTTTCGTCTTTGGAAAATGCAGACAATAACCTCTTGTTTTAGTTTAAAAAAAGGATCGATAAAAAGAAGCATTTTTGAGAATAACGGAAAAATTTGTCAATAACTATTATAGAGGACAAAAGATGACGACAAACAAGACTATCGGACTTTTTCTGCTGGCGACGACGTTTTTGAGTTCGCCGGCGGGCGCGGCAGCATTGACGCCGACGCTGGACAGACTGCAACAGGAGGCAGGCAACGTTTCGGCAAGTGTTTCTTCGCCCTACGGTCTGACCGAGATACAGATAGAAAACCCGCAAATGCTCCCGCTTTACAACAGTTTGCGCAACATATACGAAGAAGTTGACCAAATGTTGGAAGCTGTCTTCCCGAAGGGCGCGGCCCTGGTTAAAATCGACGGCAAATTTTACTACTTTATTCCCAACGGCGGCAACGCCGGCGCGTTGACGTCGCTGGCAAACACATCCGCCGGCAACCTGATCAAGGACGAAAACGGTATTTTCGAATTAAACGGCCAAAAGTACGGCTTTAACGTTTCTTTACTCAAAGGCGGTAATCTGACTTATGAAAAGGGAAGCGCCGATGATCATGACTTTTCGCTGCAAACTCTCGGAACAAACGGCAAAACGGAAACGGCATATTACAAATTTGACTTCAAATTCCCCGGTCTTGAAAGTCTCAACCATATCAACTGGCAGGAGGTCGGAGAAGATAAAAAAGACGATGATAATGTTATTGCGCTGAAATTGTCCGACAAAAATATGAAATATTATCAATTTTCCTACAATCAACCTCAAGACTTTACAATTGTTGCGGACAAAAGCAAAAAATATCAGACTGCCAACCCGGCCGACTTGACCGAACAGGCCGGCGGCAGCGCCCTCAATAACACCGGCAACGGCGGCTCCGTCGTTAACCAAGTGTTCAAAAACAACAGCGTTACCGCGCAAATAACAAAAAGCGACGACAGCTACAAATATTATTTTTTGCAAGGCGGGGCAATTTACAACAGCGGCACGATTGACGAAATCAACGCGGATTTTATCGGCAACAGCGTTAAGGTCGTCATCGACGGATCGGGCAGTCATCAAACGGCTGTCGCTCAAGGCGGCGCGATCTTCAACAAAGGAACCGTCGGCAACATTACCGGTGACTTCATCAATAATGAAGGCAGCGCCATTTACAACTTTGGCTTTCACGGTACCGCCGTCATCGGCAATATCACGGGCAATTTTATCGGCAACAGCGGCAGCGCCATTGTCAACCGCGCCGACAATCTGGGAACCGGAAACGGCAACACCAATGTTGTCAAAATCGGCAACATCAGCGGCAACTTCGTCAATAATACCGGAAGCAGCGGCGGGGCAATTGACCATTCTGCAAGTCTCGGAACCGCCACTGTCGGCAGCATCAGCGGCAACTTTATCGGCAACCGTGCCACCACAGGCGACGGCGGTGCCGTTTACTTTGGCGGTTCTGGTCAAACAGGCAGCAGCATCAGCGGAATTTTTATCAACAATTCGGCCGAAGGAACGGGCGGCGCATTATACGGTTCAGGACATTATGACGTTTATGCCGACTTTATCGGCAATACGGCCGAAGAAGGCGGCGCCGTTTACGGTTGGGGTGCCATTGGCAGCCTGAACGGCAATTTCATCAACAATTCGTCAACCGGCCGCGGCGGAGCAATCTGGAAAGACCACGGTTCCGTCGAAAATCTGACCGGGGACTTCATCAACAACCATAGCGATGCCATGGCCGGTGCAATCGGCGTCGATCAGGCGGAATTTAACAACATCACCGGCAACTTTATCAACAACAGCTCCGCAATAGCCGGCGCAATCTTAAACACGCCCAACTCTGTCATCGGCAGCATCAACGGCAGCTTTTACGGCAACGCTTCCATAGACAACGGCATTGAAACCGGCATGCCGGGAACGGCCGGCGGCGCCATTATCAACATTGCGCAAATCGGCAATATCAACGGCGACTTCAGCGGCAACTACGCCAAAGCGGAAAATACCGGCGGCGGCGCCATATTTAATGTCGGACTGATCGGCGATCTGACGGGTAACTTTGTCGGCAATTATGCAGAAGGTGAAAAAACGGCCGCCGGCGGAGCAATTGCCGATCTTGGCGTTTTGGGAATGTTTGTCGGCTCCGACTCTCCTTCTGCCCTTACGGTTAACGGCAGTTTTGCGAACAACTGCGCGAAAGCAGCCGACGGCATTGCTTCCGGCGGGGCAATTGCCGCCGTTGTCGGCTACGCGCCTTCGCCTGACGGAGAATCCGTAACCGCGCAGCCGGTCCGCATTCAGACAAGAAACAAGGATCTGATATTTTCCGGAAACTATACCGAAGACAGCCGCGGCAAAATTTACAACGCCTTATCCGTCGTACGTCTTCCCGATCTGATCGAAAACATGCTGGGCAGCCAGCTCGGCGAATACAATTCGATCGAATTTGATACCACCGGCGGCGGATCGGTTACGCTCAACGATACCATCGACACGGCAAAAATAAACATCGATTTGTCATCTTTTTCCCTTTCCATGGAACAGGATTATTCCAAAACCTACAACCTGTTGTTCAAAGGCGACGCGAAGTTTGACGAATACGGATTAAGCGACCAGTATGCGGCGATTAACAACGACGTCATCAACGCCGGCAAAGTCACGGTTGAGGGAACCACCCTTCGCTTCGGCGCTTACCAGCACGAAGACAAGACCGCCAACAACTGGAACGGCAGGGGCGCCTTCAAACCCGGCAGCGGCACCGAGGCCGTGACCTCGCTTTCTTTGAATAACGCCGCTTTTGACATAGCTAACGGTTATACGGAAACGGTTAATCTGAAAGGATACAATGCCAACAACAGTTATCTGCATATCGACATTGACCCTGACAACATGAGCGCCGACCTGCTGAACGTCAACGGCAATGTCGAAGGGCAGACCAAACTGGTGGTTTACTCATCCTCGCAGAGCGACATCCGCGGCAAGGGATCCGTTTTGTTTGCGCAATCGGTCAACGATACGACCGGAAACAAAGATTCTTTTTCGATCTTCCGCGTATATGGCAGTCCGTATATGTATGAAATAGCCTATACACAAACCGGTGAAAATCAAAACCAATGGGGGTTGACGATGGGCGATGTCGAAAACCCGGACAAAGACATCAAACCGGAAAAACCCGGTCAGCCCGATCTGCCGGATATTCCCGATCCGGACCTGCCGGATATCCCGGATCTGCCGACAATCGACGGCAGCAAAGTTGCACCGGAAGTTGTCGCCATGGGCGCTTTATCTGCGGCGGCAATCGAACAGACCCGGAGTGTGGTTGACAACGTTACCGGCCAGACGATAAAAACCGAAGCGGATCACAACTTGTGGATCAATCCGACCTATTATACCTCCAACATTGACTCGCCGTTTGACGTTGACGCCGACGTCTGGGGTATTGAGGCCGGCGGCGATTTGCAGCATGACCTTAACAACAAGCTCGGTCTGTTTGTGTCCTACCGCAAGGGCAGCTACGACATGAACGGCGA
>ENA-UEPV01001887-UEPV01001887.1-human-gut-metagenome-genome-assembly--contig:-NODE-1887-length-12259-cov-5.709079_pt1 | contig 12259 bp, 10 predicted proteins | sample MGYA00242942_ERZ507925 | MGnify/ENA primary metagenome ERZ507925 (study PRJEB26167, sample SAMN06115453) | human gut metagenome | host: Homo sapiens | place: China:Fujian | collected 2015-08-26... | reverse complement strand
CGAGGGGCGTGGTCATTTTGATCTTTTCCATAGCAGGGTTCCCTTTCCTCTCTTGCGGTTTGTTTTCAGTCCCGCGCAGCCGAGCGCCGCGCCGGAGCGGTTCGGCTTGTTTATTTGCGGTAGGCCGCCGCCAGCTTTTCAAGGGCCGGCAGGCTGCGCTGTACCTTCTCGGTGTCGATGCAGTAGGCAAGGCGCACATAGCCCTTGACGCCAAAGCTGTCGCTGGGCACCAGCAGCAGGTCAAACTCCCGGGCCTTTCTGCAGAAGGCGTTGGCGTCCTCTTCCAGCGCCTTCGGGAAGATGTAGAAGGTGCCGCCGGGACGCTCCACCTCAAAGCCCAGCGCGGTGAGCTTATCGTACAGCAGGTTCATGTTGGTCTCATACACGCTCAGATCGCTGGTCACATCCTGACAGCGGCTTACGGCCCGCTGGATGATGCTGGGCGGGCAGTTGTGGCCGGTGAAGCGGGAGATCTGGGCCATCATGTCCACAAGGATGTCCTCGCCTTCACAGCCCGGACGCACCGCCACATAACCAAGGCGCTCGCCGGGCAGGCTCAGGCTCTTGGAATAGGAGAAACAGGTGAGAGTGTGGGGGTAGAAGGCTGCCGGGTAAGGCACCTTTTTGCCGTCAAATGCGATATCCCGGTAGGGCTCGTCGCTGACGAGGAAGATGTTGTGGCCGAATGCCCGGCTCTTTTCGGTCAGGATCTCTGCCATGCGGGTGAGCGTCCCGGCAGAGTAGACCACGCCGGTGGGGTTGTTGGGGGTATTGATGAGCACCGCCGTCACCTTCTCGGTGAGCATCTGTTCAAAGGCATCCAGATTGGGCTGGAAGGTCGGTGCCTGCGGCGGCACCACCTTGAGCACCGCCCCGGTGCCCGCCACATAGGGGCCGTACTCCGGGAAGTAGGGTGCAAAGGTCAGCACCTCATCGCCGGGCCGGGTCACTGCGCGGATGGCATGGGCAATGGCACCCGCCGCACCGGTGGTGGGGAAGATGTGCTTCTGCTCATAGGGCAGGCCAAAGGTCTTTGTCAGGTGCGCTGCCACATCGGTGCGGAAGCCCGGGTCGCCCTGACTGGGGCAGTAGCCGTGCAGGTTTACCGGTTCCTCGTTGGCCAGCAGGTCCTGCATGGCGGCAGTAAACTCCTGCGGGCAGGGCACGCTGGGGTTGCCCAGCGAGTAATCGAACACATTCTCATATCCGATCTCTGCGGCACGCTGTTTGCCGTACATGAAAGTCTCGCGGATGACGCTCTTATTGCCGAGCATCGCGCGGTAGGTCTCATTCAGCATAATACTTCCCCCTGAGAGTTTATTTGTGGGCAGCCGTATAGCTCTGCTCCACCTTGATGATGCAGCTGTAGGCTGCATCCTGTTCCTTGATGAACTGTTCCAGCTGAGTCAGCAGCTCTACCTTATCCCCTGCATAGCCTGCCGGCAGCACCAGATCGAACAGCACGTTGGTGTGGGTCCTGCCCGGCACGATGCGCAGATCGTGCAGCGAAAGCTCCGGGTCCATCTGACGCAGCTTTTCGGTCAGACGGGCACGCAGCACCCCCACTGCGGCGTCCGAGGTGACGATGGGATCGTAGTGGATGGTCACCATGAGGTTGTCGTTTTTAAAGAAGTCCCGCTCGATGTTGTCGATCAGGTCGTGTGCCTCCAGCGGGTCCTGCTCGGCGGGCAGCTCCACATGCAGGGAGGCGAACTGGTGTCCCGGGCCGTAGTCGTGCACCATCAGATCATGCATTCCCAGCACGCCGGGATAGGAGAGCACCTTCTGCTCGATGTGGTCCACCAGATCCTCGCTGGGGCTTTCGCCCAGCAGCGGGCTGAGCGTATCCATCACAAGGCCCCAGCCGGAGATCAGGATGAACGCCGCCACGCCTACGCCCATCAGACCGTCCAGCACATCCCAGCCGGTCACGCGGCACAGCACCGCGGCAATGAGCACCGCGCCGGTGCTCAGCACATCGTTGCGGCTGTCGGCAGCAGTGGCAATGAGGGTCTCGGAGCCGATGATGCGCCCGATGGTGCGGTTGAAGCCGCTCATCCACAGCTTGACGAGGATGGACGCCGCCAGCACTGCCACCGTGAGCCAGCTGAACATCACCGGGGTGGGGTGCAGCACCTTGACCACCGATTCCTTCAGCAGCGAAAAGCCGATGCCGAGAATGGTCACGCTGACCACCAGCCCCGCCAGATATTCATACCGGGCATGGCCGAAAGGATGCTCTGCGTCCGGGGCCTTGGCGGCCAGCTTGAAGCCCACCAGACTGACCACGTTGGACGAGGCGTCCGACAGGTTGTTCAGGGCATCTGCCATGATGGCAATGGAGCCGAACAGGGTGCCCACGGTCAGCTTGCCCAGACACAGCAGCAGGTTGCACGCCATACCCACCCAGCAGGCAAGGTTGCCATAGGCGGCGCGCACCTTAGGGTCCTGCGCATGGTCGGGCTGGCGAATGAAAAGACGGATCAAAAACTGAGTCATAACGGTCCTCCATGGGCAGCGCTGGACACCTGCATACCCTGTTATCGCTTATAGTATAGCATTTCGCTTTATCGTTTTAAAGTATTTTCCGTAAACTTTTGCCCGGTATAGAAAGACCCCGGCAGAGCGGGATGCCCTGCCGGGGAGCTTTATGGGAACGGTAAACCGGGATTCTCGGATGAATTACTTCTCAGAAGGCTTGCTCAGGTCCACGCTGCGGATGATCTTGCGCACCGGCAGGATGCTCTTGGCGTTCATGGACAGCTCGTCCACGCCCATGCGCAGGAAGGTCTCGGTCAGGGCGGTGTCAGCGCCCAGCTCACCGCAGATGCCCACCCAGATGCCGTGACGGTGACCGGCTTCAATGGTCATCTTGATGGCGCGCAGCACGGCGGGGTGATGGGGGTTGAAGAAGGGCTCCAGCTTTGCGTTCTGGCGGTCCAGTGCGCAGGTGTACTGGGTCAGGTCGTTGGTGCCGATGGAGAAGAAGTCGCACTCGGCGGCCAGCTCGTCCGCGATGAGCACGGCGGCGGGGGTCTCGATCATGGTGCCCACTTCAATGTTCTGCCCCATCTTGACGCCCTCGGCGGTCAGCTCGGCACGGCACTCTTCCAGAACAGCCTTGGCGTCCTGCAGCTCCCGCAGGCTGGTGATCATGGGGAACATGATGCTCATGTTGCCGTAGGCGGAAGCACGCAGCAGCGCGCGCAGCTGGGTCTTGAAGAAGTCCTTGCGGGTCAGGCAGATGCGGATGGCACGGTAGCCCAACGCGGGGTTATCCTCGTGGTCCAGCTTCATGTAATCCACGGTCTTGTCTGCGCCGATATCACAGGTGCGCACCACCACCTTGCGGGGTGCAAGGCTTTCCAACACCTGCTTGTAAGCCTCGAACTGGTAGTCTTCGGTGGGGAAGTCCTTGCAGTTCAGGTAGACGAACTCGGTGCGGAACAGACCCACGCCGCCGGCGTCGTTCTGCTGTACAGCGCCAACATCGCCCATGCCGCCGATGTTGGCAAACACGTTGATGGTCTTGCCGTCCAGCGTGGTGTTGGGCTTGCCCTTCAGCTCCTGCAGCAGGGCCTGCTTTTTCTGGTCCTCCTGCTGGCGCTTTTTCAGGCTCTTGAGCAGGTCGGGGGTGGGGTCCACATACACACAGGCGTTGTAGCCGTCCACCACAGCCATCTTGCCGTCCCAGTCGTCCTGAATGTCCTTGCACTGGATCAGGGCGGGGATGTTCATGCTGCGTGCCAGAATGGCGGTGTGGCTGTTGGAGCTGCCCTCGCGGGTGATGAAGCCCAGCAGCAGGCTTTTATCCATGCGCACGGTCTCGGAGGGAGCCAGATCCTCGGCTACCAGAATGCTGGGCTCGGTGCCCTGCAGGGAAGCGTTGTCCACGCCCTGCAGAATGTCCAGCATGGCCTGCGCAATGTCCAGCACATCGGCGCTGCGGGCCTGCAGATACGGGTCGTCCATGGCGGCAAACACCGCAGCCTGATTGTTGCCGGCGGTCTTGACAGCGTACTCGGCGCACATCTTCTGTCCGTTGATGATCTCCTTGATGGCGTCCACAAAGTCGTCATCATCCAGCATCATGGCGTGGATGTTGAACACCTCGGCGATGTCCTCGCCGGCTTCTGCCAGTGCCTTTTCGTACAGGGCGGTCTGCTGCTCAATGGCCTTCTGGCGGGCAGCTTCAAAACGCTCCAGTTCTGCGGCAGTATCTGCCACAGGGGCGGTGGAAATAGCGGTATCTTTTTTCTTGTAGATCTTCAGCTTGCCAATGGCGATGCCATTGAGTACGCTTTTGCCGGTGCCTACCTGCATAGCACGTTCTCCTTCCACTTACAGCCGGGCGTGCAGCGCCCGGCGTTTTGTCAAAAAAGCCCCCGCAGTTTTCCCGCGAGGGCTCGGCTTTTAAGTCGCGGCTCAGACGTTCTCGCTCAGGAACTTCTGGATGGCTTCTGCGGCTGCTTCTTCATCATCGCCTTCGACCTTGATGGTCACGGTCTCGCCCTGCTTGACGCCCATGCCCATCAGAGCCATCAGCTTGCGCATATCGCAGCTCTTGCCGTCCTTCTCGAGGGTGGCGGTGCTTGCAAAGCCCTTCACGGTCTTGACCAGCAGGCCGGCGGGACGGGCATGGATGCCGCAGGCATCCTTAACAGTGTACTGAAATTCCTTCATAATCATTTTCTCCTTACTTGATCCCTCTGCCCGGGCTGCACATTCAGCCCCGGAACATGGCTTTGCCAACAGGGATTGGTATACTATTATTATAAACCCGTACCGGTTTTTTTGCATCGTTTCATATTGCCGATTTTTACAAGAATTTTTTGTTATATTTGAACATACGGATGCTACAAAAATCCGTGTTTTGTCTAATTTTTGCCGAATCGTTTGTAAAAACTAGGCAGTTTGTGCAACTGCCGGACAAGAGCTTAAAAAAGGTCGTTTTACGGCAATGCCGTCCCTATTCCACGGGGTACCCTTCTGCGTCCAGCGGCAGCTCGGTGTAGGGGGCTGCCTGCGGGGCGGCTTCGGGCTCTGCCTCCGGTTCGCCGGAGGTCTGCTGCGCGGTGCTGTCGGTCAGCTGCTCGTCGTGCCGCTCGCCCCAGTCGCCGCTGTAATCCTCGCCGGAAGTTTGTTTTGCCAGTTCGTTCTGAGCGTCCTGCAGTCCCAGCACCGTGCCGGAGGGCTTTTCCAGCAGATACGCGCCCACGGCCTTCTTTTTATACACCAGCAGCACCCCGTAGCGGCTGGTCTCGCCGTTGCTTGCCGCCGGGAGCAGCGCCGACCATTTTTCCACCGTCTTGCCCTTGTAGCGGGCAAGATCCATGCCGCTCTGCTGCACCACGCCGTTGAAGGCGGAAAAGCTGTCGTCCCACCTGCGGGGGATCTTGACCTTATCCGCCGTGATGGACGCGCCGTCCACCTCCAGCCCATAGCCGGTAAACCATGTCTGGATGTCCTGTGCGCTCTCGATACGGTTCACCGGTGCAGCCACCGCCACCGTCCGGGTACTGATGAACCGCCCCAGCATGGCGCTGAACACCACCAGCGCGCAGCATGCCGCCCCTGCTCCCAGTTTTTTCAGGCTCGTCTTGCTCAGTGTGACCACAAACATATCCCCATGCCTCCCCGCCATTTGCGCTTGCATACTCTGCCACCAGCTTATGCACAAAAACAGGACAGTATGATAAAAACACCCCGGTCAGGGCTTGCGCCGCTGACCGGGGTGTTTAGTCTCTTTTACCCGATGTAGCTGATATTGGCGTCCAGCTCGCCGCTGTAACCGTTGATGCGGGCTTTCTCGGTGCCCTGCCACAGATCGCAGCCGATGGGGCTGGAAGAGACGCCGTAGTGGGCGTTCCAGATGGTGTAGCGGCTGCGCAGGGTGTTGTAATCCACCCGCTTGCGGTACCATGTGGTGGAAGCGTACACGCCGGGCTTGTAGCCCAGCTCCTTTACCCGCTCGCAGAAGGCGATGGCGCACTTGGTGCGATCCTCAACGCCCAGACCGTCAGCGCGGCCGGTGCCGCCCGGAGCGGTGGAAGCCTCGGTGTCATAGAAAATGGGGTAGTCCAGCATCCGGCCGTTCAGCGCCCAGTTGCAGCCCTCGGCCTCCTCCTGTGCTTCGGCCTCGTTTACGGCCTGCGTAAAGAAATACACGCCCACTTTCAGTCCCGCGTTGCGGGCATTGGTGAAGTGCTCTTCGAACATGGGGTCCTTGACCAGGTTTCCCGCAGCACCGTAGCCACGGTAGCCGATGCGGATGATGACGAAGCTCACCCCGGACTTTTTGATCTTGTTCCAGTCCAGCCCGGACTGATACTTGGACACGTCGATGCCAAAGGTCACATTGTCCTGTTTAACGCCGTTGGCATCGAAATAATACAGCTTGCCGTCAATGGAGCGCAGACCGGTGACCTTTTTGTTGGTGTCCTGCGCATAGTAGTAGGTCTTGCCGTTCTCGGTGCGCCAGCCGGAGTAGGCCGGAGCCGGTTCCTCTTCCTTATCCTTGCTGCCGAACAGCCAGTTGAACAGCCACTGGAAAAAGCCGTTTTCGTCAGTCAGGTCGATGCACTGCGCCTCGGCATCTTCCAGCGCGCCGGAATCCAGCGCCTGCTGGATCTGCTCCGGGGTCAGCAGTACGCTGCCCTCCGGAGTGTGCTGGGCGGCGGTGTCGTTCTGGGCGGTGCCGTCCGCTGCGGGAGCCTGCGGGTCCTGCGCGGCCAACTCCGGGGTCTCTTCCAGCAGCATGGCAGGGGAATTCTCCTCTTCCAGCGCGGCGTCCCCGGCGGGCTGTGCCGGCGTTTCCGGCGTTTCCGGTGCTGCGGCAGCTTCTTCCGGTTCAGCCGATTCTGCTTCGGCGGTTTCCGGTTTTTCTACCTGTTCCGGGGCAGAGGCAGCCTGCTGCAGCTGCGCGGTGCTTTCCGCTGTCTGCTCCGGGGCAGTCGCCGTGCTCTCCGCCGCCGGGGCAGGGTCAGCCGGAGCAGTCTGCTGCGGTGCTTCGGCGGTGATGTGGGGAACGACCGCGCCCACGGTCAAAGTTTCCGGCTGTGCAGACAGCAGGGTCGCTGCCCCTGCGCCGCCCACAGCCAGAACCAGCGCCATAGTCAGCGCTGCAACGGCCGCCGCCTTGCGGCAGGCTGTGCCGGATCGGTCAAATCGTTTTTTCATCTGTCGTCTCTGCCTCCGAATCTCCCGGTGGTGCAGCGCTGTGCTGCACCGGGTCTTTGCCCCTTGCCCGGGGCGGGCCCGCTTTTATTCCACGCCGCCCATGGGTTCAGGATAAAAAGGACGGCGGATGATAACTTTACGCTTCCTCTAGTATACACCCGCACGCGGGGAGCCGTCAACGGCACAGCGGGCTTCTACACAAATTCTCCACCGGGGCAGTGTGTCGGGAAAAGTTCCAAATGGAATACGTTCCGGCAGGGCAGAACATTGCACAAAGCCGAAATTTCACAATTTTTCCAGCAACCTCTTGCTGTCTTGACAGGTGTATGGTATGATACAGAACATACGTTCGTAACCTTAACGATCTGTTTTGGATAGAAAGGCAAGTTTTATGTCGAAGCTGAAAGAATTTTTGGCGCGGAAGGATATCGTCATCTCTCCGCAGCGTTACCTCATTGACGCACTGGGCGCAATGGCACAGGGGCTGTTCGCCAGTCTGCTCATCGGCACCATCATCAAGACGGTGGGTCAGCAGACCGGTCTTGCACTGCTGGTGGATCTGGGCGGCTACGCAACGGCCATGAGCGGCCCCGCCATGGCCTGTGCCATCGGCTGGGCACTGCATTGCCCGCCGCTGGTGCTGTTCAGCCTGATCACCGTGGGCTACTCGGCCAATGCGCTGGGCGGTGCAGGCGGCCCGCTGGCCGTGCTCATCATCGCCATTGTGGCGGCAGAGCTGGGCAAGGCGGTAAGCAAGGAGACCAAGGTGGACATCCTTGTTACCCCGCTGGTGACCATCTTTGCAGGCGTCGGGCTTTCCATGCTTATCGCCGCCCCCATCGGTGCAGCCGCAAGTCAGGTGGGCACTCTTATTATGTGGGCCACCGAGCAGGCTCCGCTGGTCATGGGCATTCTGGTGTCGGTCATCGTGGGCGTGGCACTGACCCTGCCCATCTCCTCCGCTGCTATCTGCGCCGCACTGGGTCTGACCGGCCTTGCAGGCGGTGCTGCCGTGGCGGGCTGCTGCGCCCAGATGGTGGGCTTTGCCGTGATGAGCTACAAGGAGAACGGTGTGGGCGGCCTTGTCAGTCAGGGTCTGGGCACCAGTATGCTGCAGATGGGCAACATCATCAAGAACCCCCGCATCTGGATCGCCCCCACGCTGGCCAGTGCCATCACCGGCCCGCTGGCTACCTGCCTGTTCCACTTTGAGATGAACGGCGCGGCGGTCTCCTCCGGCATGGGCACCTGTGGTCTGGTGGGTCAGATCGGCGTCTACACCGGCTGGGTCAACGACATCGCGGCAGGCACCAAGGCTGCCATCACCCCGATGGACTGGGCAGCCATGCTGCTGATCTGCTTCGTCCTGCCCGCTGTGCTGAGCGTCGTCTTCTGCGAGATCGAGCGCAAGCTGGGCTGGATCAAAGAGGGAGACCTGAAACTGAATTAAACCGGCCGTCAAAGGCCCTGCGGGTCTTTGGCAGCGGAAAAAATGCGTTTTCCATCGAGGACCGCTTCCGTTAAAGCATCCCCCTCATAGGTCAGCTTGAGGGAGAAGAACGGGCGGTCCTCTTTGAGCAGGCGGAGGAAGATCTTGTCGCCCTCCCAGATGGGCAGCGTTTCGACGGTGTCCGTCGGCACCCATTCCAGCACCCCTTCGTTGCGGGCGGGGTCCCGGATCAGTTCACCGGTCCAGCCGTCTGCGGTGTAAAGGTGCATGTACTCGGTCAGACGGCCCAGAATGAAGGTCACGATGCCCCGGCAGCGGAAGCGGGTCAGCTGAAGGCCGGTCTCTTCCCGCACCTCGCGCAGCAGGCAGTCTTCCGGGCTTTCGAACGGCTCGAACTTGCCGCCCACGCCGATCCACTTGTCCTGGTTTACGTCGTTCTGCTTCTTCACCCGGTGGAGCATGAGATAGTCCTCCCCCCGGCGGAGGTAGCACAGGGTGGTGTTCACCGACTTTACGTCATATGCCATGGCTTTCGGTCTCCTCTTATGTTTCTGTCTCTAATCGTTCAGTCATCCGGGTCGATGAGGGCCACGGCTGCCGTGTAGCTTTGCCCGTCCCGCACATAGGTGAGGGACACGGCGTCCCCCGCGCCCAGGGATTGCTTTAACCGCACCAGGTCCTCCACCGCGTTCAGGCTCTGGCCGTTGGCGGCAATGAGCACGTCCCCGGCCCGCAGGCCCTGGGCATAGGCGTCGCTGGCCTTGTCCACGCTGTCCAATGTCAGGCCGCCCCCCTGGGCCGTTCTCGTGAGCACGGTGAAGCCGAAGATGCCCCGGCGGACCTGCTTTCCGGCGATGAGGGTGTCGGCCACATACTTCACCCGGCGGGAGGGGATGGCAAAGCCCAGGGCCTCTGCCGAGCCGTCGTCGGTGACGATCTTCACGGTGGTGATGCCCACCACCTGGCCATATTGATTGATGAGGGCCCCGCCGGAGTTGCCCATGTTGATGGCGGCGCTGGTCTGGATGAGAACCATAGACACCCCGTCCACGTCCACGTCCCGGTCCAGGGCGGAGACGATTCCGTCGGTGATGGTGGAGCGATAGCCCAGGGGGTCCCCGATGGCGGCCACGGGGTCGCCGCAGCGCAGGGCGAAGGAGTCCCCAAACTCCGCCGGGGTCAGGTCAGTGGCTTCCACTTTTAAGACGGCCAGGTCCTCGTTTGCGTCGAAGCCCACCAAGGCGGCATCCAGCACCCGGTTGTCTGAGCAGACCACCTGGACCTTGTCCGCCCCGGCCACCACGTGGGCGTTGGTGATGATATAGCCGTCGGAAGTGAGGACCACGCCGGTGCCGGTGGAATAGGACTTGGCGTCCTCCGCCTGGATGGACACCATAGAGGGCAGGTTCTTGTCATAGATCTGGGTATAGGTCAGCGTCTCTCCCGTGTCCGGGCGCAGCTCCACCGTCACGCCGGCGCCCGTTGCGGCCCGGGGGATGGACGGGGGCGTGGTGTCCAGCTCCTCCTGGTCATAGTCCTGGTGATAGGAGTAGTCCCCGTCATCGCTGGGCAGCAGCTGCACCGGCCACAAGGACTCCATCACGGCGCTGATGGCCACCAGAGAGATGAGCAGGGCGGCCAGGCCCATGCAGACAGGCAGAGAGAACCGCCGCTTCCGCCGCCGGGGGCGGAGCACCGGGCGGGGCGGGACATACCGGGGCGGCATGGCTCCGGGAGAACCGGGCTGGGGGCCGGAGCGCTCCCAGGGGCCGCCCTGCCACAGGTCGCGGTTTTGCTCTTCTCGCTCGTCCATGGCGCGCGCCTCCTTTCGGCTTTTTGTTTTCTGGCCCTCAGGCCAGGGTGAGGGTAAAGGTGAACCGGGTCACGCCGTCCTCGCTGGTGACGGTGATGTTCTCCTTCAGTTTATTCAGAATGGTCTTGACGATATACAGGCCCAGGCCCACGCCCTCCCGGTCCATGGAGCGGGAGTAGTCCGCCTTGTGGAAGCGGTCAAACAGCAATGGCAGCTCGTCCGGGGGGATCGTCGCCCCCAGGTTCTGCACGGTGGTGTATGCCTTGCCGTCCTTTTTGGATATCTGCACGGTGATGGTGCTGCCCTCCGGGGCGAACTTGGCGGCGTTGTCCACCAGGTTATAGCAGACCTGGGTGATGGAGTCCGGGTCGCCCCACACCATCAGCTTGTCGTCGGGCATCTGCACGTCCACGTCCAGCTTCCGCCCGGTGATCTTGGTCTCCAGGCTGATGAGCACCTGGCTGACCACCTCGGTCAGGTCAAACTGTTCCTGGGCGGTGACGGTGTCCTCCGCCAGGGCGTTCAGCCGGGACAGGTCCAGCATCCGCCGCACCAGACGGGACAGCCGCCGGGTCTCTGACACGATGATTTGGAGAGACTCCCGCTCCCGCTCCGGGGGGATGGTCCCGTCCAGAATGCCCTCGGCAAAGCCGGAGATGGTGGTCATGGGGGTCTTCAGCTCGTGGGACACATTGGCGATGAAATCCGACCGCTGACTCTCCACCTTGGCCAGGGAGCTTGCCATGGTATTCAAGGACTCAGCCAGGGTGCTGATCTCGTCGCATCGGCCCTCATAGCCGGTGACCCGCACGTCGAACTCCCCCCGGCCAAACTTTCGGGCGGCCTCGGCCATCTCATTTAAGGGCCGGGCCTGGTGGGCGGAGGTGAGGGTGCTGGCGATGACAGAGATGATGAGCACCACCACGGCGGAGAAGAAGAAGATGGTGGCCATGGCCGACCACATCTCCGCCAGGCTGGAGGCGTCTGCCGACACCAGTACCAGGCCCTCCACCACCGTCCGCCCGGACAGGGTCATGGCGGCCACGGGCAGGGCGGCCACATAGCGCCGCTCGGGATAGACCCCGTCTAAATTGGTCATGCCGGTGTAGTCCCCGTCGTGGAGCACCTGGTCCACCACCGCCTTGGGCAGACAGGTGTTCTCATAGTCATAGAGGTGGTCCCCGTCGGTGGCATAGATGATCTCCCCGTCGGGGTTGGTGACGATGACATAGGAGTCGGAGATGCGGGCGATGGAGGCCACATAGTTGCTGTAGATCTTGTCCTGGATGCTGTCATACTGCTGGTAATAGGACGCGGTGAACGTGGCGATATAGCTGGCGTTGCGGGCCATGGCGTCCCGCTTTTCCGAGATGATATAGCGGTAAGACAGCAGCATGAAGGCGGTGGACAGCAGGGTGAAGGACAGCACCATCACCCCCACCATCATGGTCAGCTGGCGTTTATAAAGGGATCGCATAGGGATCGCCTCCTGGTGTTAAGGATCGGGTCAGGGGAGCGGGAGGTCAGGTCCCGCCGCCCACCTCGAACTTATAGCCCACGCCCCACACGGTCTTCAGCCGCCACTGGTCGCTGACGCCCTCCAGCTTCTCCCGCAGGCGCTTGATGTGCACGTCCACGGTGCGGCTGTCGCCGAAGTAGTCAAAGCCCCACACCTCGTCCAGCAGCTGGTTCCGGGTGAACACCCGGTTGGGGGCGGAGGCCAGGTGATAGAGCAGCTCCAGCTCCTTGGGGGGCGTGTCCACCCGCTTGCCGTCTACCAGCAGCTCATAGGAGTCCAGATTGATGACCAGCTTGTC
>ENA-UEPV01001879-UEPV01001879.1-human-gut-metagenome-genome-assembly--contig:-NODE-1879-length-12335-cov-32.056127_pt1 | contig 12335 bp, 7 predicted proteins | sample MGYA00242942_ERZ507925 | MGnify/ENA primary metagenome ERZ507925 (study PRJEB26167, sample SAMN06115453) | human gut metagenome | host: Homo sapiens | place: China:Fujian | collected 2015-08-26... | reverse complement strand
ATTAAAACACCTCTTACGATTGTACGGGGAAATGCAGAACTACTTTCAGAGACTGAACTGACCACAGAACAGAAGAAAAATATCACTTATGTTTTGAACGGCACAACACAGATAATGCGTCCAGAGGAATTTCTGGCAAAAGACCTGTCGTTGGAGAAAAATGCAGATTTACCGCAGATACTTATATTTCACACACATTCACAGGAAGGATTTACGGATACGGTTGAAGGGAATACATCTACAACAATAGTCGGCGTTGGAGATTATCTTACAGATATACTCACTAATACATATGGTTACAATGTTTATCATGACACAAGTGTGTATGATTATGTTGATGGAAAGCTTGACAGAAGCAAGGCTTATACATATGCAGAAGAAAATGTGGCAAAAATACTGGAAGAAAATCCGTCAATTGAGGTTGTAATAGACCTTCACAGGGATGGTGTTCCGGATACTACAAGACTTGTAACCGAAGAAAATGGAGTAACAATGTCAAAGGTAATGTTTTTTAATGGAATAAGCTACAGCAAGGCAAAAGGAGATATAGGCTATCTTTACAATGCAAACAGAGATGATAATCTGGCAATGAGTCTTCAGATGTATCTTTTAGGAGAAGCGTATTATCCGGGGCTGTTACGGAATATTTATATTAATGCATATCGTTACTGCCTGCATATGAAAGGAAGGTCGATGCTTATAGAAGCAGGAGCACAGACTAATACAAGTACAGAGGTTAAAAATGCGATGATACCAGTGGCGGATATGCTTGACAGATTACTGCGGGGTGAGAAGGCGTATACACAGTGACGCGAAGTGCATCTTGTTTTTACCTCACATTTTCCCTATAATGGGCGGTGGAGATATCCTGTCGCCCATTCCACCACACACGATAGTGTAAAATGGCATATGAAATTAATGTATGAATGGGGCAAAAACCTATTAAAGCTGCTAAAGGTGATGAAATAGTAGGTAAAGGAGGTAAAATATGAGTAACAACATTTTAGCAGATTTACAGCCACAAGCTGTCTTTAAATATTTTGAACAGATATGTGCAATTCCACATGGTTCTGGTAATGTGAAGCAAATAAGTGATTATCTGTGTGAATTTGCAAAAGAAAGGAATCTGTGGTTTAAGCAGGACGAAAGTTATAATGTAATAATCAAGAAACCTGCTAGTGATAGTGAAAGCAAGGCAGCACCTGTTATTTTGCAGGGACATATTGATATGGTTGCCGTCAAAACGAATGATAAGGTTAAAGATATGGAAAAAGAAGGTCTTGACCTTTATATAGATGATGGCTATGTCAAGGCTGACAGGACAACCTTAGGTGCTGATGATGGAATTGCAGTTGCGTATGCGCTTGCTATATTAGACAGCAAGGATGTGTGTCATCCGCCGATTGAGGCTGTGTTTACGGTAGACGAGGAAATTGGAATGCTTGGCGCAGAGGCAATTAATACTGACTGTCTTGAAAGCAAAATTATGCTTAATATAGATTCTGAGGAGGAGGGAATATTCCTTTCAGGATGTGCAGGAGGAGCAACTTTAAAGGCTTCTTATCCATTGAAAAAATCGGACATTACAGGAACACAGAGCTTCCGATATCTCCGATACTGGCATACACCTTCGTGTATTTTCAGCAGACGGCATACAGCATACCCCTGTCGACTATGCGCATCAGGATGACTACTATATGTTCGGCTTCATCGAATCGGGTGAATGTGACATCCATATAGACTTCAACAGCTACAGGCTGACGGCGCATTGTGCCGCTCTGGTATTACCCGGACAGGTACACAGCTTTGTACAGGCTACCGGACTGAATGCGTATATACTGATGATTGACAGCGCATTCATTGAAGAAAATTCCAAAAGATCCTTCGAACAATATACACTTGGCACACAGACGGTAGAACTGTCACCGGAACAGCAGACTGAACTTACATCGCTGTTTACCATCCTGGCCGGCAAACTGGCACAGACCAGCAAACATCCACAGACACTGGCACTGCACCTGTCGCTTGCCATCATCGACATCATCGGAGAAGCTATCACCTCCAAGCAAACGGCTCATAGCCTGCCCCAACGTTATGTGGAGCATACCATCACCTTCAGAAACCTGCTCAAACAGCATGTAGAGCACAGCCACAGTCCCAGTTACTATGCACGCATGATGAATATCTCGCTCATGTATCTCAACGAAGCGGTTAAAGGGACGACGGGGTTCAGTGTCAGCCAGAACATACAATATGAAATTGTGACAAGAGCCAAACGGAGCCTGATATATACCAGTAAAAGCGTAAAGGAAATAGCTCAGGAACTCGGATTTGAAGATTACGCTTACTTTACCCGGCTCTTTTCGAAAACAGCAGGAATATCTCCAACAGACTTCCGCAAAAACCATAAATAGTCCAAGTACTCCCCTATCTTATCCATTGCCTCCGTTTCTTCATCGGGCTAACTTTGCATCCGGAACAACACGAAGTATGTATGCCGGACATACCCCGAACTGTACCGGCTAACCCTAACAAATAATAATCATGAAGAAACAAAGAACATTCTACATCGACCTCGTTCTGGCAGCTATATGTCTGCTCACTCTTATTACCGGTCTGATTATCCATGCGGCAGGTCATGGTATCGTACAGTCAAATGTAAAAATCTGGAGAGTTACACATATCGTATGGGGAGTATTGTTTCTCATCCTGTCCACTGGACACATAAGGGCTCACCGGGGATGGTATAAAAGCTTACCCGAAAGATTCAGGCAACGCAGCAAGGTTACGGTTTGTCTGTCGGCCGTTTATTTACTGACAAGTGCGACAGGCCTCATCCTGATATTGCATCGGGAAAATGCCGGCACTCATTTAGGAATACCGCATTATCAGGCAGGTATCCTGTTCGGCATACTGGCAATCTGGCATCTGTGCGGACGTATGAAAATACTCCTGACAATGAGAAAAAACTTCCCCCTTTCAGCTTCGCATCACAAAGCCGAAAGAGGGAAGAACATATTTATCTGCAAAGATTAACTAAAAACTTATTTCAATTCAAATACGGTTTTCGACTTTATATCTTCCGCAGAAGCAGCTATAACAGCCTCGAATTTTCCAGGTTCTGCAACCCATTTATGCTGCTTGTCATCAAAAAAGCTCAAAGACGATTTGTCTATTGTAAAAGAAACTGTTTTAGTTTCTCCAGCAGCCAGTTTGACTTTACAGAAACCTTTTAATTCTTTTTCCGGACGAGAAAGTGAGCTCTTTTTATCACAAATATAAAGTTGAACGATTTCTGCTCCTTCTCTCTTGCCTACATTGGTAACAGGGACTGTCAGCACAATTTTTCCATCCTGAGTCATTTCTTTAGAATCCAGCGTAACCTTGCCGTACTCAAACTGAGTATAACTTAATCCATGTCCAAAGGCAAACAAAGGCTTAATATTTTCCTTATCGAGCCAACGGTAACCCACAAAAATACCTTCATTGTATTTCGCATCCCAGATATTCTCGTTCTCTCTCTTTGCACCAGGATATTCACCCAATTTATGAGCTCCAACATCTTCCAGACAAACAGGGAAGGTAAAAGGAAGTTTACCTGAAGGATTGACATCTCCCAAAAGGACAGATGCTATGGCGCTTCCGGCTTCACTGCCTAAAAACCATGCCTGAACAATAGACGGCACAGATTTCACCCAAGGCATAGCAACGGCATTACCCGATATGTTTACGACAATCAAGTTTTTGTTCACTTTTGACAAAGCTTCTATCAGCTGATCTTGTCCGTAGGGCAATCCCAGCTGTGCACGGTCTGCATCTTCACAATCCTGGCCTGCACTTTTATTTAAACCACCAAAGAAGATTACATAATCGCATTCTTTTGCCAGGCTGACAGCCTCAGCAATCAGTTCTTCCGGCGAACGGTTATCTGACAAATCCTGTCCTGTAACAACTCCGTTGTATTCGCCACTGGCATCTCCGACATATCCTCTTGCAAAAAGAACTTCTGCCTTGCCGGCAACTCTCTTTTTCAAGCCATCGAGCGGTGAAATTTCATGTTTTACCTTCAAAGAAGAGCTACCTCCGCCAACGGTCATCATCTTCAACGCATTCTCGCCAATTACTGCAATTTTTGCAGCTTTATTCAAATCAATCGGAAGCACATTTCCTTTATTCTGAAGCAACACGATACCTTCTTCTGCAATGGTACGGGCCGCATCAAAATGTTCAGGACTTCCCATAGATCCGAAAGGACGATTGCGGTTCATTGTCGTACGGAATGAAAGACGAAGGATGCGACGAACTTTCTCGTCCAGCTCTTTGGTTGTATATTTACCCGATTTAATTTTATCCAGATAAGCTTTAGCCAGATAATAATTGTCATAAGCATTACTTGCTCCGTTCGACAGTCCGTTGGTCCAACTTCCGAACTCTAAGTCCAAACCGTTAGTAATGGCCTCGTCAGTATCGTGAGTACCACCCCAGTCGCTGACAACAACTCCGTCAAATCCCCATTCACCTTTCAATATATCATTCAGAAGATATTGATTATGGCAGCAATGCTGGTCTTTATAAAGATTATATGCTCCCATGATACTCCATGCATGACCTTCTTGCACCGCAGCTTTAAAGGCAGGCAGATAAATCTCATACAAAGCTCTGTCATCGACAATCACATTGGTTGTATGGCGATTGACTTCATGATTATTCAGAGCATAATGCTTTACACAGGCAGCAACGCCATTACTTTGAACCCCTTGTACATAAGGAACCACCATCTTGCTGCTCAGATAAGGATCTTCTCCCATATATTCAAAGTTACGTCCATTCAAGGGTGTACGATAAATATTTACGCCCGGTCCTAATAAAATAGTTTTATTTCGATAGCGAGCCTCTTCACCGATACTCTTGCCATACAACAAAGCCATGTCAGGATTCCAGGTCGCAGCCAGACATGTTAATGCCGGAAATGCAACACATGAATCGTTTGTCCATCCGGCCTGATCCCATTCGTCCCACAAAACCTCCGGACGAATACCATGAGGTCCGTCAGTACACCAGATCTCAGGAATACCCAAGCGGGAAACACCGGGAGAACAGAACTTAGACTGAGCATGAATCATAGCAATTTTCTCTTCCAGTGTCATTCGGGACAAGGCATCTTCAACACGTAACTCAACAGGCTTTGTATCATCTAAATAAACAGGTGTATCGACAGACTGCGCCGAAACAGAGGCAAACAGAACAAACGCCAACACACCTAACAATATTTGTTTTTTCATGATATTAAATGTTTTATGATATTTCAAGAACTATTTCAACTATTGAAAACTAAAACCTAACGAGTGAATATATTCCTTTTGAGGTATGCAATTTTCTTTCTTACAATTCTGAATGAAATCATTCATCGCTTTCCGTACCATCTGCTGATCAGGACGTGCCTTACGAATTTCGGCATAGCTGCCTCTGGGAGATTCAGAAAAGGCTACAATATGATTCCAGTTATCAGGCATCTGGATTCCCATTATACACGAGTCATCCTTTTTCTTATAAGGCCAGAATGTCCATCCTATATTATTTTCTTCCATGACTTTGCAAAAAGATGACTGCCATTCTGAAGTATTATGTCCTATCTCTCCCATATACATAGGTAAATTTACACTATCACGAAAAGCTATGAATTCCTGAATTGCTTCTTTCGTAGGAGCTCCGCCATAACGATGACAGGTATACATCAGCTTATCATCATATTTGGCATCCTTAAACGGCTTAAAGTTACCATTCCATTGAGAACCTCCCAATAATATGATATGGTTGGTATCGACTTCACGTATTGCCTTGACAGCACGCTTATGCAAAGCTTCCAATTTACCATTCAACTCCTCCATGTTATCGAAATACGGAGCAATCGGCTCATTTATCAGTTCATAACCTAATATTACAGGTTCATTTTTATACCTTTCAGCTATGTTTCTCCAGATATCACAGAATAACTGCTGGCTACGTTCGCTTTCGAATAACCAGGGATAACCATAACTATCGTCAATATTGTCGCCAGTCTGTCCGCCCGGAGCATCGTGCATATCCAAGATCAAATACAATTTATTATCTCTACACCAGTTAACAACACTGTCAACACGTGCAAATCCATCTTGTTCCGCTGTCAGTCCCATATAATCTTCATCAGTAAATAGCTTGTAATGGAACGGAAGGCGGATTGTATTTGCTCCCAAACCGGCAATAAACTCTATATCACGACGAGTTATATAATTGTCTTTAAACTGTTTCCAAAAATCGGCCGTAAAATCAGGTCCTACCAGTTCACAAAACATCTGGTTAATCATTCTGGCAGAATTGGTATTGGTGAAACCAAACATATATCCTTCAGGATTTAACCAGTTTCCCAAATTAGTACCTTTTATGTGTAAAGTATCTCCATCCGGTTCTATCAGACAGGTACCTTCAACATGTACAAATTTATTCTCATCCAGTTGATTTTCAACTTCCTTTTGAGATTGCTGGCAAGAAAATAAGCATCCGGCCAAAGTGAGTGCTATAATCTGTTTTATCATAAAAAAAACTCCTATATTTATTCTGCGACATTAAACTCAGTTGTCAAGCCTCCCTGACTATCGGAAGCTACCCACAATTTAAAGTCGCCCGGTTCAACTACCTTCTTCATATCTATATTCCAAAAAGCCAATTCAGATACCGGCAAAGCAAACATAACCTGCTTAGATTCACCAGGCTGTAAATTGACACGCTGGAAGCGCTTCAACTCTTTCACCGGTCTGGTTACAGAGCCAACTTTATCTTGCACATATAACTGTACAACCTCTGTACCTTCATAATGTCCGGTATTTTTCAATTCAACAGAAACTTTCAATGTATCACTGACCGTCAATTTGTTCGAAACAATCTTCAGATTATCATAACTGAATGTCGTATATGACAAACCATATCCAAATGGGAATAATGGTGTAGAACCTGCATCAAGGAAGAAAGAACGGCATCCCACTGAAGTCTGTCCTGCTTCCATCGGAATTTCATCAAGCAACATTTCTTTCTCCAATGCCGGTCGTCCGGTATTATTGTGAGCATAATACATTGGAAGCTGACCTACCATCTTAGGAAATGTAACAGGTGTTTTTCCGCTTGGATTCACCTTTCCGAACAAGATATCAGCCAAAGCAGGTCCTCCCATTGTACCCGGATGGAAAGCATAAAGTACTGCATCCGATTCTTCTACTTCTTTAGCTATTGTCAGTGGTCGGCCTGCCATAACAACAGTAACAAGAGGTTTTCCTGTCTGTGACAATTTTTCTATCAGTTCCGATTGCAGACCTTGCAAGTTCAAATCGGCCAGAGAATGAGCCTCACCTGATAAAATGGATTCTTCACCTACAAAAGCCAATACTACATCAGCTTGCTTAGCTGCATTGACAGCTTTTGCCAATCCTGCTGTCTGTTTGTCGCGGCTATATGCCAGTGCCGGTTCATAAATAATACGCACCTTATCGCCATATACAGCACGCAATGCAGCCAAAGGAGTCTGCGTATGTGCTTTTTCTCCATCAAACACCCAAGTTCCCATCTGATCATGAGGAGCATCAGCCAAAGGACCAACGACAGCTACTGTATGTACTTCGTCAGCATTTAAAGGCAATGTCTGATTTGTATTTTTCAAAAGAATAACCGACTGTTCTACAGCCTGTTTTGCCTTAGCCAAATGTTCTGGTGAATATTTTACTGATTGTGGAGTAGAAACATAAGGATTTTCAAACAAGCCCAATCGGAATTTTAAGCGCAAGATGTTACGAACCGCCTCATCGATCTGTTTTTCGGATATTTTATTCTCTTTCACCAGATTTTCCAAGTTGCCAGAAAAAGCTCCACTAACCATATCCATATCGACTCCTGCATCAAGTGATTTTTTTGCAGCATCAGCAGCGTCTTTACAAAAGCCATGAGTAATCATTTCGGTAGCAGAAGCCCAATCGGTAACAACCATTCCATCGTACTTCCATTCTTCCCGCAAGACATTCTTTAAAATAAACTTATTACCGGTAGAAGGCACTCCATCATTGTCATTAAAAGATGTCATAAAAGTTGCAGCTCCAGCTTTTGCTGCTGCTTCAAAAGGCGGAAGATATACGTTACGCAACAAGCGTTCCGGCAAGAAGGTTGAATTATAATCTCTTCCACTTTCCGCAGCTCCATATCCTACAAAATGTTTTGCACACGCAGCAATAGAAGTCGGATCATTCAGTGAATCTCCCTGGAAACCTTCAATCATAGCTTTTCCCAATACAGCTGTAAGATAAGGGTCTTCACCACAGCTTTCGGCAATTCTTCCCCAACGTGGATCACGGGATACATCAATCATCGGAGCAAACGTCCATCGTATACCATCGGCAGAAGCCTCAATAGCGGCAACTCTGGCAGACTCACGAACCAGATCCGGATTAAAAGAAGCAGCCTGTCCTAAACAAATCGGAAAAATTGTTTTATATCCATGAATAACATCACGTGCCATCAGTACGGGAATACCCAGCCGTGACTGCTCTACGGCTGTCTTCTGTATCTTATTTGCGACTTCCGCATCTACAATATTCAGAAACGAACCAACTTTTCCTTCTTTGACCAAAGCATACATTTCTTCCTCACTACCATACGGACTCAGCTGGTTCATTTGGCCGATTTTCTCCTGAAGTGTCATCTTCCCTAACAGATTCTCGACCTTTTTTTCTATCTCATCTTTTCCTGTTTCCTTTTCTCCGGATGAAACACAAGAAAAAAAAGAAAATGTCGCCACCATAAGAGAAGCCGACAGTAAGTATATTTTATTTTTCATAAACAAATTATTTACATTTCAGGAAAGGCATTCCAATGATATAAATCACTGAAAAGCCTTTCCTCATTGTGATTAATATGGATTCTGTGTCAAAGTTCCAGCAGACTTATCGATTTCACTAGACGGTATAGGCAAATACTTTTTGTTATCTTTATAACCACGACTTCCTAAAACCTCATTAGCTTTTCCTGAACGTACCAAATCCCAGAAACGCTTACCTTCACCATACAACTCAAGATGCCTTTCTTCCAAAACATTATCAATATTGGCAACAACCTTATGAGCTCCCAAATTTTCTACAGTAGTACGATAAGCTCTGGCTCTTACCTGATCCAGATAATTTTGTGCCTCGGCAGTATCGCCTCCAGTACGCAATATCAGTTCGGCTGCATTCAATAATGTTTCAGCATAACGGTATACACGTAAGTTATTTCTATAATTCAAGTCCTTGTCACCCGTACACTGACTATTTCCACCCTGGCGAGGTAAATATTTCAACAAGAAATAACCAGTATCTTCATAGCGCGGTGTATACGAAGCATTCGGATGAGTTTCTTGATATTTTGCAAAATTCAAAATACCGCCGTCCTTACGCTGGTCATCATCGTCGTAAGAATTATACAAGTCCGGATTCACAGTACCAAATCCCCATCCGCCTGCAAACTTTTCATCTTTACATTCGTTTATTCCGATCAGAGTAGGAAGAACTGTACCACCGGCAGCAATCGGATTTCCCCAGCTACGCTGAGCATTCAGATCGTGATAGTTTATTTCCCAAATAGATTCTTCACACCATTCGCCTGCATCTTCCCACATTCCAGCAAAATCATCATGCAGACTATACAACTGAGAAGATATAATAGAACGCATATCCGACAAGACTTCAGCATAACGGCTTTCATCGTTCTGATACATCACAACTTCTGCTTTCAGCATTTGTGCGACAGCTTTGGTAACTCTTCCTTTCATTGTAATATCAACAGATTCGGGCAAGCGATTTTCTCCCAATGCATAATCCAGATCTTCTATAATTTTCGGATACACTTCATCTGCTGAAATCTGCTCTACCAAATAAGGAGAAGTAGAAGGATTCACGGTATAATAAGGTATGTTTCCCCACAATTTCCACAGCCATGTATAATAATAAGCTCTCAGAAAATGTGCTTCAGCCAAATAACGTTCCTTATTTTCCTGAGATATACCAGGAATACCATCCATTTTTGCCATAACAATATTGGCACGGTTGATTCCTGAATAAAATACACTCCATAAACTACTGCAAACGATTTCGGGAGTAGCTGTAAACTTATGCATGCGATGCCAGTGCTCATTATCTTGCTCTGTTGAACCTCCGGCATAAATATCGTCCGACATAACATCTGCAACCAGATTCAAAGGATTATACTGTCCCAGTCCCCAGTCAGGCCACTGCAAAGGATCGTAAGCAGCAACCAGTGCACTATAAATACGTTCTTCCGAGTTATAATACTCATCCTCACTTATATTCACGGTAGGATATACTTCCAGAAAAGAATCACTGCAAGAAGCCAAACTCATTAGTGCTAAAGCACCACATATAAAATATTTTTTCATTTTTTCTCAGTTTAAAAGTTAGAAAGTAATATTTGCGCCAACTGTAAATGTCTTGGCCTGGGGATAAACTCCTTTATCAACACCTAAAGAAGTACCACCTGAAGAAATTTCCGGATCGAAACCATCGTAGCCTGTAATTGTAAACAGGTTTTCAGCTCCAACGTATACACGCAAATTCTGCACAAAGAATTTTGTTGTTACAGCCTTTGGCAAAGTATATCCTAACTGAATATTCTTCAGACGTAAGTATGAACCGTCTTTTATATACAAATCAGAAGACAACCAGTTTCCATTTTCATCATTTTCACTCAAACGAGGATACTTGTTGGAAGTACCTTCTCCGTGCCAGCGGTCTAACATATAAGAAGGCAGGTTAATGCTCTTCAAGTCAATACGGCGAGAACCATCAAAGACATCATTACCGATAGTACCCTGGAAGAAAGCATTCAGGTCGAATCCTCTCCAGTCTAAAGCAATAGAGAATCCTACAGTCCAGTCTGGCATACCTTTACCGATCTTCACACGGTCTGCGTCATCAATCTTTCCATCTCCATTCGCATCAACAAAACGTACATCTCCTGGCTGTGCATTAGGCTGGATTTTCTCTCCCTTTGAATTTACATATGAATTGACTTCATCCCAATTCTGGAAGATACCAGCAGTTTTCTTTCCATAGAAGAACGGGAAAGGTTCTCCGTTTTCGGCACGTGTAATTGTTCCGATATTCTGGATAGCATCATAGTTAGCCCAACCTTCGGCATTACCCAGCTCAATCAGTTTATTTTTCAGGTAAGAAGCATTGGCTCCGAATTTAACGTTCAAATCAGAAACCTGGAATCTATAAGACAAATCCATTTCAATACCAGAGTTTTCCATCTTACCCACATTACCCATCGGAGGAGTATCACCAACATAAGCAGGCAACGGCATCTGCATCAGCATACCATCTGTTTTCTTCTTATACCAGTCTACTGTAAAAGTAAGTGCATTACCCAAAAATCCGAAATCCAATCCCAAATCAGTCTGGCTGGTTTCTTCCCATTTCAAATCAGGGTTAGGCAATCCATTAGGTTTAGCTCCTACCACAATAGCTTCATTGCCGTTAGCACCAAAAATATAATTGTTACCACTGTTCATAATGGCTGTATAGCGGAAGGCATCAATACGTTCATTACCATTCTTACCCCAACTTGCACGTAATTTCATTGAAGTAAGCCATTCAGGACGTTTTTCCATGAATTTTTCATTTGTGATATTCCATCCTAAAGATAATGAAGGGAATACTGCATATTTGTTATTCGGACCAAAGTTAGATGAACCATCCCGACGTATTGTTGCCTGGAACATGTAGCGCTCAGCATAGTTGTAGCTGACACGAGCAAACATAGATGCCAGTGTTGAAAAAGGCTGAGCTTGTCCTGTAGCTTCCTGATCGGCCTTTGTTCCTTGTCCGAAGTTAATGTTGGCTTTATCCGGATCCAGAGATTGCAAATTGTAGTTCTTTCCCCACAAGGTACGTCCCTGATATTTCTTTGCAGACTGTCCTAATATAACAGATACTGAGTGCTGTCCAAAAGTCTTGTCATACGACAATACATTTTCCAGCTGCCATGTATATCCTCTGTTCATGCCCGACCATGCAGAAGACTGAGTCTGACTGTTGCTCTTTCCCAGATAGTAAGGATATATCCAGCCATCATTTCCCCAGAATGCCAAATCAGCACCATAAGTTGTTTTAAACTTAAGATTGTCCCACAGTTGAAGTTCACCCCAGAAAGAAGCGACGAATTTATCAGAGTTGTTTACATCTCCCGGCAACTCCAATTGAGCCAGCGGATTGGTTATTTCGTTATACGCATCACCAACAATGGTATAAACATTTCCATTT
>ENA-UEPV01001868-UEPV01001868.1-human-gut-metagenome-genome-assembly--contig:-NODE-1868-length-12416-cov-9.679553_pt1 | contig 12416 bp, 13 predicted proteins | sample MGYA00242942_ERZ507925 | MGnify/ENA primary metagenome ERZ507925 (study PRJEB26167, sample SAMN06115453) | human gut metagenome | host: Homo sapiens | place: China:Fujian | collected 2015-08-26... | reverse complement strand
TGTTGAAAGCTGAGTATATTTATGAACACTACGGTTTGGACTGTTTTGCCGACGATACGGGTCTGGAAGTAGAGGCACTAAATGGAGAACCGGGTGTTTACTCTGCCCGTTATGCAGGAGGAGAAGGACATAATGCGGAAGCCAATATGCAGAAATTATTGCAGAATATGCAAGGAATACAAAATAGAAAAGCACAGTTCCGCACTGTTATTTGTTTAATAACGAATGGAAAGAAGCATTTATTCGAAGGCGTAGTAAAAGGTGAGATTATCAAAGAGAAACGCGGTGACTCCGGTTTCGGGTATGATCCTATCTTTATGCCTCAAGGATATGAGCAAACGTTTGCCGAACTGGGAAATGAGACGAAGAATAAAATCAGCCATCGTGCATTGGCGGTGGAAAAGCTTTGCCGGTTTCTGAAGGCGTAAAAAGTGAAAAGGGTAGTGTAAAAATATCATTTTGCTAGTAGGGGCGAGGTTCGCTCGCCCGAAAATAGTTCACTTCATGCATTCGGGCAGGCAGACTCTGTCCTTACAGTTGATGGATTGTTCCAATTGATACGATTAAACATATACTTATGAAATGCAGTAGGTGTAGCACGTAACATTGCATCAAAACCAACTTGTAACTTTTTCATATATCCCTAAGTTATTTCTGCAAATTATAGTTCTATCACTTGTTACTTCTATCAATCCTCATTCATATTTCTCTATAGCTTGTATAGTAGAGTCTATCTCTTTTATAAAATAATCAAAAGATTCGGGATTTATCATATTAGGAATCTGAACCAACAAATCATATCCTTCGTCTATGGCCAACAAGCGGCTCCATAACAAAGCGAAAGAAAGTTTCTGGGCATAGATACGCTTCACTTCCGGTTTTGCATCCAGGCAGTCATTCCGTTCTTTTTTCAAGGTTTGATAAGTAGTATATAGCACATCAGCCGACTTTATAGAAGCATAAGCCTGAATAATACTCAACCCCAGCTGCCTATCTTTTATTTGTGGAAAAAGCGCCGAACTCTTCATCAGTTCCAAAGCATCAGTAGTAAAAGTAATAAATGAAGTTTGGAAAGGCATATTGGAATAATACTCCAATGAATCTTTCGATACCACCAAAAGACTATCCTTGTTTCTTAATAAAAATTGTGCAGCGCGTATTTCCCGCTCTACTCTCTGTTTTCCGCCTAAAATGGTTTCCCTGTTAGTCTGTAGTTCCGCTTTTACCAAATGAAGCGCACTCTTCACATCCCGCTGCGTATTCCGTTTCTCTATCCAGTCACTTCCCATAAAAGTAAGGATGATACCCAACACTACAGCAGTAAAATTGCATACAAAATCCCCTATCCTACGATTCTTGAAAAGGAGCGTTATTCTTTTCCATAGTATTTTTTTCATTCTATAATCCTTTTTATTTTCCTATCGAAAATAAATTTGGCGGAATAAACGATTCCTTAAGGACACATTATTCCGCCAAAGTAAATTGTTTATTAATATCCCAAAAAGTCGCCCTTACTCTGAAACGTATGGAATAAACGACTTTTTATTTTCATAATCCCAGTTTCTCCGAGATTTCCAGCATCTTCTTGATAGGTTTTACCGCTTCTTGGGCTATCGCTTCATCCACTGTCACTTCCGGCCATTCATACTTCAGTGTATTATACAGCTTTTCCATGGTATTCAACCGCATGAAATTACATTCATTGCAAGCGCAAGTGCTGTCTTCGGGCGGAGCGGGAATAAAGTTCTTTTCAGGGCATTGTTTACGCATCTCGTGCAAAATTCCACTTTCCGTAGCAACGATAAAATCCTTTTTATCACTGGCAATGGCATATTTCAGCAGACCTGCCGTAGAACCTACTTTATCGGCCAGCTTCGCAACAGCCCCTTTACATTCGGGATGTACCAGAATAGCCGCATCGGGATACTGTTTTTTCAAAGCTGCAATTTTTTCAACAGAGAACTGTTCATGCACATGGCAGGCACCGTTCCACAACAGCATATTACGTCCTGTAATCGAATTTATATAGTTTCCCAAGTTACGGTCCGGTCCGAAGATGATTTTTTCGTCTGCCGGGAAGCTTTCCACTATCTGCTTGGCATTGGTGGAAGTCACCACTACATCAGTCACAGCCTTTACTGCAGCCGTTGTATTAACGTATGAAATTACGGTATGCTCCGGATGTGCTTTAACAAACTCTGCAAAAGCATCGGCAGGGCAACTATCGGCCAAAGAACAACCGGCATTCAAATCAGGTACAAGCACTTTTTTATTCGGACAAAGAATCTTAGCTGTTTCTCCCATAAAGTGTACACCGCACATCACAATAATATCGGCATCTGTTTTAGCTGCCCATTGTGCCAATGCCAGACTATCACCTACAAAGTCAGCCATATCTTGTATTTCACCCGACTGGTAGTAATGTCCCAAAATAAGTGCATTCTTCTCTTTACGCAACTTATTTATCTCTGCTTTCAAATCTAAGGTCTTGTCCACCGGTTCGGCAACATACCCCTTTTTCAACCATTCCTCTTTATTCATTATTTCTATGTTTTTTCTTTCTTCTCTTAAAAAAAGAATTTATAGTGATGATAATTGTCGGTTAATAGTGTTAGTAAAAAGTAGACTGCTTTTCTTGCCTGAGAAGTTATTCATTCATGGTGCAGAGATATGAATAAGTAATCAACGGGCTTAAAGTCTGATAATACAGTCTTTATCTTTTCTATTAACAAACTGTTGATAATATGCAAAGTTAAAAACTTTATGGTTATGAACGCCTAAAATAGTGATTAAATTGTGTTGATATTGTCGGTTTAAGTTCTTGAATTATTCTTTGGATTGTTGATTTCTGTCATTCGATATATCTTTTATTGAAATATGCAAGAAATACTTTTGAAATGATATGCTCATTCTTTTTACATGTTTTCAACCGTTATCAACAGGGTTATGTGAATTAGTTATTATCTTTGCAATATATATTAATAGCATGTAGAAAAAGATGAGAAAATTGAAAATAACGGAGCTTAACCGTCTTACAGTAGATGAATTCAAGCAAGCAAACAAGTTACCGTTGGCAGTGATATTGGATGAAGTACGCAGTTTGCATAATATCGGTTCCGTATTCCGCACATCGGATGCTTTTCTTGTAGAACGTATTTATTTATGTGGTATTACCGCCACTCCTCCCCATCCTGAAATGCACAAAACGGCATTAGGAGCCGAAGATACTGTTGACTGGAAGTATGTGAAGCATACATTGGAAGCAGTGGAAGAACTTCATAATGAAGGATATACGGTGTTGGCTATAGAGCAAGTGGAAGGAAGTACCATGCTTGACGAGCTTGAGCTTGAGCCGGATAAAAAGTATGCCATCGTAATGGGAAATGAAGTGAAAGGTGTTCAACAAGAAGTAATTGATGCCTGTGACGGTTGCATCGAAATTCCTCAATATGGCACAAAACATTCATTGAATGTATCGGTTACTACCGGCATTGTACTTTGGGAGTTTGCAAATAAATTGATTAAGTTTAGAAAAGAGTAACTATAAAAGAATGAGGAACTAACCGGATTTATATTTGTCCGTTTTCCACCAATAATACCACCCGTTCCGTCAGCTTATCCTCCGCTTCGGGATGATATTCTTTTTTCAGGCTTGCGCCGAACAATGCGGCAAAAGTCTGATAAAACCCTGCTTTAAAGGGACCCATAAAAGCTTTTACCAATTCGTATGAGGAAGAATCGGTTTCGCGGTTTACCAACTTTATCAACAGTTTGCCCTGTGCAAAAGTTAATTTCTTCATGACAGGAGTATATTGCTCTTTCAGTCCTTTTTCAACGAGTTTCAGATGTTTCTCTCTGGCTTTTTTATCAGGGAGTGTTTCCAGATATTCGTAGGTTTCGATAATGGCACGGTTGATGGCACGAGCCAAAGGCAAAGTCTTCTTTACATTCCTTACCAGGCGGTAATATTCCCGTCTTTCTTTTTCATTTTTAAATTTTAATGGCTTGAATACGTATACATTAGGTAGCCGTAGTGAAGGAATGGTATCCCCTTTGTATACACATACAGGCACCATGTATCCGTTTATAGTCGTTGTCGATTGCTGAGAATAGGCAGCAATGACTATAAAGGAAAGAAATAAAGCTATATAGAGTTTCCTTTTCATTTCTATGCAAAAGTAGTAAGAAATGTGGTTACTCTTGCTTTGAATAAAACTATTTAACTTAAAACACACCAATAAATTACAAAATGAACAGATTGTTGAAATCAATGTTAATTACTTGTATTACAATAGGCTTTTCTGTGAATAACTTATCAGCACAAGAAGCTTGGGAGGAATTGGCAGAGCAATTAATTGATGAAGAAGGAGGAGAAGTTTTTCAGTGGGAGAATAATTTTGAAGAGTTATCGGAGTTAAGAGAAAATCCTATCAATATCAATACGGCAACAAAAGAGCAGTTGGAGAGATTTCCTTTTTTGTCTGACAAGCTGATTGAAAATATCTTGTATTATCTTTATAAGTATGGACCGATGCTTAGTGAGAATGAATTGTGGATGATTGAAGATATTAACAGGCAGACTATTCGTTGTTTACAACCATTTATTTGCTTTAAACATACTGAAAAAGAGGAATATAAGCCTACTTTGAAACAAGTGTTGAAATATGGAAAACAAGAGTTATCAACACGTGTGGATATGCCTTTTTATACTAAATCAGGGTATAAGCTTCACACCAAGGAAGAATTGAAGAAGAATCCTAATAAACAATACTTGGGGTATGGGTATTATCACAGTCTGAGATATAGTTTTCATTATCGGGATAAGATATATTTGGGACTTACGGCAGAAAAAGATGCCGGCGAACCTTTCTTTGCCGGACAGAACAGAAAAGGATATGATTTTTATTCACCGTACTTGTTTATTCGTAATATGGGCAGAATCAAATCATTGGCTATCGGTAATTATCGTTTAAGCTATGGTTATGGACTAGTTATTAACACTGATTTCGGAATGGGTAAAACAGCTACGCTTTCTACATTGGGAAATAAGAATCGGGGAATTCGCAAACATTCTTCGACAGACGAATATAATTATTTTCAGGGAGCGGCAGCCAGTTATAAGTTGTCGAAAAGGTGGACGACAGATGCTTTTTATTCTTACCGGAAGATGGACGGTATTGTGAATAACCGGTTTATAACTTCGTTGAAAAAGGATGGATATCATCGTTTATACAGGGAATTTGAAAAGAAGAATATGATTACTAATCAGGTGATTGGTAGTAATTTAAATTATAATGGGAAGTATTGTGAGTTAGGATTAACAGCAGTTTATAATGTTTTCAACAAGCCGTTGAATCCTGACTTAAAACCTTATAATAAATTCTATCCTCGGGGCAAAGACTTTTATAATGTAGGAGGAGATTACAAATTTTTTTGGAAGCACTTTTCCTTTTTGGGTGAGACTGCTATTGATAAAAGTGGTGCTGTTGCCACTATGAATATGTTGAGTTATTCACCGAAGGGAGGAACACAATTGATAGTTATGAACAGATATTATGATGCAAAGTATCAAAGTATTTATGGTCGTTCTATAGGAGAAGGAAGTAGTGTACAGAATGAAAGTGGATTTTATATCGGATTGGAAACTAAGTTATTACGATATATAAGGATGAGTTGTTATGGAGACTTTTTTTATTTTCCATGGAAGAAGTATTTGGTTAGCGAACCGGGAACCAAAGGTTTTGACGGCTTGATTCAGCTAAGTTATTCACCTACTTATCAACTGGAAATGTTCATAAGGTATCGCTATAAAAACAAGAAAAAGGATTTCACGGCAGAGGATAAAATCAAGCAAACGATTCCTTATATACAACAGAAATGTCGTTATCAGTTGAATTATTCACTGAAGGATAAACTGTTGTTGAAAACAATAGCAGATTATGTTCGGGTAAACTATCGAAACCGATCAGCTTCCACCGGCTTCTTATTGTCGCAGAGTGCCGGTTATAAGTTCAATGATTTGCCTTTCCAATGTGATATAAGTTGTGTTTGGTTTAATACGGATGATTATGATTCGCGGTTAACCATTTATGAAAAGAATGTGCTTTATGCTTTTTCCATGCCTTCATTTTATTATGAAGGTACGCGACTGGCAATAAATGTACGTTATGAATTGAATAAGCATATCATGGTTCAAGCTAAATACGGGATGACGCATTATTTAAATCGGGATGTTATCGGTTCGGCGTTGGAGGCTATTGATGGAAGTACAAAGGGTGATCTTTATTTGCAGTTGAGGATGAAATTCTAAAAACATTATGTATTTTTGCACTGTTATCAACAGAAAAATAACTATGTCAACAGTCATTTATCCTTCTCCTATATTCGGTCCGGTGCATAGCCGTCGTTTGGGAGTTTCTTTGGGAATCAATCTTCTTCCCGAAGACGGCAAGTTTTGTTCTTTCGATTGTATTTATTGTGAGTGTGGTTTTAATAAAGACCATCGTCCGAAGAAGAAATTACCTGCCCGTGAGCAGGTTCGTGAAGCTTTGGAAGCCCGTCTGCTCGATATGCAGCAAAACGGTCCAAAACCGGATGTCCTGACTTTTGCCGGCAATGGTGAACCTACTGCCCATCCTGAGTTTGCTGGAATTATAGATGATACGTTAGCGCTTCGTGATAAATACTTTCCGCAAGCAAAGGTGAGCGTGTTGAGTAATTCTACTTTCATTCATAAAGCGGAGGTTTTTAAGGCATTAAACAAGATAGACAATAATATCTTGAAGCTGGATACGGTGAATGTTGATTATATCAATAAAGTAGACCGTCCTACCGGACATTATGATGTAAACGAGATTATAGAAGAGATGAAAGCTTTCAAGGGTAATCTGATTATTCAAACTATGTTTATGAAGGGGGAAAGCCAAGGAAAAAGTGTGGACAATACGACAGATGAATATGTTCTTCCCTGGTTGGAGGCAGTAAAAGAAATAGCTCCCCGCCAAGTGATGATTTATACAATAGACCGTGAAACTCCTGACCATGATTTGAAAAAAGCTGCTCACGAAGAGTTGGACAGAATTGCAGAGTTGGTAAAAGAAGCAAATATTCCTGTTTCGGTTTCGTATTGAAACTGAAACAGGAATATGAATGAACAATCCGATAACACAGAGTTACGGAAAAGTATTTTATCTTTGTGGGTATAAGTAAATAAGGAAAATTGTCAGGATATGGAGAAAGGAATAAAAGCATACCATTCATATTTGAGTTTTGGTGATGCAAAGGAAGCGTTATCAGAGACTGTTTGTGAAGATTTGAACTTAGATGATTTGTGCGAGCAGCTAGATTACACCTCTTCTTGTGTAGGAAGACAATATCTTTATCATATTTTATGTACCGATAAGATTTCCGATGTTACCGCGCATGAACAATTCATAGAGCAACTGCAAACAGATTATCTGCTTCGGAATAAACTGGTAAATGCTCTTCAGAAGTTGAATAAACCGGATGCTTACTCCATAGTGGATATTTTGGCCGAAAAAGAACATACCTATTCGCGCGGTTATTTATTGTTGCTCCAAATATGCAGGTGGTTACCTGCTGTATCTCTAATCTTGATGTTTCAAATTCCTTCTTCACCTGTTCCTCTTTTATTTTTATTAGTATCTTATATATTTAATGGATACTTACATTTTAAACAGAAAAACATTCTTTCATGTTATTATTTCTCTGTACCCCAGTTATATAAGTTGTTGAAAACAGCCGATTACTTAAGTGCTGTTCCCTCATTCCTGTCTGTAAATGTTAAAATAGAGAACACTATCCGAAATTTGAAAGAGCTTGTCCGCAAACTGGGCTCATTCCGTTTAGGTATAGCGTTAGAAAGCGACTCGGCCATGATTGTTTATCTGCTGACTGAGCTTATTAATATTTTTACGTTATATTCCACTATCAATATTGTAACCTCTTTTCGGTTTATTCAAAAGGAAAAAGAAGAAATAGAACAAGTGTTTTGTTATGTAGGTTTTTTGGATTTGCTGTGTTCCATATCGTTTTTGCGTGAACAGATTCCTTATTATTGCAAGCCTTCCGATAATAAATCGGGCGAACGCTTGTATGCCGATAGTATATATCATCCATTGATAAGGGGATGTGTTTCTAACAGTGTGTCGTTATCGGATAAGTCCATGCTTATAACCGGCTCCAATATGTCGGGAAAAACCAGTTTTATCCGCACTGTTGCCATTAACTTGCTGACAGCAAAGACATTGAATACTTGTTTTGCAAAAGACTTTCGGATAGATATAAACAGACATCTTTATTCTGTGATTCACACAGAAGATAATCTGTTGGAAGGGAAAAGTTACTTCTTTAAAGAAGTCGAGAATGTGAAAGCGGCTCTTGATAAAGGAAAAAAGGGAAATTATCTATTGGTTTTCGATGAACTGTTCAAAGGAACGAATACAGTGGAGAGAATAGCGATTAATTCTGCCGTATTTTCGGATTTGGCAAAGACGGATAATTTGGTCCTTGCATCAACACATGATTTGGAACTGACCGCATTGCTTCATAGTCAGTATGACTTATATCACTTTAGTGAAACAATAGCCGATGACAAACTTCAATTTGATTATAAACTGAAGAAAGGAGTGGCGCAGGAGGGAAATGCCATCAGGATATTGGAATTGTGTGGTTATCCTTCCGAATTGGTTCAATCGGCCAAGAATATACTTCCTTCGATACAGTGATATTAATCCCCAATGAACGTTGGTTAAGCCTTTCTATAAGCAGAATTACTACAGTTTCCCGCAGTGGACCGTATAGTTTTCCATAATGGACTGTGACTGTAATAATCTTACGTTTAAAAGTCCTTAGCTGACAGTAAGAAACAATTTAGTCTTTATGAAGGTAGAAGTGACAGTATGCTCTAACATCACTAAATGCGGCATGGGAGTGTTTTTCAGCTTAGCAATAATACAAAGCCTACTCCCCGGATATTCTTCAATTCGATGAGAGGTTCATCTTTCAGTGATTTCCGCAGGTTCGTGATAAAGACATCCAAACTGCGTGAGGCAAAATAATCGTCCTCCGTATTCCAAAAGCGACTTAGGATAGCCTTCCTTTCCACTATTTCATTTATGTTTTCGCACAGGAGCTGAAGTATTTGGGCTTCGCGCACCGTCAGGGTTTTGTTCTCTCCGTTTTCATTGTTATGCAGTGTGGCATGTTTGGCATCCAAGGTGAAGCGTCCCAATGCATAGTGTTCATTTTCATTGCGTAATTTGACTCCTGCCTTCATTTTCAGGATGGCGTGTATATGTGCGTCCAATTCATCGGGCACAAAGGGCTTTTTCACATAGTTATTAACCCCCAGTTTATATCCTTCTTTCACGTCTTTGGGAGATGTCAATGCAGAGGTGAACAAGATAGGAGTATCCCCATCTGTTTCGCGGATACGTTCCACCATTTGATAACCGTTCATCACAGGCATATCGATATCCGAAATAATAATATCAGGATGATATTCTTTCCAAGCTTTCAGTCCTTCCGCACCATTGGTAGCGGTTATCACTTCGTAGCCACCGATAATTTCCTGCAATCCACTTTTCATGATATAGCTGAAAATGGAATCATCCTCCACTAATAATAGTTTAATCATAGTTCCTCCATAATTTTAGGTATAAACAACGTGAATTCGGTAAAATCTCCTTCTATGCTGTTTACATACACTTTTCCTTCATGTGCTTCTATTACCTGATAGACATAGTTTAAACCCAATCCAAATCCGGCAGGTCCACCATATTTGGTACGTTTAGTTGCCGAAGCGCGTTCAAACTTGTCAAAAATGGTTCTTTGGTCTTTCTTCGAGATTCCTATCCCATTATCATATATTTTTATAATGGTGTATCTATCATCGTAATGGGAACTTATTTTTATTTCAATGGATTCTTTGGAATATTTCATGGCGTTATCTATCAGGTTGCTCATGAGTTCTTTGAAGAATTCTTCATCAGTATATACTTTTTTGACTTCCAAATCGATGGTGAAATGAATGGGTTTAGCAGATTTAGCTATAAATTTTTCTTTTAAATCCTCAATGACAGGTTCCAATAAGATATTTCTCTTATCTATCTCCAATTTATGATTTTCCAATTTCGAAAGAGTAAGTATCTTATTGGTTAATGTTAATAGATGTTCTGCTTCATTTTTTACTATAGTGAAATATTTTTCCTTCATTTCAGGTTTTCCATCTAATCGTCCGCTTTGCAGAAAATCGGTACACATGGTAATAGAGCTGAGTGGCGTTTTCATGTCATGAATCATGGCATAAGAAAAATCCTCCCGGAGTTGGGCTATTTTATTTTGTCTAGCGATAATTTTTATTTGATATGCAATACATCCTACTACAAAAATCATTAATATGACTGTTGCTATTAGCAGTAATCCCATACGTTTAATAATTGTGTAATAAGGGTTTATTAAAATCATTTGCACACCTTGTGATAAATCTGTCCGAACTGGTATTATGTCTGTTTTTATAATGCCAAAGGAATGGATATTTAAGTTATTTTTGCTTTTATCCAAAATTTCCTTTGTTTTAGAATCCATCAAGCAGATAACTATTGTACTTTTTGTATCAGTAGCCTTTAAGAAATCGTTGGCAAGAGAATCAATATCAGTTAATGATAGTTCTAATCCTAATTTTTGTAGTGCTTCATTCATATAAGCTATTTCCGGTACTATTACATCGTTTTTTTCGCAGGAGTAGTTGCGCCTGAAATGATGGTTCCTTTAGGAGTTTGGGCAAATCTAATTGAAGCTTCTCTATTTAAAGATTTTTTTAAAATGTCATTACTATCACTATATATCCTGTTTGAAAATAGTATATATGTATTATATAGCCATATTGATTGTAAAGCTATCAATGCTAATAATCCGATTATAGTAAATATTTTAATTTGTCTACTTTTCATTTTCCTTTTTTGCAAAGATAATAACATATTTCTAATATTGCATAACAAATGGATAACATTTCGTTAGTAATATAGTGCGTATATTTGCAATATCAAACAAAACAAAATGTATAATATTAATAATATCAATTATGGAATAGGTTATTTTTGATTTAGAAAAACAAGAAGCAGAAAGTATTTATGGTGGTGGAGAACAAATCTTATATGTAACGGATGGTGAAGGGAATATAACGGTAATGATAGTTCATATTTAACATAAAGATAACAATTCAATAACAAAGGGGTAAAAAAAGACAGCTTATCTTTGTTGCATTGGATGTTTGGCAAATTATGTCATGGACTAACACAAGAAAATGGTGCCGATGTTTGTGGTAGAGTATTTTAATTGATAACAAAAAGATGAGTGTGTTTTATAAAGATGCACTCATCTCTTTAAAGATTGCATTATGAGGAAAAAGCTGTATTATATGGGTTCTGGATTTTTCTTTATCTTAGGTATTGTATTATCCAATACTTACAGACCGTATATTTATGAGAATCATATTTTTGATTTTCATTTGGCTGATACAATAGGAAATTTGGTAGCAGTGCCTTCTCTCTCTTTGTTATTATTGGCTATGAGAAAATATGAGAGTTTATCTAAAGCTATTCTTTATAGTATTTTTGTTTTTACTTTATATGAAATAATTCCATTTGGAACTTTTGATTTTTATGATTTGATAGCAACATATATCAGTGGATTATTAACTTATTTAATTTTTCTGTTGTTCAAACGAGTGAATAAGAGATAGGTATGCCTACTTCTCAGAAATTCTTCGCTTGATTTTAGCGTGTAAAAGTAGTTCATGTGAAAATAACAATTCAATAACAAAGGAGTAAGAAAAGACAGCTTATCTTTGTTGCATCAAAACAAGCAGAGAGATATGAAATAAACGAGTATAAACGAACAAGATCAGGAAGGGAAACGGATGAATGGCATGCCTCATCTTTTTGCTCACCGCTTGTTCAGACGAAGAATAAGGGACTGCCCGAGTCTATAAATAAGGGAAATAATAACACAAACACAAAACACGATAAAAATTTAATAAAATGGAAACGCTGACGTTAGCAGAATGTATGAATATTTATGGTGGATGCTACATTTACAGTAGCAGTACTAGTCTGACTAGTGTATTTGTAGTACCCAGCCGTTTTAGAGAATTATTTTTTTAGTATATAACAACAAAACACAAAATGAAGTATGAAAAAGAATGATTATTACATGATGAAGCCACTCAGTGGTGAGGAACATGTACAGGTATCGGGAGGTTATGTGCCTCCTACGGAGGAACAGATGGAAGAACTTCGTAAAATATATGGGCCATTAGCAGTGGACGTACAGACCAGATTTAAAGACAGAAGCGGATTTATGGAACAATTTTAAATATATTTTAGAGCAGAACA
>ENA-UEPV01001861-UEPV01001861.1-human-gut-metagenome-genome-assembly--contig:-NODE-1861-length-12454-cov-6.164014_pt1 | contig 12454 bp, 10 predicted proteins | sample MGYA00242942_ERZ507925 | MGnify/ENA primary metagenome ERZ507925 (study PRJEB26167, sample SAMN06115453) | human gut metagenome | host: Homo sapiens | place: China:Fujian | collected 2015-08-26... | reverse complement strand
CGATAATATGTCTATTTTTGTTCATGGCTAAAGGGTTCTATGTTTTTTGTTTGACGACTTTAATATAGTGATAATTAACGAATTGTCAAACACTTTAGCCTTTTTTATTACATCATTTTAGCACTTGCGAAACTTAAACTGATTATATTTATAATGCTATTATTAAACCTAAAGTTGAAGAAATAGAATCCAAATTACAGTTTACATATTTGGACTTAAAGCGTTTTGAAAAAAATATTGGTAGTGAAGATATTTTAAATAATAAATATTTCGTTTCGGCATATAAGCTGTTTTCACCTGTACATTTATTAAAACAGCCATTTAAGTCAGATCATAACACATTAAATAAAAATTTCTACAAAGAATTACTCTATATTATGGGAGTTGAAGAGATTGTAGATAAAGAAACGCATAAAATTATCCGTTTGAAAGAAAATAAACAGGATTATTCTCTATTGGAACAGACTTATGCAAAGTTGGAAGATTATTCTAGTGTGACTGATGAAGAAAAACGTTTTGAAACTGCATTAGGACTTGTTTTGATATGGGTAAATAGGATATTGTTCCTGAAGCTTTTGGAATCCCAATTAAAGTCATTTAATATAGATACAGATGTTAAATTTCTGAATACAGAACATATAAACGATTACGACGGTTTGAATGATTTGTTTTTTAAGGTTTTGGCCAAACCCTTAAAGGAACGTTCAAAAGAACTTGATATGCAATTCCCTAACGTACCTTATCTTAATAGTTCCCTTTTCGAAATGTCAAAAATAGAAGAAACTTATTTTGCTGTCAGTGGTATTCGTTTTGGGGAAATGGAAATATATAAACAAACTGTATTAAAAGATGATAAGGGTAGAAAAAGAACAGGAAAATGCGAAGAAAGCTTCAAAACTGCCAAGTGTGGAGATGGATGCGTACAAGACGATCACACCATACAAAGAAGAGCGGCCATCCGTTATGCCATTTGTTAATATTATCATTGGTGTGATCATCGGTCTGGCTGTGATGTATTTTTTGGTGATCCCGCATATGCGTGCCACGCTGGCGAGCAATGCAAACAAAAACTTCAAGCAGTACAGTGAAAATCAGGCGGCAAGTGACAGCGATCTGTCCACACTAAAAGATCAAAACAAGTCTTTAAAGTCTCAGGTTGAGGAACTGCAGAACAAGATCAAGGATCTTCAGGGCGGGGATCCTACACAGGTGTCTGGTGTTCAGGAAGTGTATGATGCGTTAATTGGCGCATACGATGACTATCAGAAAAACAAAAAGGCTGATGCTGCGGATAAATTGGTGAAGATCAATGCAGACAGACTGACTTCGGACATTGCAAAATATTGATGTGTTGTGCATTAAAAACTTCAAAAAGCAGAATTAGATGCGTAAAGTCTACTATATTTATAATCCTAAGACCCGAACTTATGACCGCATTTACCCCACAGTGAGGCAGCGTGCCTTAAGCATCTTGCGCCGTTTGTTTGTGGGAATGGGCTTGGGGGCAGGCAGTTTCATTATCTTATTATTGATCTTTGGTTCTCCGTCCGAGAAGGAGCTCCGTATAGAGAATACCCGTTTGCTGGCCCAGTATAATGTGTTGTCCCATCGTCTGGATGAGGCTATGGGGGTGATGCAGGATATCCAGCAGCGTGATGATAATTTGTATCGGGTGGTGTTGCAGGCCGATCCTGTTTCGGATGCTGTCCGTAAGGCCGGTTATGGGGGGACAAACCGCTATGAACAGTTACGGGATATGGCGAATGCCGATCTGGTTATCAATACCACTCAGAAACTGGATATGTTGAACCGGCAGCTTTATATCCAGTCCAAGTCTTTTGACGAGGTGGTGGATTTGTGTAAGAGCCATGACGAGATGCTGAAATGTATTCCGGCCATCCAGCCTGTTTCCAATAAGGATTTGAAGAAGACGGCTTCCGGTTACGGTGTCCGTATAGATCCTATTTATAAGACAACCAAGTTTCATGCGGGGATGGACTTTTCTGCTAGTCCGGGCACGCCGGTGTATGCCACCGGTGATGGTGTTGTGGTGAAGGCCGGATGGGAGACAGGTTATGGGAATACCATCGAAGTGAATCATGGCTTTGGTTATCTTACGCGCTATGCACATCTGAGTGCTTACAAGGTAAGACCGGGACAGAAGGTGGTCAGGGGTGAAGTGATTGGAGCTGTGGGAAGTACAGGTAAAAGTACCGGACCTCACTTGCACTATGAAGTGCACGTGAAAGGAAAAGTGCAGAATCCTGTGAATTATTATTTCATGGATTTGAGTGCGGAAGATTATGATAAGATGATACAGATTGCAGCCAACCACGGTAAGGTATTTGACTAGCCGTGAATTTTTAATTCTTAATTTTAATTTACCATGGCCTATAATCCGAATAAAGAATTGAAACTTTACTATTCCATTGGGGAAGTGGCGAAGATGTTTGATGTAAATGAATCCTTGTTGCGTTATTGGGAAAAGGAATTTCCTATTATTTCGCCCAAGAAGGCGGGAGGGAATGTCCGTCAGTATCGTAAAGAGGATATTGAGAATATCCGGCTGGTCTATCATCTGGTGAAAGAGAAAGGGATGACTTTACAGGGGGCCAAGCAGAAACTGAAGATGAACAGGGAAACCACTATCCGTACTGCGGAGATTTTGGACAGATTGAAACTGATACGTGAGGAATTGGTTAGTATGCGTAAAGAACTGGATTATCTGACTTAAGAATATTCACCACAGATTGCACGGATTAAAAACGAGTTGCAGATAATCGTTATGGACAAATCAGTGTAATCTGCGGTGAAACTGGTATTGGTTAATTCGGCTGGTCTTCGAACTTTTCGATACGGGTGACGGTTTTTATCTCATCTATTTTCCTTAGGTTGGTAGTGATGGATTTTACATCATCCACATCGTGCACAAATAGCTGTATTCTTCCTTCAAAGATACCATCGTTACTTTCAATATTCAACTTGTGGATATTTACATTCAATTGTTGTGAAATGATTTCTGTTACCTTGTTTAACAGACCGATGTGGTCAATACCTTTTATGTAGATATTTACAGGGAAGTACAAGGACTTTCCAGTCTCCCATTGGACAGCCAACAAGCGGTTGCCATAACTGCTTTTCAGTTTGGTAGCCAACGGACATTGGCGTTTGTGGATGATGATACGATTATTGTCGCCTATATATCCCAAAACGTCATCTCCCGGAATAGGCTTGCAGCATTCTGCTATCACATAGTTCTTTTGGATAGCTTCGGGAGTCAGTTTCAATATTTTCTTGCTGTCTATCTTTGGTAGGGGAACCTTCTCTTCTGTCGGTTTCTCCTTGTTTGTCTTGCTGCCTCCGAAAGCGAAAGAGATATACTTTTTCCAGTTACTGGAAACCGGTTTGTCTTTCAGTTCGTTTTTATCGTTTTCTCCTAGAATGATTGTTTTGAATCCGATGGCTGCAAACAATTCTTCCTGTGTCTTGAGGGTATGCAGATTACAGATCTTTCGTATGTTTTCGGGAGTGTACTCTACTCCCTCCCTGGAGAAGAATTCCCGTAACATTTCCTCACCGGCCTGCTGCATACCTCGCTGTTCGCGTTTCAGTATGGCCTGTATCTTAGCCTTGGCTTTTGCAGTGGTGGCAAAGTTTATCCACGAAGGCTGTACATGTTGTGATTTGGAAGTAAGAATCTCCACCTGGTCGCCGCTTTGCAGTTTGTGGCTCAAGGGCACCAGCTTGTGGTTGACTTTAGCTCCGATGCAATGGCTGCCCAAGAATGTATGGATGGAGAATGCAAAATCCAGTGCCGTACAGTTTTGCGGCATTGTTTTGATTTCACCTTTCGGAGTGAAGACAAATATTTCAGAAGCGAACAGGTTCAGTTTGATGGTATCCAGAAAGTCCATGGCATCCGGTTGCGGATCATCCAGAATTTCCTTGATGGTACGCAGCCATTTTTCCAGTTCGCCCTCGTCCTCACTGCCTCCGCCTTCTTTATATTTCCAGTGTGCGGCAAAGCCTTGTTCGGCTACATCATTCATCCGCTCGCTGCGTATCTGCACTTCTATCCATTGGCCTTTGTTGCTCATCAGAGTTACGTGAAGTGCCTGATAGCCGTTGGCTTTAGGATGGCTTACCCAGTCGCGCAAGCGGTCTGGGTGCGGTTTATAAATCTTGGATATGGATACGTATATGTTAAAGCACTCGTTGAGTTCTTCTTCCGGATTTTTGGGACAGAAGATGATACGGACAGCCAGGATATCATATATTTCTTCAAATGTGATATGCTTGGTCTGCATCTTGTTCCAGATGGAATAAGGGGATTTGACTCGTGCTATCAATTGATAGCTGATACCCATTTTGTCCAGTTGTGCGCGGATAGGTGCTGTAAATTCACGGAATACTTCTTCGCGTTCCGCTTGTGTTTCTTGTAGCTTGGATTCTATCTGTGCATATTCTTCCGGATGCTCATATTTGAAACTGAGATCTTCCAGTTCTGTCTTTATTTTGTTTAACCCCAAGCGGTTAGCCAGTGGCGCATAGATGTATAAGGTTTCTCCGGCAATTTTGTATTGCTTGTTGGGAAGCATGGAGCCAAGTGTACGCATATTATGCAGACGGTCGGCTATTTTGATGAGGATAACCCGGATGTCATCACTCATGGTCAGTAGCAATTTCTTGAAATTCTCGGCTTGTGCGGAAGCCCGGTCTCCGAATATGCCGCCGGATATTTTAGTCAGGCCATCTACAATCTGTGCGATTTTAGGACCAAACAGATTTTCAATGTCTTCCACAGTGTAGTCTGTATCTTCAACCACATCATGCAGTAAAGCCGAACAAATGGAAGTTGATCCCAGTCCTATTTCGGTACATACAATTTTAGCAACGGCTATGGGATGCATGATGTATGGTTCACCCGAGCGTCGTTTTACTCCTTTGTGTGCTTGTTTGGCAAAATTGAATGCCTTTGTGATGATTTCTACTTTTTTACGGTGTTTGGTCGCTAGATAACTGTCCAAAAGTTCCTGAAACCCTTGGTTTATCATTTCCTCATCCGCCTGTTCCTGAGTCTGCTTTTCATCCGTCATATTTTTGCCTCCTATAATCTATACTGCAAAAATATACAAAAAACATATTCAAGCAAGTATTTTCAGAAAATGTATAGTGTTAAATCTGTATTTTTTATCAATCATCTGATCCGCAAACTTCTTCCGGCTCTGATATTATTGCCCTTTATACCGTTTAGATTACGTAATTGGCTGATGGATACGTGGTATTTGGCAGCAATTCCTCCCAATGTGTCTCCTTGTTTGATTTTATGATAAAGAGTTCCCTTGGATGAGCGGTTTCTGCTACTGGTTGTTTCCTTGATGGCTACCGTTTTTCTTTTGGTCAGATATTCATTGGGCTTATAAGCGAACACGCTGTCTTGGCGGTCAATGAAAGTACTGACAAAGTTATTGGGCAGACGAAGTGCGCACAACTCGCTGTTACCGGGAATAATATCCTTTTTGTATTGGGGGTTCAGGCTGCGAAGCTGGTCTAGGTTGATGTTGCATACTTCTGCCACTTGTTGTAAGTGGAGGTCTTTGTTAATGTGAATGGTGTCTGTAGCGTTGGGAAGCTGTGTTTCCATGGGACAGATGCCATGTTCGCAATAATAGGTCATGATGTAGTTTGCCGCTATGAAAGCAGGAACGTACCCACGGGTTTCTTTGGGCAGATAGTTGTAGATTGTCCAATAATCCGTGGCTCCTCCGGCACGGCGTATGGCTTTGTTGATAGTGCCCGGCCCGCAGTTGTAAGCTGCCAATACCAGATTCCAGTCTTGATAGATGTCGTACAGGTCTTTCAGGTAACGTGCTGCCGCCCAAGTTGATTTGACCGGGTCCCGTCTTTCGTCTATCAGACTATTGTTCTTCAGCCCGTATATTTTTCCTGTACCCAGCATAAACTGCCACAAGCCGGTAGCTCCCTGGCGGGAAACAGCGACAGGATTTAAGGCGGACTCTATAATCGGCAGATATTTCAGTTCTTGAGGAAGGTCGTATAAATCAAGTGCTTCTTCAAAGATAGGCATATAAAAATTGGTTGCCGCAAGCATAAAGGATACTTTATTGCGCAGACGGACGGCATACATATCAATGAATTTGCGTACAGCCTCGTTGTAAGGCATTTCTATGATAGAGGGGATACGTGACAGACGATCCATATAGATGGAATCACTTACAACAGGGTTGGTAGAGGCCATTGTGCAGTTCTCTCCCAATGTGATGTGATTCTTAGATTGCCAGTCCCAGTAAAGACTGTCCATTTCTGACTGCATACTTTCAGGAACATCAATAATTTCTTCTTTTCCTGTAGTTTGCGAGTGAACGGTAATACTTTGGGTTTGTGCGTTGATTCCCGTTGTTCCTATAAATGTAAATAAACCAATTAAAAAGTTTTTCATGCGATTAAAATTTGAAGCTGCATTGCAGGCCTATTGTATTAGGTATCCTGCTCCGGCCGTCATTAAAAATAACAGGTTGTATTTGAAGACCTAAGTCTTTGGATATGTCAAAATCAGATAGTTCGGCATCCACGTATGCGTCTATGACAGACAGTATATATACACCGATAAAACAGAATATGCTTAAATCCCGATTTCGGCGATAGAAATCTTTTCGTTTTTTAAAGGTGTCCTCCATACCTTCCGCGCTCATGCCATGAGGCAGGAAGTCTTCGTAGCTTTTGGTATCAGGGTCATCGTCCATAATATCCAGATAGGCTTGAGAATAGTCCTTGTACATTCTGTTGTTCCAGGTCAGCGCATATGCACATCCCACAAAACCACCATATACTATCGGCAGTTTCCAATATTTACGGTTGTATATCTGTCCTCCGCCGGGAATTACCAACGCCAGCCAGATGGCACGGTTGGAGTTCGGAATAAATCGGGGTTTTGTTTCGGCAGCCATTGCTTTCTGTATGGAATCATTTTTACGGACTAAAGCGGCAGTATCAACAGGTGCTTCCATATTTTCTATCTTTTGTCGTTCTTCCAACAATTTTAGGCTGTCAATGACAAGTGAATCTTTGACTTGTATGATAGAATCTGCCTTTATACCCATACGGCGGTTGCGTGCCTTTTGGGCGTGAACATTCAGGCTTCCAGCCATCATAAGGCATAAAAGCATGAATGTAAACACTTTATATGTGGATGTTTTTCTTTTCAATGTAGTAATAACGCTTTATTCTTTCTTTTTCAGTGAATCCAATATTTCCATGATTCGTTCCAAGTCCTCTTCGTTGTTGAACGGAATACTGATCTTGCCTTTTCCTTTGGCTGTGCATGAAAGCTGTACTTTTGAACCGAAGAATCCGCAGAGATGGCTTTGCAGCAAAGTGTATTCCTCGGATAGTTTGGAACCTTTTGGTTTGATCTTCTTCCCACCGCTGTCCACTGTCTCGCCACTGCTCAGTGCCTTGACAATTTCTTCCACTTTGCGGACAGAATAGCCTTGTGACTGTATTTCATTAAAGATACGTATTTGGGTCTTAGGATCATCTAAGGACAATAAGGCACGGGCGTGTCCCATGTCTATTTCGCGGTTTTTCAATGCTACTTGAATCTGGGCCGGAAGTTTCAGCAGGCGCAGATAATTGGCGATAGTGGTACGTTTTTTCCCTACACGTTCGCTCAGCCGTTCCTGTGTCAATGCATATTGTTCCAATAAATGTTGATAAGCCAGTGCAATCTCCAATGAATTCAAATCTTCACGCTGAATATTTTCAATCAACGCCATTTCCATTACATTCTCGTCATCGGCTGTGCGGATGTATGCCGGAATAGATTTAAGTCCTGCCTGTATGGAGGCGCGGTAACGACGTTCTCCGGCTATGATCTGGTAAGAGTCTTCACTCAGTTGACGCAACGTAATGGGTTGGATGATACCAATTTCGGCAATAGAGTCGGCCAACTCCTGTAACGCCACCGGATCAAATTCACGACGCGGTTGGTTAGGGTTGACGGATATTTTGCTCAGTTCTATCTCGTTGATAGAAGATGAGCCGGCTGTCTTTACTTCTTCAGTCGAGATCAGTGCGTCAAGCCCGCGTCCTAAAGCAAATTTCTTCTGTACTGCCATTGTTTACTTACTGTTACGTGTTATAATTTCTTGTGCCAATGCCAAATGATTCTTGGCTCCGGTAGAGTCGGCATCATACAATATTGCAGGAATGCCGTGGCTGGGAGCTTCGCTCAGTTTGACGTTACGCTGTATAATTGTCTTGAATACCAATTCTTGAAAATGGCGTTTCACTTCATCATAAATCTGGTTGGCCAGACGCAGACGTGAATCGAACATTGTCAGCAGGAAGCCTTCTATTTCCAGTGAAGGATTCAGTTTCGATTTAATAATCTTAATGGTATTCAGCAATTTGCTGATGCCCTCTAATGCAAAATATTCGCATTGAACAGGGATAATCACTGAATCGGCTGCTGTCAGCGCATTGATTGTTATCAAGCCTAACGACGGGGAGCAGTCTATCAGGATATAGTCATATTCGTCCCGCATGGGGGCTAATACTTTTTTCATGATCTTCTCGCGGTCTTCCAGGTTCAGCATTTCTATTTCTGCGCCAACCAGGTCGATGTGTGAAGAAACAATGTCGAGTCCGTCAATGTCGGTGGTATAAATTGCTTCCCGTATATCGGCTTCGTTGATAATACATTCATAGATAGAGCATTCTACCTCTTTGATGTTCACACCCAATCCTGATGATGCGTTGGCCTGAGGGTCTGCATCAATAACCAGCACCTTTTTCTCCAGTGTTGCCAGAGAAGCTGCGAGGTTAATCGTTGTGGTAGTTTTACCTACGCCACCTTTTTGATTGGCTAAAGCAATAATTTTTCCCATATTAATCAGTTTTTCTCGCTGCGAAGTAACAAATAATAGGTGATTGCACCTATAAAAAACGGCAGACATTAGCAAAACTGTTGATAACTCATTGGTTTTGTTAATAACTCAACGGCGGCAAAGATAGAAATTTTCATTCAATTCTATTCTATTTTTAGCACTGGGTTGTAGAACATTAAGATAATTTTCTTTTCTGGCGAGGGGTAGTTCCGGCAAAGAGTTGTATCTTTACGCTCCGAGAAAAAGAGTGGAAAAATATGAAGAAAGAAAAACCGTTGATATTGCTGTCAAATGATGACGGCGTGGAAGCTAAGGGATTGAATGAATTGATACGCGGGTTGCGTGGAATGGGTGAGATAATCGTAATGGCACCGGACGGTCCTCGTTCGGGAGCTTCGGGGGCGATCACTTCCGAGCATCCTGTGAAGTATTACAAGGTACGTGAAGAGGAGGATTTGACTGTGTATAAATGTACGGGCACACCGGTAGATTGTGTGAAACTGGCATTGCATACGGTGGTTCCCCGTCGTCCCGATGTGGTGATAGGTGGAATAAACCACGGTGATAATTCTTCAGTGAATGTGCATTATTCCGGTACGATGGGGGTAGTGATTGAAGGGTGTCTGAAGGGGATCTCTTCTATCGGATATTCATTATGTAATCATTTTGCGGATGCTGATTTCTCTTCATCGCTGCCTTATATACGCCGTATTACTGAGCAGGTCCTGGAGCATGGCTTGCCTTTGGGGATTTGCTTGAATGTGAACTTTCCGGATACAGCTTCCTTGAAAGGGGTACGCATCTGCCGTCAGACGAATGGGGCTTGGATTAATGAATGGAAGCGTAGTCTGCATCCTCGGGGGGGAGAGTATTTCTGGCTGACCGGAGAGTTTGATAACTATGAACCGGAAGCGGAAGATTCGGATCACTGGGCATTAGGGCATGGGTATGTGGCGGTAACTCCGACCCAAATTGATGTGACTGCTTATGGGATGATGAATGAGTTGAAAAACTGGAATCTGGAAGTATGAAATACTATTTGATAGTAGGCGAGGCATCAGGCGATTTGCACGCATCTAATTTGATGTGTGCCTTGATACAGGAAGATCCGGAAGCAGAATTCCGTTTCTTTGGCGGGGACTTGATGACGGCTGTTGGTGGAACGCGGGTGAAGCATTACAAAGAACTGGCTTATATGGGTTTTATCCCGGTGTTGTTGCATTTGCGTACTATCTTTCGGAATATGAAAGAATGTAAGCAGGACATTGTTCGTTGGGCTCCTGATGTAGTGATTCTGGTGGATTATCCCGGCTTTAACCTGAAAATAGCCGAGTTTATAAAGAAGCAGACGAAAATACCTGTCTACTATTATATTTCTCCTAAAATATGGGCTTGGAAAGAGTATAGGATTAAAAATATCAAGCGGGATGTGGACGAATTGTTTTCTATCCTGCCTTTTGAGATTGAGTTTTTTGCCGGACATCAGTACCCTGTTCATTATGTGGGTAATCCTTGTGTAGATGCAGTGGATGCTTATTGTAAGAAACATCCGGATGGGTTTCCGGAATTTGTGGCGGATAATGGCTTGTCCGAAAAGCCTGTTATCGCATTGTTGGCGGGCAGCCGGAAACAGGAAATCAAAGACAACCTGCCGATGATGCTGGAGGCTGCTGCTCCGTTTACCAAAGATTATCAATTGGTGCTGGCAGGGGCTCCGGGGATGGACCCTGCCTATTATTCGGATTATATAAATCCGAATGTACCGGTTAAAATCATTTTCGGACAGACCTACAGGTTGTTGCAGCACGCGCAGGCGGCATTGGTGACTTCGGGTACTGCAACTTTGGAAACAGCTCTTTTCCGTGTTCCTCAAGTGGTGTGTTACTATACTCCGGTAGGGAAATTTATCGCTTTTCTTCGCCGGCATATTCTAAAAGTGAAATATATTTCGTTGGTTAATCTGGTAGCCGACAAGGAAGTGGTTCGTGAACTGGTGGCGGATACGATGACGGTGGATAACGTGCGTTCAGAGTTAGAATCTCTTTTATATAATAAGGTATACAGAAATAAGGTGTTGGAAGAGTATGATCGTATTATTCAGATTTTAGGTCCGGCAGGAGCTTCGGGGACAGCAGCCCGTGAAATGGTAGCTTTGTTGAAGAAATAAACTTTTCACGATCTCTTTTTGTTCTTTCGGGTAAACAACTTAAACCCTGGAAGTATATGAAATATTTTTTTCAATCTATGTTAGGGGCGATGCTTCTTTTGAGCGGAGTATTCTCCTTTTCATCTTGTGGTAATGATGAAAGTGATCCGGACAGTACGGTGACTATAGCTATGGCTACCGTAGAAAAACAACCTCAGTATGATGCTCCTTATTTGGTGTTGGACAACGGAGAGAAGTTGTGGGTGGTGCAGCATATTGTTCCTTACCGGGATTTGAAGGCAGGAGAACGGATTTTTGGAAATTATTCTTTTTTGGAAGCCGGTGAAAGTGGATTTGCTTATAATATCCGTTTGAATGACTATACCTTAGTACCTGTTCAGGAAATTATCGGATTGAACCCCGATAATATGGACAGTATTGGAAATATGAAAGTACAGATCAAGGATATGTGGCCTTCTGATGACTATCTGAATGTACGTTTTATGTTGAATTTTCCCAGTCCGCAGAAACCTATTCTTAATCTGGTTGTGAATGAGATGATTCCTTGGACAAAGGACGGATATGCGCATTTGGAACTCCGCTATAATAACAACGGAAGTCAGGGCAGATTGGTACCTGGTATGGTTTCTTTTAAATTAGATGATTATTCACCGGAAAACAGTGAATTGAAAGGAATAAAGGTATTGGTTAATCCTGTGGACGGGGAAGAAAAAACATATATTTTCTCTTATCCGCTCACTGGCGAGGATGTACCGGGCTTTAATCCTTTGGATTTGGCGGAGTTAAAATAAAGAAACTACATACAGATAGACTACTGCTGCCGGGATTGCGAGAATCGCGCTGTCAAAACGGTCGAGCATTCCACCGTGTCCCGGTAAAATATTGCCCGAATCTTTGATGCCTAGACGGCGTTTTAATAAAGATTCCGTTAAATCTCCCCAGGTTCCGAATACTACCACTGTCAATGCTAGTCCGATCCATACTCCGGTAGACATGAAAGGGAAGAAGTGAGATAGCAGGAAAGAAGCTATGATACAGAAAATGCCGCCGCCAATAGAGCCTTCCCATGACTTCTTAGGAGAGATGCGTTCAAATAGTTTATGTTTGCCAAACAGCATGCCTGTACAGTAAGCACCTGTATCATTCACCCAGTTGAATATAAAAATAGATAGTGGGAGAATAGCGTTGTATTGTGAAAGGCTGGCTGTTTCGTCCGAGTGGAAAGCCAATACATTCAGCAAAGCGAATGGCAAGGCAATATACATCTGGCTTAACATGGCATAAGCCCAATTATTCAGCGGGTTTTCTTTTTTCAAATAAAGTTCGCTGACCATCAGATAAATAAATAAAGCTAAATAAGGAATAAATATACCTGTTT
>ENA-UEPV01001849-UEPV01001849.1-human-gut-metagenome-genome-assembly--contig:-NODE-1849-length-12510-cov-8.850559_pt1 | contig 12510 bp, 9 predicted proteins | sample MGYA00242942_ERZ507925 | MGnify/ENA primary metagenome ERZ507925 (study PRJEB26167, sample SAMN06115453) | human gut metagenome | host: Homo sapiens | place: China:Fujian | collected 2015-08-26... | reverse complement strand
GAGATGATCAAGAAGCGCCACACCTACCGCAACTCCGAGGCTACCACCTCCATCCTGACCATCACCTCCAACGTGGTGTATGGCAAGTACACCGGCGCACTGCCGGATGGCCGCGCCGCCTTCACCCCGTTTGCACCCGGCGCTACCCCCAGCTACGGCGCAGAGCAGAACGGTCTGCTGGCCTCGCTGAACTCCGTGGCAAAGCTGCCCTACCACTGGGCGCTGGACGGCATCTCCAACACCCAGACCATCAACCCCGAGGCACTGGGTCACAGCGAGGGCGAGCGCGTGGAGAATCTGGTGCAGGTACTGGATGGCTACTTCGATCAGGGCGCACACCACCTGAACGTGAATGTCTTTGGCAAGGAGAAGCTGCTGGACGCCATGGAGCACCCCGAGAAGGAAGAATACGCCAACTTCACCATCCGCGTTTCCGGCTACGCCGTCAAGTTCATCGACCTGACCCGCGAGCAGCAGCTGGACGTGCTGGCACGCACCTGCCATGGCGTCCTGTAAGGCCCTTGGGTACGTCCACTCGCTGGAATCCTTCGGCTCGGTGGACGGCCCCGGCGTGCGCTTTGTGGTGTTTTTGCAGGGGTGTGCCCTGCGGTGCAAGTACTGCCACAACCCCGAAACATGGGCAGAGGGCGGCGAGGCGTGGACGGCAGAGGCGCTGTTCCAGCGGGTATACCGCTACCGCAACTACTGGGGCAAAAAGGGCGGCATCACGGTCAGCGGCGGCGAGCCGCTGCGGCAGATGGATTTCCTGACTGAGTTCTTCACGCTGGCGCGTGCCAAGGGCGTGCACACGGCGCTGGACACCGCCGGGCAGCCCTTCCGCCCGGATGACCCGGCCTATCTGGCCGCATTTGACCGTCTGATGGCTAACACCAGTCTGGTGATCCTTGACCTCAAAGAGATCGACCCGGAGCGCCACCGGCAGCTCACCGGCAAAGACAACGCCAACATTCTTGCCATGGCGCGGCACATCTCCGACCTCGGCATCCCGCTGTGGATCCGGCACGTCCTCGTGCCCGGGCTGACCGATGACGAGGAGGGGCTGCGCAAAACAGCAGACTTCATCCGCTCGCTCAAAACGGTGCAGCGGGTGGAGGTGCTGCCCTACCACACCTTGGGGCTGTTCAAGTGGCAGAAGCTGGGCATTTCCTACCCCCTGCCGGACGCTGTACCGCCCACGGCAGAGCAGGTAAAGCGGGCAGAGGAGCTGCTGGAAGTGACCCGCTATCCCGGGTAAAGCACCACCATTTTGATTGCGCTCCGCTTCGCTCTGCGCAATTTCAGCGGAAAGAATATCTATGATTTCGGCCCCCGGAGCGTCTGCGGACGCTCCGGGGGCCCTTTTCACGGGTAAAAATGGGATATCGGAACGCCCGCAGGCGTTCCGATATCCCGAAATTCAGAATAATTCTTCCGCTGAAGATGCCCAAAGCAACGCGGCGGGCATTCTGAATCGTTCTTTGTTGTACCTTGACTTCCCTGCACCGCACCGCTATAATAAAGGGGTAAAAGGATAAATGCGTTTATCCGGGCAGAGTAGCGCCGCACACCGTCTGCGCAGAGAGAACAGGCCACTGGCTGGAAGCCTGTTTGCAGACCGCTGCGCAAAGTGCGCCCGGACAGCACGCGGCGGGAACCCCGTGGGGAAGTATCGCCGTGCGGTGCGCCACCGTTACCGGCTTTGAGCGACAAACAGAAGTGGAACCGCGATTTTGATTTTAAAACCGCCTTCGGAGTTGTGCCTTGTGCACCGCTCCGGGGGCGTTTTGTTTTGCGGCTTCTGTTTGGAACAAAAAGGAGAATTGACCATGCAGATCTTCAACACCCTGACCCGACAGAAGGAAGAATTTGTGCCGCAGGTGCCCGGCGAGTACCGCATCTACGTCTGCGGCCCTACCGTGTACAACTATATCCACATCGGCAACGCACGCCCGCTGATCGTGTTCGACACCCTGCGCCGCTATCTGGAATACCGGGGCAACAAGGTGATCTACGTTTCCAACATCACCGATATCGACGATAAGCTCATTAAGAAGGGGCAGGAAGAGGGCACCTCCATGAAGGAGGTAGCACAGCGCTTTGAGGCCGAGTACCTGAAGGATGCCGCCGGGCTGAACTGCGAAAAGCCCACCGTGCAGCCCCGCGCCACCGAACACATCCCTCAGATTCTCGATATCGTCAAAGATCTGATCGACTCCGGCCACGCCTACGTTGCCAAGAACGGCGATGTGTACTTCCGTGTGAAGAGCGACCCCGGCTACGGCAAGCTGAGCCACCTGAATCTGGACGATCTGGAAAGCGGCAACCGCGAGCTGCGCAGCCGCATGGAGGACGATCTGAAGGAAGACCCCGCCGACTTTGCCGTCTGGAAGGCTGCAAAGCCCGGTGAGCCCGCATGGGAAAGCCCCTACGGCATGGGCCGCCCGGGCTGGCACATCGAGTGCAGCGCCATGAGCCGCACCCATCTGGGCAAGACCATCGACCTGCACTGCGGCGGTCAGGATCTGATCTTCCCCCACCACGAGAACGAGATCGCCCAGAGCGAGTGCGCCAACGGCTGCGAGTTTGCCCGCTACTGGATGCACAACGGTTTCATCAACGTGGACAATCAGAAGATGTCTAAGAGCCTGCACAACTTCTTTACCGTGCGGGATGTAGCAAACCTCTACGGCTACGAGCCCATCCGCTACTTCATGCTGACCGCCGGCTACCGCATGCCCCTGAACTACACCGTAGACCTCATCGAGAGCTGCAAGAACAGCCTGGAGCGCCTGTACACCTGCCGCGAGAATCTGGACTTTGCCCTGAGCAAGACCGACTTCGGCACCGATGAGACTTTGAAGGAAAAGGCCGCAGAGGCACGCACCAAGTTCTGCACCGCCATGGACGACGACCTGAACACCCCGGATGCGCTGGCTGCCGTGTTTGATCTGGTCAAGGAGATCAACACCCTGTCCGCCGCTTCCAGCAAGGCTGCGCTGGAGACCGCTGCCGCCGCCTTTGACGAGATCACCGGTGTGCTGGGTCTGCTGTACAACCGCAAAAAGGATGAGGTGCCCGCCGAGGTGACTGAGCTGGTGGAAAAGCGTGCTGCTGCCAAGAAGGCCAAGGACTGGGCCACCGCCGATGCCATCCGCGCACAGCTGACCGAACTGGGCTGGGCTGTCAAAGACACCGCACAGGGTCCCCAGCTGAGCAAGCTGTAACGCCTTAGTAGTATGAAAGGGGTTCGGAAACGCCTACGGCGTTTCCGAACCCCTTTTTTCACGGGAGAATGCAGGCGAACGCGGCAAAAGCCCCGCAGGGCGGTATGCTCTGCAGGGCTTTTGCCGCTAGGGGAGGTGTAATAAAGAAAGGACGGATCAGAAATCCACCTCAGTGTCGTAGTAGCAGCACTTGAGCAGCTTCTCCATCTCCTCCTGACTGGGCTGGCGGGGGTTGGAGCCGGTGCAGGCGTCGGCGATGGCGTTCTTGGCGATCTCGGGCAGACGCTCGAGGAACACATTCTCCGGCACAAAGCCCTGCTCAGTGGGGTAGGAGTCCGGGCCGTAGTGCTGGATGCAGTGGGGGATGTTCAGCGCGTCGTTCATGCCGCGCAGATAGTCGATAAGCAAGCCGACCTTTTCGTCATCGTTGGCGCCGCCCAGCTTCATCTCATCGGCGATGACGCCGTAGCGCTTCTTGGCCTCGGGGTCCTTGGCGTTGAAGGCGATGACCTTGGGCAGGTACATGGCGTTGGCCGCACCGTGGATGATGTGTGCACCGTAGTCTGCAAAGGCAGCGCCGGTCTTGTGGGCCATGGAGTGCACGATGCCCAGCAGTGCGTTGGAGAAAGCCATACCGGCAAGGCACTGGGCGTTGTGCATGGAGTCGCGCTTGGACATATCGCCATTGTAGCTGTCCACCAGATCGCCCTGGATCATGCGGATGGCGAAGATGGCCAGCGGGTCGGTGTAGTCGCAGTGTGCGGTGGAAACATAAGCCTCCACGGCATGGGTCATGGCGTCCATACCGGTGTGGGCAACCAGCTTCTTGGGCATGGTCTCAGCCAGATCGGGGTCCACGATGGCCACGTCCGGGGTGATCTCAAAGTCCGCGATGGGGTACTTGATGCCCTTCTGGTAGTCGGTGATGATGGAGAAGGCGGTCACCTCGGTAGCAGTGCCGGAGGTGGAGGAAATGGCGCAGAAGTGTGCCTTGCGGCGCAGCGGCGGGATGCCGAACACCTTGCACATCTCCTCAAAGGTGATCTCGGGGTACTCGTACTTGATCCACATGGCCTTGGCTGCATCGATGGGAGAGCCGCCGCCCATGGCAATGATCCAGTCGGGCTCAAACTTCAGCATAGCCTCGGCACCGCGCATGACGGTCTCCACGGAAGGATCGGGTTCGATGCCCTCGAACAGCTCCACTTCCATGCCGGCTTCCTTCAGGTACTCCACAGCACGGTCTAGGAAGCCGAAGCGCTTCATGGAGCCGCCGCCGACACAGATCATTGCCTTTTTTCCGGTGAAGGATTTCAGCGCTTCCAGAGCGCCCTTGCCATGGTACAGATCACGGGGCAGAGTAAAACGAGCCATAATACAAAACCTCCAAAAATAGTACGGCACACGCAGCGCTGTGCCATATTTCATTATTATGTTAATTATATAACAATTTGGAGGCAGCTTCAATTGACGTACCGGAAGAAAAAGTCGTTCTATTTTGGGCGGTTTCCACAAGCAGTAGGATGCAACAAGCCCCCTGCCCTGAAAAAAGCGCAAAAAAACACCCCGAAGTCCTAAGACTTCGAGGTGCTTGCCTTTGGAGCTGCTATCCAGATTCGAACTGGAGACCTCATCCTTACCAAGGATGCGCTCTACCAACTGAGCTATAGCAGCAAATGGCGACCCGGATCGGGCTCGAACCGACGACCCCCAGCGTGACAGGCTGGTGCTCTAACCAACTGAGCTACCGGGCCATGATCGCTCAAGTGCATCGTTTCTGGCGGTTGACCGCCGGAACGTGTGTTATTATACCTGAGAAACGCGCTGTTGTCAAGCATGAATTTCAGAAAATGTCAAAAAAGTTTGGGAAAGTCCGACATTCAGGGAAAAATACAAAAACAAAACGCACAGAGTACTCTCTGTGCGCTTGTGGCAGGGGTAGTAAGTCTCGAACTCACGGCACGCGGTTTTGGAGACCGCTGCTCTACCAACTGAGCTATACCCCTATCTATCTGTCGCATTCGCTGAATGCTTGATTATTATATAAGATTCTGTGCGGAATGTCAAGCATGAATTTCGCCTTTTTTGCAAAAAGCGGGAGACAGGGAAAGCTTTTTCGCAAAACGACGCCGAAAACAGGTGGAACTTCGGCTTTCCACCTTGAAGGAAAGAGGGAAATAGTGTATTATAAGGGGTATCAAAAGTGTAATTCCGGGCTTGCTATGCCCTGACAGGGGGAACGCCACTATGGCAGATAAAAACTTTTTGACTGAGATCATTGACGCCGACCTCGCCGAAGGCAAAATCAGCGAGATCCATACCCGCTTCCCGCCGGAGCCCAATGGCTACCTGCACATTGGCAGCGCCAAGGCGATCTATATCAACTGGTCCATCGCGAACCAGTACGGCGGCAAGTTCAACCTCCGCCTCGACGACACCAACCCCGCCCGTGAAGGGGAGGAGTATGTCAACAGCATCATCGAGGACCTGCACTGGCTGGGTGCCGACCCCAACGGCGGCATCTTCTACGGCAGCGACTACTTCGACAAGTGCTATGAGTACGCCGAGAAGCTCATCCTCGAGGGCAAGGCATATGTCGATGACCTGACCCGCGACGAGATGCGCGAGTACCGCGGCAGCGACGCAGGCAAGCCCTCCCGTCCCTCTCCGTGGCGTGATCGCACCCCGGAAGAGAACCTCGACCTCTTCCGCCGGATGCGTGCAGGCGAGTTCAAGGAGGGCGAAAAGACCCTCCGCGCTAAAATCGACCTGGCCAGCCCCAACATGAATATGCGTGACCCGGCCATCTACCGTATCAAGTACGCCGAGCATCACCGTCAGGGCAATAAGTGGTGCATCTACCCGATGTACGACTTCGCCCACCCCATCCAGGACGCCATCGAGGGCATCACCCACAGCATGTGCAGCCTCGAGTTCGAGAACCACCGCCCGCTGTACAACTGGGTCATCGAGAACATTTTTGGCACCGAGTTCCCCAAGCAGCGCGAGTTCGCCCGCCTGAACATGACCAACACCGTCATGAGCAAGCGCTATCTGCGTGAGCTGGTGGAGATGGGCATCGTGGACGGCTGGGATGACCCCCGTATGCCCACCCTGTGCGGCCTGCGCCGCCGCGGCTACACCGCTTCTTCTATCTTCACCTTTGTGCGGGAGGCCGGCATCTCCAAGTCCGACAACCTCATTGATATGCGCCAGCTGGAAGCCTGCATCCGCAGCGAGCTGAACCTGACCGCACAGCGCCGCATCGCCGTGCTGGACCCCGTCAAGCTGGTGGTGGACAACTACCCCGCCGACAAGACCGAGTATTTCGACATCGCCAACAACCCCAACCGTGAAGCCAACGACACCACTACCCGCAAGGTCGCCTTCACCAGGGAGCTGTGGATCGAGAACGAGGACTTCGCCGAGGTGCCGCCTCCGAAGTTCAAGCGCCTGACCGTCGGCGGCGAAGTCCGTCTGATGGGCGGCTATATCGTCAAGTGCGAGAGCGTCGAGAAGAACCCCGACGGCAGCATCGCTGTCATCCACTGCACTGCCGACCTCGAGACCGGCAACGGCAACCCTGCCGATGGCCGCAAGGTCAAGGGTACCATCCACTGGGTGAGCGCCGCCCACGCCGTGGATGCCGAGGTACGCCTGTACGACAAGCTCTTCACCGAGGCGAACATGAACGCCATCCCCGAGGGCAGCGACTACAAGGATTATCTGAATCCCGACAGCGTTGTCGTCCGCAAGGGCTGCAAGCTGGAAGAGGCTCTGGCCGACGCAAAGCCCGGCGATAAGTTCCAGTTCGTGCGCACCGGTTTCTTCACTCCCGACTCGAAGAACCCCGGCGTGTACAATCGTGTCGTGACCCTGCGCGACAGCTTCAAGCCCGCAAAGTAACGAGCGGACCCCAAACATCGCAAAAGGAGCACTTCACAGACCATGAAAAAACACATGACCCGCAACATTATCCTCATGCTGGTGCTGGACGTCATCCTCGGCATCGTGCTGGCCCTTTATATCTCGAGCACCGGCACCGTGCCTGCTGCCGATAATGCTGACACCTACACCGACGGCACCTACACCGCCAGTGCGCAGGGCTGTCTGAGCGAGGTGGGCGTTACCGTGACCATCACCGGCGGCAAGGTGACGAATGTTGTGATAGACGCTTCCGGCGAAACGCCGGAGCTGGGCGGCAAGGCGGCAGAGACGCTGTCGGCCTCCCTGCTGGCGGCTGGCTCGACCGTCGGGGTGGATGCTGTCTCCGGCAGCACCATGACCAGCGACGCGGTATTTGCGGCAATGAACGATTGCCTTGCACAGGCCGCACAGTGATGAAGTTTTGAACGGAGCTGCTGCACGGCGTGTCTGTGCGGCAGCTTTTTTGTGAGCGAGGTTCTTATGATACTGGATATTCTGCCGCTGGCGGGCGGCACGGCCCGCCTTGTGCGGGTGTACGGCGGCGAGCCCTGCGTAAAGCTGCCTGGGGCTGTTCCTGCGCCGGAAGGGGAGGGCCAGTGGCCCATCACCGAACTGGGAGATTACTGTTTTTCCGAAAAGCCCCGGGGTCTGCCCGGGCCGGAAAAGATCTGCCGCTATGAGCGGGCCGAGGACGGCAAGCTCTGTCTGACCCGTGCTTTTGGCCGGGATGTGAGCGGCAAAGAGCGGTACAGCTTTGACTTCGACGCCCCCGCCGCCCCGGCGCAGGACGACGAGCTCCACCCCATCTGCGGGAACTTCCTGGAAGAAGTCACCCTGCCGGATAGTCTGCGGGTCATCGGCAGCTGCACATTCTACAACTGCCGCAGGCTGCGCCGCCTGACTGCCGGGACAGGAGAGCTGACCATGGGCAGCGATGTCTTCCTCAACTGCTTTGCGCTGGAAGACCTCATCATCCGCGCTACGCCCGAGCAGGCCACCGGACTGTTCGCCCTCGTGGGCAGCATCACCGAGGCCGTGCGGGCGCTGTTCTGGCCGGTGGGGGAGGCCGCACCCCGGGCGGGGCTGTGGTATCCCGCCTACTGGGAGGACATCGAGGAGACGCCCGCCCACATCCTGCTCCACACCTTTTCGGGGCAGGGCTACCACTACCGGCAGTGCTTTCTCGAAAATAAGCTTCTCCCGGCGGAGTACGACGCCATCTTCCCGCAGGGCCACGATGCCGACGACGCTTCTGTGATGGCGATGCTCTGCTTCGACCGCCTGCGCTGGCCGTGGCAGCTGAGCGATGCCGCCCGGGATGCATACCGGGACTTCCTCAAGACCAACACCGGGCGGGTGCTGACCCGTCTGCTCAAGGCGCAGGACACCGAGGGCATCAAAGTCCTGCTGGCGCTGGATGTGATGGATACGGATGCCTTTGCCGAGGGTGCTGCCCTCGCGGCCAAGGCCGACAATGCCGAAGCTGCAGCCCTGCTGGCCGACGCAGAGCACAAAAAGCGTGCCGCTGCGCCCCAAAAGAAGAGGTATGATTTTGATTTCTGAGAAGGAAAAGTTTTTTGACCCCCGCAAGCCCTTCCAGTCGGCCCGGCCCGAGACTCACGAAGAGTGGCAGGCCCGGATGGGCGGCGAGGTGCTGGCCGTGGTGCGCAGCGGGCTGTATCTGGACTTCCGCTTTTTGGACCAGGCCCTCTCGGCCCTGACGCCCACCGCCGACGAGCGGTGCGGTGTGCTGGCGACGGATGGGACCATCCTCTGCTACCAGCCCAGCGCCCTGCTTCGGCTCTACCAGAAGAACCCCAAATATCTCAACCGGCTCTACCTCCACACGGTGTTCCACTGCATCTTCCGCCATCTCTGGCTGCGCGGCAAGCGGGACAAACGCCTGTGGGACCTTGCGTGTGACATTGCGGTGGAGAACGTCATCGACGGTCTTGGCCGCAAGAGCGTCCAGCGCCCCCTGACGTGGGTGCGCCAACACGCCTATGAGGAGATCATCGCGCAGGAAAAAGTGGCTGCTGCAGCTCCCATCTACCGCTGGCTGGTGCGGCAGACTCCCGGCGTTCTCCGCCAGCTGGAAAAAGAATTCTACACCGACGACCACCGCCTCTGGCCCAAAGATGCCCCCGAACAGCCTCAGCAGATGCCTGCGCCGCTGCCCCAGAAGACGTGGCAAAAAATCGGCGAGCGGATGCAGACAGAGCTGGAACTGCGGGACAAAGAGGCCGGTGAGGGCGCGGATGCCATGCGGGAGCAGATCAAAGCCGCAAACCGCAGCCGCCGCAGCTACGGCGACTTCCTGCGCCGGTTCTGCGTCACCCGGGAGGAAGTCCACCTCGACCCGGACGAGTTCGATTTGAACTTTTACACCTATGGCCTGTCGGTCTACGGCAACCTGCCCCTCATCGAGCCGCTGGAGACCCGGGAGAGCAAGAAGATAGAAGAGCTGGCCCTCGTCATCGACACCAGCTACTCTACCTCGGGTGAGCTGGTGCGGGCCTTTCTGGCCGAGACGTACACTCTGCTGAAGGGCAGGGAGAATTTCTTCCACCGGATGAATCTCCACCTCATCCAGGCCGACAACGCGGTGCGGCAGGATATTCCCGTCAAAAACGAAGACGACCTCATCCGTGCCATGAACCATTTCGAGCTGCGGGGCGGCGGCGGCACCGATTTCCGGCCCGCCTTCGAGTACGTCAGCCAGCTCTGCGCCGAGAAGAAGTTCTCGAACCTCCGGGGTCTGCTCTATTTTACCGACGGTATGGGTACTTACCCGGCCCGACGCCCGGCTTACGACACGGCATTTCTATTTCTGGGCGACCGCTTCGACGACGCCAATGTGCCGCCCTGGGCGATGAAAGTGGTGCTGGACGAAGAAGAATTTACCGGTGAGGCAGCCCGCAGCGCCTCGGCCCTGTCCGAAGCGCTGGCGGAGGAAGACGACCTCTACCGTGACCTCAACAATTCGTGATAACGAGGGAAAGAATATGAACATCAAACGAGCCAAAGAAGAGATCGAGCATACCGTCAAAGCGTACCTCGCCAAAGATGCTCTGGGCGAATACGCCATCCCGGCCATCCGCCAGCGCCCTATCCTGCTGATGGGGCCTCCGGGCATCGGCAAGACCCAGGTTATGGAGCAGGCGGCGCGGGAGTGCGGCGTGGCGCTGGTGGCCTATACCATCACCCATCACACCCGCCAGAGCGCCGTGGGCCTGCCCTTCATCCGTCAGCGCAACTACGGCGGCCGGGACGTCTCTGTGACGGAGTACACCATGAGCGAGATCATCGCCAGTGTCTACGCCAAGATGGAGGCCACCGGCCTGAAAGAGGGCATCCTCTTCATCGACGAGATCAACTGTGTCTCCGAGACGCTGGCCCCCACCATGCTGCAGTTTTTGCAGTGCAAGACCTTCGGCAACCAGAAGATACCAGAGGGATGGGTGATTGTGGCGGCGGGCAACCCGCCGGAATATAACGGGTCGGCGCGGCGGTTCGACGCGGCGACGATGGATCGCGTGCGCCTGATCGAGGTGGAGGCGGACTACGCGGTCTGGCGGACGTATGCGCTGTCACGCGGCGTTCACCCGGCGGTCATGAGCTTTTTGGAATTGGAACCGGAGCGGTTCTACCGTGTGGAGCCGCACGGGCACGGCGCGGTGACGGCACGCGGCTGGGAGGATTTGTCTACGTTGCTGAGCGGCTATGAACGGCTGGACTTCCCGATCGAGGATGCCGTATTCGGAGAATTTTTGCAGGAGCCGGAGACCGCAGCGGCCTTCACTTCCTTCTTCCGCATTTTTACAGCGTGCAGGGCGAAGCTGGATGTGGAAGGCGTGCTCTCCGGTGTTATTCCCTGCGCGCCAGAGCTGCGGAAACTGCGGTTTGACGAGCGGCTGGCGATGGTGGAGTTTTTGCTGCATGCACTTGGCAAGGAACTGGAAACCTGCTGTGCCGGGAAACAGCTGGCGCAGAGCCTGACGAGCTTCTGCGGCGCAGCGGAAGATCTGGCGGCGGCGAAGGAGCATCTGGCGCGGAGAGAGCATGCGGTCGAGGTGCGCATCGCGTGCGGAGCAATCAGCGCGAAGGAGCGCGCCGCGGAGCGGACATTCTGCGCGGTCGTGAGCGGGCTGCTGCGCGGAGCGGAAAATCTTGACAGACTCCGGCAGGAGGAAGCGCGGCGCCGCACGGCCATCGAGACGGCGGAAGCGGAGCTTCGGATGCGAATGGAGCATGCGGCAAAATTTGTAAGAAAGACATTCGGCGCGGGACAGGAGCTGCTCATCTTCCTGACACAGTTGGAGTCCGTTGAGGGCGGACAGAGAATCATCAAAGAAAGTCGGGAAATTTTGGGGATGATAGAAGAAGTTGGGGATTGATTTTTCCTGCCTGCCCCAGGACTCCTAAAAGATCCACGGGATTGCCACGCCAGTGTGCGCACTGGCTCGCAATGACGCATCATTTTTAGACCCGCCGCGGCGGGAAGAAAAATTGTGGGAAGGGGGTGGATGTTGTAGAATCAAGTCATAAGTTGGACAAAGATGCAGAACGTGGCCACGTTCTGCGTTGGAAGCACAGCTTCCAACGCCTGAAGCCCTTTGTTCGTGTATCCATAAAACAGCAATCGTGGCTCCACGGTGCGGGCCGCGATGAAAATGAACGGTAGGGGAGCCATCCCCGAACCACTCGCCCGGAGCTGTGCGCGGGAGGACGTTTCCGAAGCGGCCATTGGCCGTTTGCCCGAAAGGGAGTCATTGCAGGTGAAATTCTGAGAGAAGGCAGGAGACGGACGCGAGTCCAACTGGACTCAGACCGCAAGCCAGAAGACTTACTGTTTTGCCGCCGAAGAGGCGGAATGGATGCTGCGCGATGCGGGAGGGATCACCGCAGCGCGTTGTTTTGCGAGCCGTTTTCCGTTCGGAAAGCGGCGCGATTCGTTTATTTGTATCATATTTGGGGAATCCAAACGGTGATAGATTAGAAAAATGGAGTAGAAAAGTATGAAGAAATCGCAGAGATTGCTGTCGCTGCTGCTTGCGGCGGTGCTGCTGGGACTGCTCCCGGCGTCGGCACTCGGCGCGAACACAACGCCGCGCGTACACATAACTGTGGAGAACACGACCTATACGGAGGCCAATGCTGCGTCCGACTGGATCGCGCCGGCATGGAGCGGCCAGCTGCTCAACGTATGGGTGCCGCTCGAAGGGACGATGACCATGATGAGCTGCATCGATTGGGCGCTGGAAAGCGCGGGCTATCCAACCATCGGTGCGGACAAGGGCTATATTTCGGAGATCAACGGTGTGGCCGAGAAGCGGAACGGCAAATATTCCGGCTGGAT
>ENA-UEPV01001823-UEPV01001823.1-human-gut-metagenome-genome-assembly--contig:-NODE-1823-length-12663-cov-15.971317_pt1 | contig 12663 bp, 11 predicted proteins | sample MGYA00242942_ERZ507925 | MGnify/ENA primary metagenome ERZ507925 (study PRJEB26167, sample SAMN06115453) | human gut metagenome | host: Homo sapiens | place: China:Fujian | collected 2015-08-26... | reverse complement strand
GCATTTACTTTTTCTTCATCAATAAGTCTTTGCTGAATATTTTTCTTTAAAAGCTCCACAATATCGCTGTTTATTCTGATTTTGCTGAAAACTTCTTCATCCAACTGATTCAGGATTACGGATTCGCTAACCAATTCTTGATCGCAAGGTCCTTTTAAACGACCGCAACGTAAATAAGTATATGTTTTGTCATTTGTCTTTTTATGAGTTTCCTCGCTCAATGTACAACCACAATGCGCACATTTAATCAAACCTCTGAAAGCAAACGGAAGACCACCATAGACCTGTTCTTTGCAATGTATTTTTTTGCCGGATAATAAATCCTGAACTTTATCAAACAAAGATTTATCAATAAGCGGCTCATAGATATGCGGAATAACCTGCCCTTTTACAATCATCTCCCCATAATAAAAAGGATTCGTCAACATATTATAAACAGCAACCCGGCTTATAGATTTTTTTGTTTTAGATCGGAAAGAGTCTAAATTCATTTCCTGAGCCAATTTCCAAATACTTCTTAAAGAATGGCAACCGGTAGCATATTCCTCAAACAGCTTTTTTACAATTGGTGCACGCTCCGGATCTGCAATAACAGTCGCTTTATTTGTTTCATCTCGCGTATTTAAATACCCAATTGGCGCCCGTCCCTGCCATTTACCCAAAGACCAATTATAATTCATACTACGGTTCACATTGTCTCTCATAGAAGCAATATACATCTTCGCAGAAAGAATACCCATATCCCAGCGCATAATATCTGCCGATGAGCTGTTTTGATTAAGAATAAGTCCCTCTTTGTAAAAATGTAATTCAATCTTATCTTCTTTTAATAAACCTTCCACAGCAACACATTCATTAAAACGTCTTTGAAAACGGTCAATACAATGAACGACAATAGCTGTTTTTTGTTTCTGCTTTCTGACAAACTCTAACATTTCATTAAATTTAGTACGTTTGCCGACCGTTGAACTTTCGATAACGCGATATTTCTTTAAAATAGCTAGACCCCGTTTCTGACAATATTCCGCCATAATATCATGCTGCGCGTCTAAAGAAGCTCCGGGTTCTTGTTCTTTACTGGAAACACGAGCAAAAATAACAGCTTGTTTACAATCTTCTGATTGAATGCATTGATATTTTTTAGACATGTTTAATATTCCTCATCTTCGTCATCACAAGAATAGTCATCATTTTCTGCATAAAAATCGTCTGAACTCATGGCTTCGATAAAGTTTCCGTTTTTTTTGTCATGGATTTTTACAACAGTCCAAGAAGGATCCGATATGTCAAAATCAATGTTAATATCATCGGAACCTTCAAAAACTGCCGCACCATGCGAATAAATATTCGGGTAGTCTTCTTCAAAATGCTTTTCAACTTCTGATGTCAGTCGACAAACGCAAACCATACCGGAATCAGCGCAAAATTCTTTATGGATAATATAACTTCCATAGATTTTATTACTCCAATCGCCAAAACCGGTATCACAAGCAAAAGCAGGAAAGCCGGTTAAATCCGTCAAAGCCTCAGAAACTGCGTCATTAAATGCTTTCGGACTGTCATCTAAAAATTTGCAACATTCGTCCCAAGTCTTATGATTTAAGATATAACACGGATCGGTTACGACATATTTTACAAGCATATTCATTTTTATCACTCCTTTGTTTTTACACAATAATATTATGTCGCGGTAATTTGGGAATGTACGCAGTTATTTTCAGTTTTTGACGACTTTTTTGCTAATATTTTACTTATTTTTCAATTTATTAAGCTCTTATCATCGGGAATTTCAGAACTTATTGACACGGATGTCATTATGTTTTTTGTTTTATAAATATTTTTGATACCAACCGTAAAAAATTTAATCAGATTATCCGTCATTTCGTTTAGCTCAATATCCGTAACATCGGGATAGAGAACTGATAGCTCGCTTTTGAGCCTTTCATATTCATTTAACATATTTAATTTTATGTCGTTATCCCAAAATGATGTAAAGCCAAACTTCTTTTTTTTATAAATTTAAAATTTTATATGTTAACGTATAGTCTTTAATGTCATTACGTTAAAACATTCTCTCAATAAACCGTCGCAACGTGCTTCGCTGAACACCGAGGATTTTAGCAATTTGGGATTTGGAAATGCCTTTAGCGAGTAAATTCCGCACTTTTTTAGCATTTTTTGAAAGTTTAAGCTTTTTTGATTCTGCGGAGAATGGACGACCGAGCTTTTTGCCTGATGCCTTGAGATTAGCAAGAGATGATTTTGTACGTTGGGATATAAGGTTTCTCTCAATCTCCGCAGCCAAGCCAAAAGCAAAAGCTAAAACCTTGCTTTGTATGTCATTGCCGAGACGGTAATTTTCTTTCAAAGTCCAGACCTGACAATTTTTTGATAAACAAGTCTCCAAAATCCGCATGACTTCAAGCAACGAACGTCCGAGACGGGATATTTCGCAAGAGATAAGGATGTCATTTTCCTGCAAATTCTCTAATAATTCACCCAGTTTGCGGTTTTTCAGTGCTTTTCTTGAAGATATTTTTTCTTCTACCCATTCATCAACAGTCAATCCCTGATTTTTTGCATATTCTTCAATCTCAAAGCGTTGATGTGTATAGGTTTGTTTGTCTGTGCTAACCCGAATGTAACCGATTACAGCCATTGTTTTCTCCTTAAATTTCTTAAAAATACCGGTCAGTTTATTAGAACGATAAAATCAACCGTTTTTTGCAACTTTCGCATTTAAATTTCAAAAACAAAAACAAAGGAAAAATAATGGCTTGTTTTCTTTTAGTCTGGGATACATCAGTCTTTTGGACAACCGGTCACAATCGTTGGTTTGTGTATAGTAAATTATAATTTTATACCCATTATCTACGGAGAGACTAATGAAAAAATTATCGCTTATGGCTGCATTAACCTTATCAACCATGCTTTCAGCTTGTGGCGGCGGAGGTGGTGGACATGGATATATTCCGCCTTCAACATTACCCGATAATCCCGATCAACCGATTGTCTCTTGCACAGGCGTAACTTGTATGACAAACGAAGGATTGTCTAACAGTGCAAAGCGCGAAGAATTATATAACGCCGCAACAGGTGGAAAAACCAGAATGAAAATGTTTGCCAGAAGTGGAGGAAATCCGATTGATGTGGCTTTTACAGAGATGAAAACACAATTAATTGATAATTCCATTGATGAAAACGATGCCGAAAGTTTACGTCCATACTTAATTTTAGCCGGATTTGAAAACTTACCGGAAAAAGAAGCGGATTTAAAAGATTGGATTGCAAACCGTAAATATATGATAAAACGCCATGCCGAAAAAGCTCTTAAAATGTATGGTACCGAGAAAAATGTTTATTTGGATAATGCTAAGTTACATTTAGTTGACGGTGGCGTAGATCAAGATTCATTTATTAATTTTACAGTTGATCAAAACAACCGTTCTGGAAATGCTCCAACTATTACCGGTATAGAAATTGCGGAAAGCGATTTTGGGGCGGAAGCAATTAGCAGTACGTTAACCTCTACAGGAGAAACGGAATTTAAAGGTAATGACAAACTGCATATTTATAATTTTTATTATGCGGGTAAAGACGATCCAAGAAGATTGTATATTGAAATTTCAGGATATGATGAAAACGGAAATGACAAAAACGGAAACAAGCTCAGCTTAGATTTTATAAAAGAAAAGCTTCAATTAAAATTACGGGAAAGAGCTGAGGAAAATAAGATTACCTGTGACAATGCTCCAGATAAATGTGATACTATGCTCAGAGATAACCTAACTACAATATCGGATAATATAGCAAAATTACAAGAAACAGATTTACGAAACCCTGATATTTTTAGTCATGAGTTAACTGACAGAACAATTATTATGAACTATGAAAGCTATGCGCAAAAAATAGGAGGCATAGAGGGAAATAACTTGCTTTTCTCAGACTTTGGTCTTGTAAAATGGGATGAAACCCGTACGAATACAGAAGATGAAACTGATAAAGAAGAAATTCATGCCAATAGAGTTTTTGCCGGCGGATATGATGCTCTGAAAGTAACTCCAGATAAAAATCAAACTATGCATTTTGAGGGTGATGCTGTTGCTGGGGTCAATTATAAACAAATCACGACAGGTGATGATCTCGTAGATGGTTCTAGCTCTACTCTGTTACTCAATGGCAAGGCCAGCCTTGACTTTAATCAGGGAAATGAAACTTTAACCGCTAATTTCAATAACTGGTATGATGTTAATGTTACAAAAAATCTCGATGGCTCCAATAGTATTAAGTTTTCTAACGGAGATAAAAAAGATTTTGGCGTCGGAATAGAAGGTTCTGCTACTAAAAATGATTTCAAATTCAAAGGCTTTGAGAGTAATAAATTTGATAATGATTTAGGCGCAAGCAATGCAGAATATAAAGCTGAAGGATATGATACATACGAGCATAAAAACTTTATCAAAGAAAATTGGGATGCCAACAGCGAGGGATATACCGGCGCAATGGATATTGGGTATTACGGCAAGGATGGAACCCCAAGCGAAGCAACCGGTTATGTGATGTATCATACAGAATCTAAAAACAATCCGGCTGCCGGTTCTACAAACAATTTAGTTGATGTTTTGGAAATGCAGCTTGGCGTGGGTATGCAACGTAAGTAACTAAATGCCAAACTGGACGTATATCATACTGGCGGTGTTTTTTCTGACGGGTGTAAATCCTGTTCTTGCCAAGGAAGAAACATCGCCGGTTTCCGTATCTCGGGAAAGTAATCATAAAACCGTTATTTCCATGAAACACGAGGATGTTTTAAACTTTGCCAAAGATTTAATTGGGCAAGGTAAACTCGATGATGCCCGCAAAGCTCTGCTGGTAAAACCTCACAACGTGCGGGAACTGGAGATTGAACGTCTGTATCTTCTGGCGCAAATTGCCACTAAAGAGCATAAATATGACGAAGCAATAGAAATTTACCGCTTTATTTTGGATTATGAACCCAATATTGCCAATATCCGCTTTCGTTTGGCGGAATTGTATTTGATTAAAGAAGACTGGTGGCGGGCAGATTATCATTATCGCCTGGCTTTGGCTAACAAAGATTTGCCATTGCCTGTCCAATACCGGATTAAACAAGCCCTTTATTATATCCGTCAAAATAAAAACTGGAATGTCTGGTTTAATTTCGGAGTCGCTCCAGATAATAATATAAACAACACAACTGCCGGCGAGCAATGCGTGATGACAATGTTCGGAGTCATGTGTAATACCTTGGACGAACCGGAAAAAGATGTCGGTTTTAATATTACCGTTGGCGGAAACTATGAGTTTAAGCTCTCTGAAAACTGGCGCTTACGCAATGAAGCCTTTGTTTATAATGCCAAATACAGTGATAAAAAATACGACGATACTTATTTGTATTATGTTCTGGGACTGAAATACGTTTATGAAAAAGGCGATATTTTCTTCGGCCCGACGGTTTCAAGACGTTATTTAGCTCATAAAGCCTATAATTACTCAACCGGTTTTATGATTGAAACCGGCTATGATATTACCCGACAACTTAATGCCAAACTAAGCTTAGCTTATACGCCAACCTATTATGACGATTACCCGGATATTCTTAACGGTGATACCAAAAGCGCCAGATTACGCTTGTTTTATGCTTTGGATTCCTCAAAATATTTGATTTTCAGAACCGGCTATGAATATGAAAAAACAAAAGACAGAACCTATACCAACGACCGGATAAATTTTGCTTTGGGTTTTGGTGCGGAACTGCCTTATGGTTTTCATGTCTATGCCGAACCGTCGGTATTATTTACAAACTACAAAGGCGAACGTTGGACAGTTAAGGATTATAAATTTGAAGAAATTAAAGAAAGAGATGTTATGCAACGTTATTCTATCTCTATATCCAATCGCAACCTGTCTTTCTGGGGTATGGTGCCGGCCTTTACGTACTTCATTTTTCTATGGAAACCTCCATCCTATTGGCCAGTATGTTCGCTTCACATACTTTAATCGCCTACCCGATTATCAGTAAATTAGGAATCACGAAAGATAAATCGGTTACGATAACCGTCGGAGGCACTATGATTACCGATATGCTGGCATTACTTGTTTTAACAGTAATCGTAGGCATGGCAACCGGTGTCATTGGAGAACATTTCTGGACCCGATTGAGTATATCGATCGTCATATTCGTTTTATTTGTAGTAATCGCATTTCCTATTGCCGGACGTTGGTTTTTCAAGCATGTACAGGACAGCATATCACAATATATTTTCGTTTTGGTCATGGTTTTTCTGGGTGCTTATCTGGCCGAACTAGCCGGTATCGAATCGATTATCGGTTCATTCCTGGCCGGTCTGTCCCTCAACCGGTTGATTCCCCGGAGTTCTCCGCTGATGCACCGGGTAGAGTTTATCGGTAACTCGATTTTTATCCCTTTCTTTCTGATCGGAGTAGGTATGTTGATCGATTACCGGGCTTTTTTCACCAGCTTCGATACAATTAAAGTCGGTATTGTCATGATCATTGTCGCCACAATAGCTAAATATGCTGCAGCTTGGCTGACTCAAAAAACTTTCCGTATGTCCGTCGACCAGCGAAGAATCATTTTCGGGCTGAGTAATGCCCAGGCTGCAGCAACGCTGGCTGCCGTCATGGTGGGATATAACGTCATTCTCGGTCAAACCCCCGAAGGCGAACCAATCCGTCTCTTAAATGAAAGCGTATTGAACGGCACGATCCTGATGATCCTGGTTACCTGTACAATGGCTTCCTTCTCTGCTCAAAGAGGGGCTCATAATCTGGCAGCCACGGCTTCATCCGAAACCGATGAAACAGGAGACCACAAAGAACGTATTCTAATCCCGCTGAGTAACGAAGACACGGCAGAAGAATTGGTGAATCTCAGTTTGGCTACTAAATCGAAAAAGAATACTCATCATTTATATGCGCTGAATATTCTGGACAATAAAGTTTCAGGAGACGACCAGCAATTGAAGAAATCCCGGCGTCTGCTGGAAAATGCAGCCTTAACGGCAGCAGCGACAGATACCCATCTTCAGGAATTGCAACGCTATGACCTGAATGTAACGAACGCCATATTAAGTGTGATCCTCGAACACCGTATCACTGACCTGGTATTGGGACTACACAAAGAAAAGGGAATACCCAGTTCTTTTTTGGGAAGAATCACGGAAGGTATCCTGGATTACAGCGATGTTACTACGTTGATATATAAACCAGCACAACCCCTCTCTACCATGAAGCGCCATCTGGTAGTCATCCCTGTTCAAGCCGAAAAAGAGGCCGGATTTCCCCAATGGGTTGCCCGGGTGTGGAACGTTATTCAGAATACCGGGGCCAAAGCCATATTTTACGGTTCTTCGGATACCCTCGGCCGCCTCAAAACATTGCTTGGGAAACGAGGAGGGGAAATGGAATTTACCGAATTCAGCGATTGGGAAGATTTTCTGATTGTATTCCGGGATGTTCACAAAGACGATAATTTATGGATCGTAATGAGCCGCCACAATGGTATCTCTTTTAATCCCAGCATGAATCGTATCCCGGGTTATCTGAACAAATATTTCCAACAGAATAGTTTTATACTGGTATATCCTCTACAGGCCAATGCCTCTGCCAACAGATACCTGACCTAAAAGGCTCCGGATCAGCTTGTCGGATCAGGAGCCCGAATAGTGAAACTGATCGTTGAAAATAACCCCTGAAAAACTACCGTTTTCATGTCGGTCTGCCGGTACCGGCAGACCGACATGTGCCAAATAAACCGCCATCCCCAAAGTTTTCATATAAGTCGACTTCCCTGCCATGTTAGGACCTGTCAGAAAACATACGTCCCGACGGGGCATATTCTGTCACTGTTTCCGAAGCCCAACGATATAATTCAACAGTTTCCCCAGCATTTTCATATATCCGATTGCGATATGCATTACTTCCTGGTAGGCATGAGCGGTCAACAATTTACCAGATCGAAGCCCGTTTTTCCGGTGCCAGATACATCGGATCTCCTTCCTGTATACCGAAAGCTTCATTCCAGCCGTTTATATGTGGCAGAGCGGCATTCACTCTCCAACGTCCTAAAGAGTGAACATCCATCTGAGTCAACAAACGAATCTGTTCATCGCGGATATTTCCTGCCCATACATTTGCATAAGCCAAATAAAAACGCTGTTCGGGGGTAAAACCCTCTACAATTCCTAGCGGCTGATCCTTCATTGCATGATGAAATGCCTGGAAAGACACTTGCAATCCGCCATGGTCCGCAATATTTTCACCCAAGGTCAACTGTCCGTTGGCATGAAGTCCGGGCAAGACCTCTATCCGATCGAACCAATCGACCAACACTTTAGCTCTCTCTTCAAAATTTTTCGAATCCTCGGCAGTCCACCAATCTTTCAAATTACCGTCTTTATCGTACTGACGCCCCTGATCGTCGAATCCGTGTGTCATCTCATGTCCGATGACCACTCCGATCGCACCATAATTAAAAGCATCGTCAGCATTCATATCGAAGAAAGGATACTGTAAAATACCTGCCGGAAAACAAATTTCATTGGTGGTCGGATTGTAATAGGCATTTACAGTCTGAGGAGTCATCAGCCATTCGGTCTTATCGACAGGCTTGCCGGCTTTCGTCAGCATATAATCGAATTCAAATTCGTTAGACCGTAAAATATTAGCCCAATAGGAATCGTTTTTAATTTCCAAAGCGGCATAATCTCTCCAGCTATCCGGATAGCCGACTTTAACATATATGGCCGCCAATTTTTCCAACGCTTTGGCTTTTGTTTCATCGCTCATCCAAGTCAGTTCCTGAATACGTTCCCCCAAAGCTTTCCGAAGGTTACCAACCAGTTTCACCATCCGTTCTTTGGCAGCAGCAGGAAAATATTTCTCGACATACATCTGTCCGACAGCTTCTCCCATAGCCCCGTCTACAGCAGCGACAGCTCTTTTCCAGCGCGGTTCCATTTCCTTCACACCCGAAAGTACCTTTCCATTAAATTCAAAATGTTCTGCAACAAAATCGTCACTCAAATAGGGAGCGGCTGCATCGATCACTTTCCATTCCAAATAAGCTTGCTGGGCTTTCAGGTCGGTATTGTTCAAAATACGAGCCACCTCTTTAACAGGCTCGGGTTGGCCCAAATTCAATTCCGTAATCCCCTGCAACCCCAATGTAGCGAAATAAACCTCCCAATCTATTCCGGGAATTTCTTTTTTTAATTCTTCTACCGACATTTTATGATAATTGGCATGAGGATCCCGCATTTTTACTTTTTCATAGGCAGCTTCGGCCAATCGGGTTTCTATAGCCATAACGTCGGCAGCAGCCTGCCGGGCTTCTTTTTCTTCCCAACCGGCCAACTCGAACATCTTCACGATGTGTTCCTGATACTTGGTACGGATCTCTTTACTGTGCTCATCTTCCTTCAGGTAATAATCCCGATCACCCAGCCCCAGACCTCCCTGATAGGTCTGCACCAGATTCATGCTGCTGTTCATATCGTCCGGACCGATATAAATACCAAAATAAGGTCCAAAACCTTGACGGGTCATTTCAGCCACCAAAGTCACCATTTCCTTCGGAGTTTTTACAGCCTTTATTTTTTCCAATACCGGCTGGATAGGAGTACTTCCGTCTCCATTGAGCTTGACGGTATCCATAGCCATATTATACAAATCACCGATTTTCCGGGCAACACTTCCCGATTCGGACTTCTTAGCTGCCAGTTTTTCGATCAACCCTTGCATCTGCTTCCGGTTATTCTCAGCCAGCAGATCGAAAGAGCCGAACCGTCCATACTCATCGGTCAAAGGGTGTGCCTGCATCCATCCACCACAGGCGAATTGATAGAAATCCTGATTAGGAGTTACCGATCTATCCAGATTAGCAACATCAATCCCTCCGGTTTGGGTAGCTGCTTTCTTGTCGTTACAAGCGGCTACACTTAAAGCCAGAGCTAAAATTGGAAAATAAAATTTTGTGTTCATTATAAATTCACTATAAATTACTTAAATCCTAACCGATGATCTTCCGTATAACTTTCTTATACCGATCATCCTATTTAAAACGAAACACAAAAATAAAAATTAATATCTCAATCCAATCAGAAAACGACACAAAATATACCCACCGTTCCCCCTAACTGTACCGATCCTCATCGTTCGGCAACCATTCAGCTTACAAACCACTTCCCCCTTTTAGACAAAGGGATCACCGATTTTATACCAACCTGTTTTTCAATTCAGAGGGTAATTCGGGCATAGCACCGTGTCGGGTACACACATAGGCAGAAACCTCTACCGCCAATTGATGGGCTTCGTGTACAGAACGTTCTTTCAGAATAGCCGAACAAAAAGCTGCCGTAAAAGAATCTCCTGCTCCGACGGTATCGGCCACCTTAACTTTAGGAGTCTCTACAAATGAAACTGCACCGGGGCTAAAGACGTAACTTCCGTTGATCCCGCAGGTAAGAATTAACATTTTCAGGTTATATTTCCCAAGCAATATCCAGCATTTATCTTCGAGATCGATCCCCGGATATCCGAACATCCGGCTAATCGTTATCAATTCCTCATCGTTCAATTTCAGAATATTACACCGCTCGAACGATCTACAAAGCACTTCCTGAGAATAAAAACCCTGACGGAGATTGATATCGAAGATCTTATAGGAATTTTCCTCAGGCATCGCATCGAGAAAACGGTTAATTGCCGCACGCGACACTTCGTCACGCTGTGCTAACGATCCGAAACAAATCGCCCGGGATTGGCGTGCCAGCGTTTCTAATCCGGGAGTAAAGGGAATATTGTCCCAGGCCACTTTTTCCTTTATCTCGTAACCCGGAATTCCGTTCTCATCCGGTTGTACCTGTACCGTCCCCGTCGGATAGGGAACCCGTTGAATGAAATATTTCAATTGTTTATCGTCAAAACTTTCCAGGATCTCGTCTCCCAGCCGATCATCCCCGACAGCACTAATAACCCGGCTATCGAACCCGAACTGAGAAGCATGGTAAGCAAAATTAGCCGGAGCTCCGCCTAGTTGTTTACCTTCCGGGAGCATATCCCACAGGACCTCTCCCATTCCGACAATTGTATTATTCATAAATGATAATTATTTATCCAATTTAGATAAAATAAGCGTCAAAGCCCCATCGCCGGTCACATTACAAGCTGTCCCGAAGCTATCCTGCAAAGCAAAAATAGTCAACAACAGAGCGGTTCCGGTTTCGTCAAACCCTAATACGGAAATAACGATGCCCAGAGAAGCAATAACCGTTCCCCCAGGTACTCCCGGAGCTCCGATAGCAAAAACTCCCAGCAGAACGATGAAAAGCACCATCGTAGACATAGCCGGCAAAGCCCCGTAGAGAATCAACGATACCGTCATGACAAAGAACACTTCGGTCAATATAGAACCACATAAATGAATGTTAGCAAACAAAGGAACGGCAAAATCGACCACTTCTCCTTTGAGTACAGGACTTTTTTTGGCAGATTTAAGCGCAACCGGTAAAGTAGCCGCCGATGACATCGTTCCCACTGCTGTCAGATAAGCCGGACCATAATACCGTACCACCTGCCAGGGATTTTTCCCGGAAAACACACCCGCAGACAGATATAAAAAGAACAACCAAATAAAATGCGCGGTCAAAACGATTCCCATTACATTCAGAAAGACCGGCAATTGACGGGTGATAGATCCCTCATAACTCAAGGCACAAAAATTTGCAGCAATAAAAAAAGGCAAAATCGGAATCAGAATCCGATTGATCAGCAGTAATACCATTTTTTGGAAATTGTCCAAAATAGTCTCAAATATCTGAGATTTTGTCCAAACAGTAGCCAAGCCAACCATAATGGCCACCACCAAAGCCGTCATCACACTCATCACCGGAGGAATATCCAGTTTAAAAACCAGTTCCGGAATTTCTTTCAACCCCTCGGTAGCCGGACTAATAGTCAGTAACGGGATCAGCCAATAGCCTAAAAACATGGCCATAAAAGCAGCTCCGACAGACGAAAGATAAGCCAATCCTAATGCCCATCCCAGCATCCGTGAAGCATTCCCTTTCATTTTTGCGATAGAAGAAGATATAAAAGCCAGAATAATCAAGGGTACCATAAAGAAAATAAGCTGTCCCAAAATATATTTCAGGGTGACAACGACATTCATAAACCCTTCCCCTACGACAAAACCTAATAAAATACCGGCAATAACAGCCAACACCAATTTAATAATGGTACTGGATAAAATCTTTTTCAGCATAGCTCGAAATCTAAAATAAATTCAAATATAGGAAACTTTAACGAAAAAACAAGGACAAAGTTTTAGAGAAGAGCCATAATTTCCCTTTCAGTTATTTCACTGCTTTCAAAAGACCCGAATAACTAGAATTACACCTTAATCAGAATCCCGCATTGATTTGAGTAATTGCCTTTCCGATCGCTTCGGAATACATATTCACTAATTCGGCCAAATTCATACAAGTGTAGGCTACGATTACAGTAATGATAATCATTAACAGAATCTGGATCAATAATTGGTTACCTCGCGTTCTCATGACTTTTATTATTAAGAGATGACTAAATTATTTTCTTGTCCTAAAGTTAGAAAATTATTTT
>ENA-UEPV01001818-UEPV01001818.1-human-gut-metagenome-genome-assembly--contig:-NODE-1818-length-12684-cov-7.200999_pt1 | contig 12684 bp, 8 predicted proteins | sample MGYA00242942_ERZ507925 | MGnify/ENA primary metagenome ERZ507925 (study PRJEB26167, sample SAMN06115453) | human gut metagenome | host: Homo sapiens | place: China:Fujian | collected 2015-08-26... | reverse complement strand
GACCTGGTGGAGACTATATCAAACAGATACACCCTGCTTTCAGAGGATGAAAATAAAAAAATCTCTGAGCTGCTTTCCACGTCTGTATTATCATAGCTCACAGCAAGTCCTGTATATGTGATTCCATCCACAGTAATCCCATCAGACGGAAATGCAAAAAGCACCTTTCTCACACCCTTTGTTGATATATAGCTGGATATCACAGGAGCATTTGCCTTAAAAAGCTCATTGAATGCATCTTTTGCATTGTCAGCCACTCCGCTTCTGCCTTCTATGGTGATAAACTGATTCTGCTCATTAAACAGATAAAAATCGCTGTAATGCCATGTTCCCTTTTCTCTGACAAAATCATTCCACTGCAGACCACTGTCGTTATTTAGTACTTTAGTCAAATAAACATTCCAGTCCGAAAGAACGTTCCAGTTGCGTTGCGCAAACATGTTAAAGGTCCGGTTCACCTGACTGTATGAGGCTTTGATATTTGATGTGCCCTCATTATATATCTGACGGCTCATATATACATTGTAGCTATGAATGCTGAATATTATGACACCTAGCAATGCACAGGTTATCACAATTGTACGGATGTTCTTCTTTTTTATAATCATAAATGTGTTCTCCATACCTTAGTACCTACATCGTATCTGTGCTTCGTTCTCTATTCATATCACATATACTTGTATTTCTGGTACTAATTATACAACATATAGTGCCTAAAATCTATACTCTCGGCGCGAAATGTAGTTTTTATGGTGTGAAATGCATGTTGGCAGTCAAAAAAAGGGAAAGTATTAAATACTTTCCCTTTCAAAATCTTATATATAGACTTTTAAATTAGAACCTTTGTCTATTTTGCCTGCTCTGCGATAGCAGCCTGTGCTGCAGCAAGACGAGCGATTGGTACACGGAATGGTGAACATGAAACATAGTCAAGTCCAATCTTGTGGCAGAACTCAACTGATGAAGGATCTCCACCGTGCTCTCCACAGATACCAACGTGAAGGTTAGGATTAACTGGCTTTCCAAGCTTAATAGCTGTCTCCATTAATTTACCAACACCTGTCTGGTCAAGCTTAGCAAATGGATCGTTCTCGAAAATCTTGTTGTCATAGTAAGCGTTAAGGAACTTACCTGCATCATCACGAGAGAATCCGAATGTCATCTGTGTAAGGTCGTTTGTACCGAAGCAGAAGAAATCAGCCTCTGTAGCGATCTCATCAGCTGTAAGAGCAGCTCTTGGGATCTCGATCATTGTACCAACATGGTACTTGATGTCAGCATTTGCAGCAGCGATCTCAGCGTCAGCTGTCTCAACTACAATCTTCTTAACAAACTTAAGCTCTTTGATCTCACATACTAATGGGATCATGATCTCAGGCTCGATATCCCAGTCTGGATGAGCTTTCTTTACATTGATAGCTGCACGGATAACAGCCTTTGTCTGCATCTTAGCAATCTCAGGATATGTAACTGCAAGACGGCATCCTCTATGACCCATCATTGGGTTGAACTCATGGAGTGACTCACAGATAGCTTTGATTTCCTCTACTGACTTATTCTTAGCCTTTGCAAGCTTCTCGATGTCAGCCTCCTCTGTAGGAACGAACTCATGAAGAGGTGGATCAAGGAAACGAATTGTTACTGGGCATCCCTCAAGAGCCTCGTATAATTTCTCGAAATCTCCCTGCTGATATGGAAGAATCTTGTTAAGAGCTGTCTCTCTCTCCTCTACTGTATCAGAGCAGATCATCTCACGGAATGCAGCGATTCTCTCTGGATCGAAGAACATATGCTCTGTACGGCAAAGTCCGATTCCCTCTGCACCAAGCTCACGAGCCTTCTTAGCATCTGCAGGAGTATCTGCATTTGTACGAACCTTAAGTCTTCTGAACTCATCAGCCCATGCCATAACACGTCCGAACTCACCAGCGATTGAAGCATCAACTGTTGGGATGATTCCAGCGTAGATGTTACCTGTTGTACCATCGATAGAAATCTCAGATCCCTCTGTGAATGTCTGTCCTGCAAGTGTGAACTTCTTGTTCTCCTCGTCCATATTGATATCACCACAACCAGATACACAGCATGTTCCCATACCACGTGCAACTACGGCTGCGTGAGATGTCATACCACCACGAACTGTAAGGATACCCTGAGCAGCCTTCATTCCTGTGATGTCCTCTGGAGATGTCTCAAGACGTACAAGTACGACTTTCTCTCCTCTTTCAGCCCATGCCTCAGCATCATCAGCTGTGAATACAACCTTACCACAAGCAGCTCCCGGAGATGCTCCAAGACCCTTTCCAAGTGGAGTTGCAGCCTTAAGTGCAGCAGCATCGAACTGTGGATGTAATAATGTATCAAGGTTACGAGGGTCGATCATTGCAACAGCCTCAGCTGGTGTCTTATGTCCCTCATCTACTAAATCGCAAGCGATCTTAAGAGCAGCTGGAGCTGTTCTCTTACCATTACGGCACTGAAGCATATAGAGCTTCTTGTTCTCAACTGTGAACTCCATATCCTGCATATCATGGTAGTGATTCTCAAGAGTCTCACAAACCTTTAGGAAATCAGCGTATGCCTCTGGGAACTCCTGCTCCATCTGAGCGATTGGCATTGGAGTACGAACACCGGCAACAACGTCCTCACCCTGTGCATTGATAAGGAACTCACCCATAAGCTTGTTCTCACCAGTTGCAGGATCACGTGTGAATGCAACACCTGTACCTGACTCGTTATTTAAGTTACCGAATACCATAGGCATTACGTTAACAGCTGTTCCCCATGAATAAGGGATATCGTTATCTCTTCTATAAACATTTGCACGTGGGTTGTCCCATGAACGGAATACAGCCTCGATAGCAAGCTTTAACTGCTCTACAGGATCTGAAGGGAAGTCTGTTCCTAACTGATTCTTGTACTCAGCCTTGAACTGCTCTGCTAACTCTTTAAGGTCAGCTGCTGTAAGGTCTACGTCAAATTTAACACCTCTGTCCTCTTTCATCTTGTCGATGAGCTGCTCGAAGTATTTCTTTCCTACTTCCATAACAACGTCTGAGAACATCTGGATGAAACGTCTGTATGAATCATATACGAAACGCTCGAATGCTGGATCTGGGTTACCAGCGATCATAGCTGCAACAACATCATCATTAAGACCAAGGTTAAGGATTGTATCCATCATACCTGGCATTGAAGCTCTGGCACCTGAACGAACAGATACGAGAAGAGGATTCTTAAGGTCACCGAATTTCTTTCCGTTAACCTCTTCCATCCATTTTACACCTTCCATAGTCTGAGCCATAATCTCATCATTGATCTTACGTCCATCCTCGTAGTACTGTGTACAAGCCTCTGTAGTGATTGTGAAACCCTGTGGTACAGGAAGTCCAATCTCTGTCATCTCAGCGAGGTTAGCACCCTTACCACCGAGAAGATTACGCATGGTCATGTTACCCTCTTTGAAGGTATATACCCACTTGTTTGCCATTTTGCAATTCCTCCTAAATTTTATTTCTGGTATGGTAAAAAAACCATCCATATACTTGATTGATGTGTGCACCTATGTAAGCGCACACATTAATAATACCATAATTTCAGCAAATATCAACTAATTTTTATTATCTTTTCCCTTATGTTTCATACTATTTTTTTGAACACGGACAGACTTAACATTCTTTACTATGACAAATATCATAATTGCAAGAATTGCAACTATTCCAAGCGCACCAATAGCCAGCGGAACGACCATTCCACTCTCACTGATCATGGTGGCAAGCGGTACCTGCTCATCTGCTATATCATGCTTATTGTCGTTTGCCGCCTGTGGTACCTGCTCATCTGCTATATCAGTATTTGGCTGTGCCTGCGGTGCCTGGATTCCATCCTGCGGATCATTCTGTCCGTCAGGCACTATTGTATTTCCGGCATTTGCTCCATCTGCAGCTCCGTTATTTGCCGCTCCTGCTGCATTGCCCGCTGCATTAGCTGCCCCGGCTGCATTTGCTGCTCCTGCTGCTGCCTGATTGCCGCCTGCCGCAATATTGTCATTTGCTCCATTTCCGGCGGCAGCCATGCTGGATGCAGCCCTTGAATATACAAAATTGAACACGTTTTCTGACGCATTTGACGACAGCTTTCCTGTCTGATTATAGCTGTCCGGAATATATCCATCTATATACAGATAAGCTATAACCGGCTCATCGCCCACATTACCATAATAGGTACGGCTTTCAGCAAGCTTATTGCCATCTGTATCCACATAGTTGACTGTATACTCAGCAAGCTCGCCCGGTATGCCGTATGCTACAACATAGTCCTGATCTCCCGATACGAGAAAAGCCGACTGTGCAACTGTATTATTGTCACGGCCGCTTAATCTGATTCCCTTTACGTAGTACTTGCTGTTTTCATTAAGTGCCACACTGCCCTGTGCATCACAGCTGATGACATCTCCATATTCAAGACCTGTGACAATTATTTTGTCTCCTTTAGCAGAAACAGAAACCGAAGCCTCATTGCCTGATGCCTTGCGCACCTGCACACCACCGTTTATGCTTCCCTGACCTCCGGCTGAGAAGGAAACAGTGTATGTATATGAAAATGCCCTGACATCTTTTGTCTGTGAGAAAACACCGGTTATGACAACAAGAGCTGCAAGAAAATATTTAAGCAATCTTTTCATTTTGCTTAGCCCCCTTTCTGTCACTTACGAAAGCCAGTATCATCAAAATAATACCAATCACAAACACTACAGCTGACGCTATTGACCAGATATCTCCGGTCTTCACCTTGCTCGTTGTAGTTGTAAATGTAGGTGGATTTTGCGAAGTCGGATTTGAATTGTCCTCCACAGCAAAGTTCATCATGAGCTTTGCGAGTGTATCCTGATATATATTACCCTGACTTTCTCCGTCAAGTCCTACTAAAAGCTTCACACTGCCTCCCTCTCCAGGCTCTAATGTCTTTAAATAAAAGAACTTATCCAGAGAGTTTGTAGCCTCATTGAGTCCTTTTCCGGCTGTTGCCTCCTTCTCTCCACCTACACTGGTGCTGCTGTATATAGTGTCCTCTTTTCCATCCGGTCCTACGAAAGTAAGAATATATGAGTATCCACCATTTTCAGCCACAGCCTGTGTATCCTCAAGACTCTTTAATACATCATTGGACATATACCATTTCGTCGAAATACTGCTGTTATTCTTTATATCAACGGAAAATGTTACAGAATCTCCGGGCTCCATCTGTGAGACAGAGGCTGCTATTTTATTTGAATCGAACGAACTGACCATCTCCTTGCCGGTAAACTCACATGAGCCGGCTGTAGTAGTATTCTCATCTGCAAATACAGTGCCTATCGAACCAAGGATAAACAACATGCATGATAATAATGCGATAAATTTTTTCATATTGTCCTCCTTTACTCTAAGCTAAGTGCCCCGTCATCTGATATATTTACATCAACACCCCACGCACTCTTAATTGCGTCCTCTGCATTGTGTGTCTGTACTGCATCAACAGTTGCCTCCAGCACAAATTGCGCACCATCATATTCATAGGTAGTAGTGATGGTTGTAAGTCCGTTATCATCAGTCTGTGATGTCTGACCCACAATGGCTGCAATATCGCCGGATATACTGATTTTGTCTGTAAAATCAGTGGATGTCTGACCTTTTTTTAAAATAGAATTGTAGTAAAATACATTTCGCTCTGTAGTCTCAGAACTCTTATCCTCTGTCCAGCCATCGTTTGTAAAGTCAATCTGTATCTTTGATGGATCAAGGTTTGAAAGCTTATCACCTGTCTCCTTGTCTGCCCAGTAATGCTGCACAGTCACTCTCACATACTCATCTATCGAGCCGCTGTTTTTGACAGCAAGCTTCTCATCGTACTTTTTGTCGAGAATCAGTTTTTCATCTCCGGCATTCTTTAGCATATCGCCAAGCAGCACTCCTGTTGCCTCGCTCCAGTCGTCATCCTTATGCTTATAATCACGCCAGCTCACATCATTGCCATTCTCAGTCAAAGTAACACCTATGGATTTGATGTCAATCTGAGCCAGATAATTATCACTCATATATGTAAGAGTCGCTTTTGTAGATCCAATCGTCGATGCTGCAAGCATTATCGCAGAGGATGCTACAAGTATAATTGGAAGTTTTCTCTTCATTACTCTTCGCCCTCCTCTTTATCATATTGTGCTGTCGCATCCCATTTTGCATCAGGTGCGACACACGGATTGCCATTCTCATCATATGCGACAGGAGCACACTCCTGAACCACAACTACATTGAAGCTGGTCTTTACCTTTTCACTAACTGTGATAGCTGCAACAATTGGCTCGGTTTTACCACCAACCGGCACTACCTGACTGTAATACCAGTAGCCATCATCTGAAAGGCTCCAGTTTGAGCCTGATGCCTGTATATCAAACTGGCTTGCTGCAATTACCTTTACCCTGACAAAACAGTCTGCTTTTCCTGTATTCTCAATCTCAATAGTTTTCTTCCAGTCCTTAAACTTCTCCTTGACATCAGTTGTAGGACCGATATCTACTGAGATACCGCCCTTTGCCGTAGCATAGGTTGTAAAATATGCCAGTGTCGGTTTAACTGAAACACCACAGACAATGAGTGTTGCAGCAAAGGCTGCACATACAAGAATACGGTGATTTCTATTAAGTTTTTTACAAGACTCTGATAATTTTTTCATTAATTCTGCACCAATTCCCATCCGGTTCCGTCATACTCAAAATGGTTTACGACACCGGTACTATAAATCAATTTGTCGTTGTAATCGTTTGTGAAATCAACATCTGCGGTCTCACCGGCCACAATCTGTGTCTCTATGCTGTCAGAGGAGGTCACCTGATAACTGCCTGCGGCATATACCTCCTTTACTATCACCCTTGACCCTGCCGGAATATTGTCAATAACTACGCTCTTAGCCCCTGTACTGTCAAATCTGATTGATGCGATATCGGAAAACACCACATTACCATCCCTGTCGCAGGCCTCAACATCAAATGCAAACACCGGCTCACCGAGTGCTGTATTGTATGTCTTTAATGTTTTATTAATCTGTAGGCTTCCCATAAGCCCGGTCTGTTCAGGCTTCAGCTCGATATCGATATCATCATATATCCATGAATCCGAGCCGCTTCCTGTCATGGCAAACTCATTATTAGGAGCAGAAACCAGATACGGCACAAATGTGTATCCAAATCTTGCCGAATTAGCCGGCTTTGCATACACCAGATATAGTCCCGTCTTAACACCTGTGACGTTTCCCCTTCCGTTTGAGACATCTATTATCTCATCTGCTGTCAGAGAACCTTTGTCTGCAATGTCCGCAGCAGTCTTTGCCATCTTTTCCCAGTCATCTGCGGTAGTTTTGCTGCTGATATCTGATATAGATTTAGCCAGCTCAGCAAACTGCTTCGTTGCAGTGTATACATCGTTCTCATCTACATCTGCCACTCTGTAAAGCTCTACGGGAAAATCCACAGTATACAAATCCTCCCATGTATCAGGGATATCAACTGTTATAGAGCATTTCTTATCAATATCAATATGCGTCCTTGCAAAAATGCTTCCACATGGCAGAGAAAATAAGACTATCGCTGCTATAGCTATACTGACAGCTCTTTTTATACTATTGTGCATTTTTCCTCCTTCCTGATTCTATCTGAATCTATACAATATCGTTTTACTAAGTATCTTACAAATTACAATATACAAAACCAGAAACAAAATACCAAGCACTATGGCTTCATGTAACGGCTGTATCTGCCTTACATCCTCGACAATAAGTCCCTGTGCATCATTCGCAATCCTGTGGCCTCTGATAAGAAGCCTGTGGGAATTCACACCATACGGTGTACATGTGATAAGAGTACAGTAATCCTGACCTTCCTCAATCTTTAAGTCATTAAGCTCATCAGGTAAAACAATCCTTATCTGATCAACCTCGTAGGTCAGCGTCTCACCAAGCACATACAGCTTGAAGGTATCACCCTCCGCCATCTGGTCAATATCCGTAAAAAGCTTAGATGACGTAAGTCCTCTGTGGCCTGAAACAGCACAATGTGTGCTTGCTCCGCCAACCGGAAGCGATGTGCCCTCGATATGGCCAACACCTATCTGAAGTATTGTATTGTCTGTGCCGTGGTAAATCGGCAATGAGACATTGATGGACGGAATCTCAATATAGCCCATGACTCCTGTGCCAGATACATCAAGTAGGCTTTCATACTCTGCTCTGTCCGAATCAGACATATCATATCTGTCCTGCTTGCTTAAAAGCCTTTCATTGTAAGCCTCTGCCGCCTGCCTCATTTCTTCAAGCTTTTGTTCATTTGTATTGTCTACTGCATCGACATAGCTTGCGATTGCCCTTGACTGATGGAATGAATTCCAGTAATCACTCACCGTCGGATATAGCAGTAAGGACAGTCCTGCAAGAAACACTATGACAAACAAAATAGTTGATAATTTTCTTCTCATAGCACTCTCCTTACTGTTATCATTTGCATAATATAATTATGCCTATTGTAACTGCCACGAACCACTAAAGTGGCTCATGGCAGATATATTTTATCATAAAATGATATTATTTAACACGCTTCTTTGTTACAAGAACAATTCCGCCACCTACAACTAATATAGCACCGATTACATAAATTGCAACACGTCCGGCACCACCGGTTGAAGGAAGGACTGAGCCCTTTAAGTTCTGTACAGGTGTGCTTAAGCTACCCTCAGCTTTATCTGCTTTAAGTGTAATATTACCGGTCACCTTATCTCCGCTTAATGAATTAAGCTCAGGAGCATCAGACTCAATTGAGTGGTCTGCTGTGATTGTGAATGCAATATCTTTTGCAGTGTTGTAGCTATCAGGAGTCTTTGTCTCCTTAAGTACGTAATCACCATCATCAAGACCGCTGAATGTGAAGACATCATTCTTATCACCGGAAATTACCGCTTTGATTTCTTTGTCTGCTTCGCCTTTAATCTTTTTATAAAGAGTGAACTCTGCACCATCGAGTGCTTTATTGTTCTCATCTACCTTGTTGATTACAACCTTGTATGTAAATACGATTACTGTATCTTCCGGAGTCTCCCCTTTGTCTCCCTCTCCACCATTGTTAGGGTTGTTAGAGAACTCAAGCTTAACCTTATTTGGGTTTCCTTCTGAACCGACAACAGCATTCTTATTGAGAGTTGCTTTGTACTCAACTACAATCGTATCACCATTTTTAGCTTCAAATCCCTTTGCTAAAATATTGTCACATGTAAAAGTAAGCTTTTTGCCAGCTGCGTCATAATTTGTTTTAAAGAATGATGTAACATCCTTATCACCTAATTTAACAGTAACAGTTCCTTCATTGAAATCAAGTCCCTGTGAAAGAGTATCATCAAATTTGAGGTAATATGACTTATATGACTCAACATTTGCAGGTAATGTAGCTGTAAGCTGGAATGGAACTACATCTCCGATATCATAATCGGCTGAATCCTGCCATTCTGTTGTATCATCTGTTGTGTCGTTTGTGTCTTTTACTTTCTTCTCAACAGAAGGTACATCTGTCTTTGGTGTAATTGTTGTATCAGCAACGATATTGAGGATATACTCTGTGTAAGCCTCGTCACCTGTTAAAGAGCTATCCTTATCCTTGATGAGATAGTAACCAGGCTCAAGTCCTGTAATCTCAGTCTTAGCATTGTCCTGTGCTACTGAAACAGAACCTGCTACTGTAGTGCTTAAAGCTGAAGCAATTTTCTGTGCCTCTGCCTTAAGATCTGAAGAGTTCATTCCTGAAAGCTTCTCTACATAAGTTTTTACATCCTTAGCAAGATTTGTCTGTTTGTCTGCCTTGATACCGGTACCCCAGTCAACGTTTGAAAGTGTTGTCTGTGATTTTGAAAGATCTCCCTTTAAAATCTGGTAAGCCTCATAAGTGTGGCCTGCCTTTGCCTCATTAACCGTGATGGTAAATGTTTTTTTGGCGCCTTCGCCCTCAGCAAATACTGTAACGCTCATTGCAAGTGTAAGTATCATTGCAAGAACTAAAGCAATGCTTCTTTTGATCGTTTTCATATTGCATTCTCCTTTTTATAATGTTTCATGTTTTTTATAGAAAAGTGTTATTACGGCTATTGCTATAAGCACAACTCCACTTAACATATACAACCATCTGTTACCGCTTCCACCTGTTTCCGGAAGCTCATACTCTATGAGTTTGTTTGTAATCTCAACAGTACCGGACTCTATTGCATTGGCGCTGCCCGGTGCAACGTTTGCATCGGTCTTTGTGATTTGAGTACCATTTATATCCTTAAATATATATGAAACATCATAGCCTGACATACTGTTGTTCTGATTTATTCCAACCTCTGTCACATAATATTTATATGTGGTACCGGTCAGAATACCATTTTCATTTACATCCTGCAATGGCAGATTTTCAAATACATATGACCATTCACCTGCCGAATCAGCTGTCAACTCAACCGGACTGCCATACTTCTTATCATTATTAGCTGAATCCACCTGATGCAGCTGCAGATAAATCTTTCCATCAGTCTTGTCTAACGGATTATTCTTAGAATCAGTCCATTTTTTATCGACTGAAATGCTGGTGGTCGCAACTGCTACATCCTCATAATAGTACGGTGTATTTACCTTTGCCATATCACTTCCCTGTAATGAGCTGTTTTCAGCTACAACAGGATGTGCTGAGTTATCTGCACTGAAATAGAAATACTCCTTGTGAGGCTCAGTCGAGAGTATATAACCATCCGGAGCCTTTGTCTCAACTATATAATACTGCGTATTATACTCCAGATTATCAGTACTCATACTGATATCAATTCTGCCGTTCTTATCAGTGGTATACTTGCCTAACGACTTGTATGAACCATCCGATGTGTATCCAAACAGCTCAAACTCTGCGCCCTCAAGCTGCTTTCCATAATTAGTCTTATCTACCTTATACAAGGTAAATGTATTACTCTTAATTACTCCGGCAGATGATTTTGACTCTTTGTAAACAGTCTGGTTATCCTTTCTGTCTTCTCCTTTTTCGACGCCCTCAAGCTTTGCTGTATTGCTAACATCCATCTTTATAGGATTGTATTGATCCGGCGTACCAAGCACCTTTGCATTCACCTGATATGTATAAGTAAGCATTATCGCCTTGCCATCAGGTATATCTGCACTGATTGTCCTGTATGATGTATCATTCCATTCATGCGTGCCATCTTTAGTTGTATACGCCCACTTACAGCCATCTACCGTATCGCCTGCTTTGTATGTGCCATCATCCTGCTTTATTGCCTGCCTGAACTGAACAGTAGCCGGCATTAAATCTATATACCACAATGCCTGTGGACTGTATGTCATCGTCTTGAATTGAAGCACATCTGTCAGCTTTAATGTATCGCTATCAGGCAGATAGTCCTTGGCATCAGGGTTTATTATAACTGTATAACGCAGCCTGTGATTATCCTCATCCCACTTGAAGTTCTTGGAAACAACCTTATCGCCCTCAGTAGGATTATCACTGCCTGATTCGCCAGGCTTTGACATGGTCTGTGTCTGTTTAACCCATCCCATATCACTGTTTGTATTTGAGGATGCTGTGGCTATATTCTTATAATCCACTGATTTACCTGCCTCAAAATTTTCAAAATCATCTATCTTACACTTGTATACTACATATATGTGAGAGTTCTCAAACCAACCATGTATCGTTGTATTGTTCTCATCAGGCTTTGTAACCCCTGTAACAACGGTATTAGTGGACTCATCTAACGTTGTACTTGTTTGAATTCCGTTTATGAACCAGTCGCCGTCAGTTACGGTATGCAATGTACCGTCAAAGTCATAATCTGTAAAGCCATCGTTATTCGGATATGCCAGCATTGTCTTTACGCTCTGCAGTGTGACACCATCCGGAAGCTTATCAGTGATGGTATACTCTGTTGCATCGGCATCCATAAGTACATCAACGCGCCATGTGAGTGTTCCATCGCTTTCTGTTGTTTTCAAATAAGTCTGACTTGTATTACCGTTTCCATCAGTCTTTACAATCTTTGATGTCGTATGGCTGTAAGATGCAGATGCACTTGAATTTAAAGCTTCAAATTTATTCACATATTCAACTCTTCCACTTGGCGTTGTGTCGGCGGTTGTGCTGTATGTAAATGCGACTGTCCTTTCACTGTTGCTTATCGGATAATCCTTATTAAAGCTGATATTTACCGAGGTAAATCTGTAGTCAGCGGTTTCTGATAATTTACTAAAATCTGCCTTTTGCGAATTATTGTTCTCATCCAGATATTTAACAGTAATATCATCGATATATCCATCAAACTCTTTCTTTACCTGACTTACAAAATCATTCATCTGTGTATAAGTCATGTAATGACAATTCTTCTGGGATTTGGATGACATTGTATCGGCTATGCCAAACTCTTTAGGAAATCCCGATGCCGGAATTGTAAATTTTGCTTGCCACTTTAAAGTATACAGCCCGTTATCTGTCTTTTGAGCTTCAACAAGCCTCTTCGTAATATCCTGCTTTGGTTATTCTAGTCATGTTGTAACTGCCTGGTAATGTTGTTAAGACCCTTTTCTGTGCTTTTTCAGGCCAATAAATTTTTTTCCAAAGCTTTAGTCATC
>ENA-UEPV01001815-UEPV01001815.1-human-gut-metagenome-genome-assembly--contig:-NODE-1815-length-12705-cov-3.503959_pt1 | contig 12705 bp, 8 predicted proteins | sample MGYA00242942_ERZ507925 | MGnify/ENA primary metagenome ERZ507925 (study PRJEB26167, sample SAMN06115453) | human gut metagenome | host: Homo sapiens | place: China:Fujian | collected 2015-08-26... | reverse complement strand
GCGGAAGTAGCTCAGTTGATAGAGCATCAGCCTTCCAAGCTGAGGGTCGCGAGTTTGAGCCTCGTCTTCCGCTCCAAGAATAAATGCCAATGTAGCTCAGCGGTAGAGCACTTCCTTGGTAAGGAAGAGGTCACGGGTTCAAGTCCCGTCATCGGCTCAAGTTTTTAGAAAGCTAATCATTTATAAAATAATACAAAGCTATGGCAAAAGAACAGTTTCAACGTACCAAACCACACGTAAATATTGGTACTATCGGTCACGTAGACCACGGTAAAACGACCTTGACCGCCGCTATCACTACGGTTCTTGCAAAAAAAGGTCTTTCAGAATTGCGTTCTTTCGATTCTATCGATAACGCTCCTGAAGAAAAAGAACGTGGTATTACCATCAATACCTCTCACGTAGAATATGAAACTGCAAATCGTCACTACGCACACGTGGACTGTCCGGGTCACGCCGACTATGTGAAGAACATGGTAACTGGTGCTGCGCAGATGGACGGTGCTATTATCGTAGTTGCAGCTACCGATGGTCCTATGCCTCAGACTCGTGAGCATATCTTGTTGGCTCGCCAGGTGAACGTTCCTCGTATCGTTGTGTTCTTGAACAAATGCGATATGGTTGACGATGAAGAGATGCTCGAACTCGTTGAAATGGAAATGAGAGAATTGCTTTCAGCATATGAATATGACGGTGACAATACTCCTATTATTCGCGGATCTGCATTGGGCGCATTGAATGGCGAAGCTCAATGGGAAGAGAAAGTGATGGAGTTGATGGATGCTGTCGATAATTGGATTCCTCTGCCTCCGCGCGATGTTGATAAACCTTTCTTGATGCCTGTTGAAGACGTCTTCTCTATTACGGGTCGTGGTACTGTTGCTACTGGTCGTATCGAAGCAGGTCGCGTAAAAGTGGGTGATGAAGTTCAAATCCTCGGTTTGGGAGCAGACAAGAAATCGGTTGTAACCGGTGTTGAAATGTTCCGTAAGATTCTTGACGAAGGCGAAGCTGGTGATAACGTTGGTTTGTTGCTCCGTGGTATCGACAAGAATGAAATCAAACGTGGTATGGTTATCTGCCACCCGGGACAGGTTAAACCTCACTCTGAATTCAAAGCTCAGGTTTATATCTTGAAGAAAGAAGAAGGTGGTCGTCACACTCCTTTCCACAACCACTACCGTCCTCAGTTCTACATTCGTACGCTCGACGTAACGGGTGAAATCACTCTCCCTGAAGGTGTAGAAATGGTAATGCCGGGTGACCACGTTACTATCAATGTGAAACTTATCAACCCGGTTGCTTGCGACAAAGGTTTGCGCTTTGCAATCCGTGAAGGTGGCCGTACGGTAGGTTCTGGTCAGATCACAGATATTTTGGACTAATTCTATAAAGGGTTAGTTTTGATAAAACTACAAAATCAGCCTCTTTGTGGGGCTGATTTTATACGGGTCTAGCTCAGTTGGTAGAGCACTGGTCTCCAAAACCAGGTGTCGGGAGTTCGAGTCTCTCGACCCGTGCAAAATTTAGTGAAACAATGAAGAAATTGAAAATACTTGCCGATATCCAAGATTCTTATAACGAATTGGTACATAAGGTTTCTTGGCCTACCAAGTCGGAGCTGGCAAATAGTGCTGTGGTGGTTATGTTTGCTTCCCTTATTATCGCTATAGTCATATTTGCAATGGATCAATGTATTGACAAAATCATGCACCTTATTTACGGAGGTCTTTAATTAGGGAGGTAAATCAATGTCTGAAGAAAAAAAAGGCTGGTACGTTTTGCGTGCCATAAGCGGAAAAGAGAACAAGGTCAAAGAAGTTCTTGATGCAGAAATCAAGAATACCGATCTTGGCAATTATGTATTTCAGGTCTTGATACCTACCGAAAAAGTTTACACCGTACGTAACGGGAAAAAGGTGGTAAAGGAGAAAAATCTTTACTCGGGTTATGTTTTTGTCGAAGCCATTTTAGTAGGTGAGGTTGTTCATCATTTGCGTAATACAACGAATGTGATTGACTTTTTGGGTGGAAAATCCAATCAGCCGGAGCCTTTACGGCCTTCGGAAGTTAATCGTATGTTGGGCGCAGTCGACGAGATGCAGGAGGTGGGTGACGAACCGGCCGTTGTATATCATGTCGGTGAAACGGTAAAAGTAAACTATGGTCCGTTTAACGGATTTAGTGGAATTATCGAGGAGGTGAACAACGAGAAAAAGAAACTGAAAGTAATGGTTAAAATTTTTGGTCGCAAGACTCCGTTGGAGCTGGAAAATTCGCAAGTAGAGCGGGAGTAATACAAGAGGTTACGCGCTTGTATGAACCCTCGGTATTTTAATAATATCAAAATTAAAAACAATGGCTAAAGAAATTGCTGGACAGATCAAATTACAGATTAAAGGTGGTGCAGCAAACCCCTCTCCTCCCGTAGGACCTGCATTGGGTTCTAAGGGTATAAACATCATGGAGTTTTGCAAGCAATTCAATGCCCGTACCCAAGACAAAGCCGGTAAAGTATTGCCGGTCGTAATTACCTATTATAGCGATAAATCTTTCGATTTTGTCGTTAAGACTCCTCCCGTAGCTATTCAAGTTATGGAAGCTGCCAAAGTAAAAGGCGGTTCTGCGGAGCCTAACCGTAAAAAAGTAGGAGAGATTACTTGGGAACAGGTAAAAGCAATCGCCGAGGACAAATTGGTCGATTTGAACTGTTTTACGGTAGAATCGGCGATGAAAATGGTTGCTGGTACAGCGAGAAGTATGGGTATCACCGTAAAAGGGGAATTCCCGGTTAATAACTAATAAACTTCAATTGAAATGGGTAAACTGACAAAAAATCAAAAGTTAGCTTTAGCAAAGATTGAAGCAGGGAAGGCCTACTCACTCGGCGAGGCATCTCAATTGGTAAAAGATATTACTTATACCAAATTCGATGCATCGCTTGATATTGATGTACGCTTAGGCGTTGATCCTCGTAAAGCCAATCAAATGGTAAGAGGTGTCGTATCGTTGCCTCATGGAACGGGTAAACAAGTGCGTGTGTTGGTACTTTGTACTCCCGATGCCGAAGCTGCCGCAAAGGAAGCCGGAGCCGATTACGTAGGATTGGACGAATATATCGAGAAGATCAAAGGCGGTTGGACCGATATCGACGTAATCATTACGATGCCTGCTATCATGGGTAAGATCGGTGCTTTGGGACGTGTATTAGGCCCTCGTGGTTTGATGCCTAATCCTAAGAGCGGAACTGTGACTCCCGATGTCGCTAAAGCTGTAAAAGAAGTAAAACAAGGAAAAATCGATTTCAAAGTCGATAAGAATGGTATAGTACATGCCTCTATAGGTAAGATTTCGTTTACTGCCGATCAGATTCGCGATAATGCGAAAGAATTTGTTTCGACATTGATAAAACTGAAACCTACTGCTGCTAAGGGTACTTATATCAAGAGTATTTATCTTTCGAGTACAATGAGCCCGGGTATCAAGATTGATCCTAAATCAGTTGACGAGATCTAAAACAAGGAATTATGAGAAAGGAAGATAAAGGCACTATTATTGCGCAAATAGCAGAAACTGTAAAGGAGTACAGCTGCTTCTACCTTGCAGAAACTGCAACGTTGAATGCTGAAAAAACAAGCAATTTACGTCGTGCATGTTTCAAAGAAGGTATCAAAATGATGGTTGTTAAGAACGCTTTGTTACACAAGGCACTGGAAGGGCTCGATACCGATTATTCGCCCTTGTACGGTTCTTTGAAGGGTTCTACAACGATGTTCTTTGCAAATGTTGGCAATGCACCTGCAAAGCTGATTAAGGAGTTCAGAAAGACTTCTGAAGATTTGGTTCTAAAAGCCGCTTATGTAGAAGAAGGGTTTTATATCGGAGCCGATCAGCTTGATGCACTTGTTGCTATCAAGAGCAAAAACGAACTTATTGCCGATGTTATCGCATTGTTGGAATCTCCGGCGAAGAACGTTATCTCTGCTCTTCAGTCATCAGGACAAACTATCCATGGTCTGTTGAAGACTTTGGAAGAAAGATAATTTTTCATTAAAACATTACACAGATAAATAATCATTTAAATCATACAAAAATGGCAGATTTGAAAGCTTTTGCAGAACAATTAGTAAACCTGACCGTAAAAGAAGTTAGCGAACTGGCTACAATCCTGAAAGAAGAATATGGTATCGAACCTGCAGCTGCAGCTGTTGCTGTTGCTGGTCCTGCTGCTGGTGGCGCTGCTGCCGCTGCAGAAGAAAAAACTTCTTTTGACGTAGTATTGAAAGCAGCTGGTGCAAACAAGCTGGCTATCGTTAAGTTAGTAAAAGAATTAACTGGTCTTGGTTTGAAAGAAGCTAAAGATATGGTTGACGGTGCTCCTAGCGCTATCAAAGAAGGAATCGCTAAAGCTGATGCTGAAGCATTGAAGAAACAGTTGGAAGAAGCTGGAGCTGAAGTTGAGCTTAAATAGTATTTATAACCTGGTAATCAGGTGATTTGGTTAAGAGTCTCCCTTAAAGGAGATTCTTAACCTTTTTGTGTCTATAATTTCAATAAGTTCAATAAATTCCTTACTAGATGTCTTCAACAGCTGAAAACCAAAGAGTTAATTTTGCTTCGATAAAGAATCAGTTCCCGTATCCAGACTTTCTCGAAGTTCAATTGAAGTCGTTCCAAGACTTTCTTCAACTTGACACTCCTCCTGAAAAGAGAAAGAAGGAGGGATTGTATAAGGTATTTGCCGAGAATTTCCCGATTGCGGATACCCGTAACAATTTTGTGTTGGAGTTCTTAGATTACTATATAGATCCGCCTCGTTACTGTATCGATGAGTGTATCGCTCGCGGGTTAACCTATAGCGTGCCTTTAAAAGCGAAGTTAAAACTGTACTGTACGGACCCGGATCATGAGGACTTCGATACGGTGATCCAAGATGTATACTTAGGTCCGATCCCGTATATGACGGACAGAGGTACTTTCGTGATCAACGGCGCCGAGCGTGTTGTCGTGTCTCAGCTGCACCGTTCTCCGGGCGTATTCTTCGGACAAAGCACGCACGCAAACGGAACGAAGTTGTACTCCGCACGTATTATCCCGTTCAAGGGGTCATGGATCGAGTTCGCTACGGACATCAACAATGTGATGTACGCTTACATCGACCGTAAAAAGAAATTGCCTGTAACTACTCTTTTGAGAGCTATTGGTTTTGAAAGCGATAGAGATATTCTTGAAATCTTCAACCTTGCGGAAGAGGTGAAGGTGACGAAAGCAAACCTGAAGAAGTTTATCGGACGTAAGCTGGCCGCTCGTGTTTTGAAGACTTGGGTGGAGGATTTCGTAGATGAGGATACCGGTGAGGTGGTTTCTATTGAACGTAACGATGTAATCATCGACCGTGAGTCTGTATTGGATAGTGACAATATCGAGGCTATCTTGGATTCAGGCACGCAAAATATTTTGTTGCATCGTGAGGACCAGAATCTGTCCGACTATGCTATCATATATAATACGCTCCAGAAAGACCCGAGTAACTCCGAGAAGGAAGCTGTGTTGTATATCTACAGACAGTTGAGAAATGCGGAACCGGCTGATGAGGCTAGCGCACGCGAGGTTATCACGAACCTGTTCTTCTCAGAGAAACGTTATGATCTGGGTGAGGTGGGACGTTACAGGATCAACAAGAAGTTAGGCCTTACTACAAGCGCTGATGTTAAGGTCTTGACTAAAGAAGATATTATCGAGATCATCAAGTACCTGATCGAGTTGATCAACTCGAAGGCTATCGTGGATGATATCGACCACTTGAGCAACCGTCGTGTACGTACGGTTGGCGAGCAATTGTATAACCAGTTCGGTATTGGTTTGGCTCGTATGTCACGTACAGTTCGTGAACGTATGAACGTTCGCGATAATGAGGTGTTTACTCCGATTGATTTGATCAACGCGAAGACGATTTCTTCCGTGGTTAACTCTTTTTTCGGAACGAATGCCTTGTCTCAGTTCATGGACCAGACGAACCCGTTGGCGGAGATCACGCACAAGCGTCGTTTATCAGCCCTAGGTCCGGGAGGTTTGTCTAGAGAGCGTGCCGGATTCGAGGTTCGTGACGTTCACTATACGCACTATGGTCGTCTTTGTCCGATTGAGACCCCGGAAGGTCCGAACATTGGTTTGATCTCTTCTTTATGTGTATACGCTAAGATCAACGATCTTGGTTTCATCTCGACTCCGTACCGTAAGGTGGCAGATGGAAAGGTCGACTTCTCTGAGGAAGGCTTGCAATACTACACGGCGGAGGAAGAGGAAGAGTTGACAATCGCTCAAGGTAATGCTCCATTGGATGATAACGGTAAGTTTATCCGCGATAAGGTGAAGGCTCGTTTCGAGGCTGACTTCCCTGTTGTCCCTCCTTCTGAGATTGACTTGATGGACGTGGCTCCGCAGCAGATCGCTTCTATCGCGGCTTCACTGATCCCGTTCTTGGAACATGATGACGCTAACCGTGCGTTGATGGGATCTAACATGATGCGTCAGGCGGTTCCTTTGTTGCGTACGGACGCTCCGATCGTTGGTACCGGTATCGAGGCGCAGGTTGCTCGTGACTCTCGTACTCAGATTATGGCTGAGCGTGAGGGCGAGGTTGTGTTCGTTGATGCTACTTGTATCAAGATTAAATATGACCGCACGGAGGACGAGGAATTCGTTAGCTTCGAGGATGCGGTTAAGACATATAATATCCCGAAATGGCGTAAGACCAACCAAAGTACGACAGTCGATTTGAAACCGACCTGTCATCGCGGACAACGTGTGAAAGCCGGCGATATCCTTACCGAGGGTTACTCAACCCAGAAAGGCGAGCTTGCTTTGGGACGTAACGTGAAGGTGGCTTACATGCCTTGGAAGGGATATAACTATGAGGATGCTATCGTGTTGAACGAGCGTATGGTTCGTGAGGACTTCTTTACGTCTGTCCACGTTGACGAATACATCCTTGAGGTACGTGAGACGAAGCGTGGTATGGAGGAATTGACTTCCGATATCCCTAACGTCAGCGAAGAGGCTACCAAGGATTTGGATGAGAGAGGTATCGTTCGTGTAGGTGCTCGCATCGAGCCGGGTGATATCTTGATCGGTAAGATCACTCCGAAAGGTGAGTCTGATCCATCTCCGGAGGAAAAGTTGTTGCGTGCTATCTTCGGTGATAAGGCGGGTGATGTGAAGGATGCTTCCTTGAAGGCTACTCCGTCTTTGCGTGGTGTGGTTATCGAGACCGCTTTGTTCTCGAAGGCTGTCAAGAAACGTAAATCCAGATTGACTGATAAGGCGATCTTGCCGAAGTTGGACGAGGAATACGAAGAAAAGATGGCTAGCTTGAAGACTTTGTTAGTTGATAAGTTGTTAGTGCTTACAAACGGCAAGGTTTCTCAAGGTGTTAAAGACTATATGAATACGGAGATTATCGCTAAGGGTGCTAAGTTTACCCGCAAATCTCTGGAAGAATTGGATTATAACTCCATCCAAGTAAGCAAGTGGACGGCAGACGCTCAGAAGAATGAGTTGATCAAGCAGGTTATCTTGAATTATTTGAAGAAGTACAAGGAGCTTGACGCTGAGTTGAGACGTAAGAAGTTCGACTTGACGATCGGTGATGAGCTGCCGACAGGTATCGTACAGATGGCTAAGGTTTATATCGCCAAGAAACGTAAGATTCAGGTAGGTGATAAGATGGCCGGTCGCCACGGTAACAAGGGTATCGTATCAAAGATCGTTCGTCAGGAGGATATGCCGTTCTTGGAAGACGGTACTCCGGTGGATATCTGCTTGAACCCGCTGGGTGTGCCTTCTCGTATGAACTTGGGACAGATTTTCGAGGCCGTGTTGGGTTGGGCCGGACGTGAGTTGGACGTTAAGTTCGCTACTCCGATCTTCGATGGCGCGACTTTGGATGATTTGAATGAATGGACAGACAAGGCTGGTATTCCTCGCTACGGTAAGTCTTACTTGTATGATGGTGGTACTGGTGAGCGTTTCGACCAACCTGCTACGGTGGGTGTGACTTACTTCTTGAAGTTGGGCCACATGGTTGAAGACAAGATGCATGCCCGTTCAATCGGTCCGTACTCTTTGATTACGCAACAGCCGTTAGGTGGTAAGGCACAGTTCGGTGGTCAACGTTTCGGAGAGATGGAGGTTTGGGCACTGGAAGCCTTCGGTGCCGCTCATGTTCTTCAGGAAATTCTTACGATTAAGTCTGATGACGTTGTAGGACGTTCCAAGGCTTATGAGGCGATCGTGAAGGGTGATCCGATGCCACAGCCGGGTATCCCTGAATCTCTGAATGTATTATTGCACGAGTTGAGAGGACTTGGTTTGAGTTTCACTCTGGATTAATTCAATAACAATAAAGAAGTAGGTGGGCTACGGCCCGTCTACTTTATCTATTGATAACTCTTTATAAATAAATAATATGGCCTTTAGAAAAGAAAACAAGATAAAGAGTAACTTTTCAAAAATAACCATCGGTCTGGCATCCCCTGAGGAGATCCTAGAGAACTCCAGCGGTGAGGTTTTGAAACCGGAAACAATTAACTATCGTACGTATAAGCCTGAGCGTGACGGTTTGTTCTGTGAGCGTATCTTTGGTCCGATCAAGGACTATGAGTGCCATTGCGGTAAGTACAAGCGTATCCGTTACAAAGGCATTGTGTGCGATCGTTGTGGAGTGGACGTTACGGAAAAGAAAGTTCGTCGTGAACGTATGGGACACATCCATTTGGTGGTTCCTGTTGCCCATATTTGGTATTTCCGTTCTTTGCCTAATAAAATCGGTTACTTGCTAGGTCTTCCTACCAAGAAACTGGATTCCATCATCTATTACGAACGCTACGTCGTGATCCAGCCGGGTTGCGTAGACACGGTCGGTGAGTTAGACCTATTATCTGAGGAGGAATATCTGGATATTTTGGATAGCCTTCCAAGAGAAAATCAATTGCTAGAGGATACGGATCCGAATAAGTTCATCGCTAAGATCGGCGCTGAGGCTGTTTATGATCTGTTGGCTCGCTTGGACTTGGATTCTCTTTCTTATGAGTTGCGTCACCGTGCGAACACGGACACATCTCAACAGAGAAAGAACGAGGCCTTGAAACGCCTTCAGGTGGTTGAGTCTTTTCGTGCGTCCAGAGGTCGTAACAAACCGGAATGGATGATCATGAAGGTGATCCCGGTGATCCCTCCCGAACTGCGTCCGTTGGTTCCGTTGGACGGTGGCCGTTTCGCTACTTCTGACTTGAATGATTTATATCGTCGTGTTATTATCCGTAATAACCGTTTGAAACGATTGATCGATATTAAGGCTCCGGAAGTGATCTTACGTAATGAGAAACGTATGCTTCAGGAGGCCGTGGACTCTTTGTTTGACAACTCTCGTAAATCGAGCGCTGTTAAGACAGACGCCAATCGTCCGTTGAAGTCCTTGTCCGACAGTTTGAAAGGTAAACAAGGTCGTTTCCGTCAGAACTTGTTGGGTAAGCGTGTTGACTACTCCGCTCGTTCGGTTATTGTCGTAGGTCCGGAATTAAAGATGCACGAGTGCGGTTTGCCGAAGAATATGGCTGCCGAGCTTTATAAGCCTTTCGTTATCCGTAAATTGATCGAACGCGGTATCGTGAAGACGGTGAAATCTGCCAAGAAGATCGTTGACCGTAAGGAACCGGTTGTTTGGGATATTTTGGAGTACGTAATGAAAGGTCACCCGGTATTATTAAACCGTGCCCCGACATTGCACCGTTTGGGTATCCAAGCGTTCCAGCCGAAATTGATCGAGGGTAAGGCTATCCAGTTGCACCCGTTGGCATGTACGGCATTCAACGCCGACTTCGACGGTGACCAGATGGCTGTTCACTTGCCGTTAGGTAATGAGGCTGTTTTGGAAGCTCAAATGTTGATGTTGGCTTCACACAATATCTTGAACCCAGCGAATGGTGCTCCTATTACCGTACCTTCTCAGGATATGGTGCTTGGTTTGTATTATATTACCAAGTTGCGCAAGGGTACACAAGGCGAAGGTTTGACTTTCTATGGTCCGGAAGAGGCTACGATCGCTTACAATGAGAAGAAGTTGGATATCCATGCTCCGATCCATGTTTACGTGGAGGATTTGGATGAGAACGGCAACTTGGTGAAGACGATGGTTGAGACTTCCGTTGGACGTTTGATGGTAAACGAGTTCGTTCCGAAAGAGATTGGTTATGTAAACGAGGTGTTGGGCAAGAAGTCTCTTCGCGACATCATCGGTCGGGTAATCAAGGCTTGTGGTGTGGCTCGTACCGCTCAGTTCTTGGACGATATCAAGAACTTGGGTTACTATATGGCATTCAAGGGTGGTTTGTCCTTCAACTTAGCGGACGTTCTGATCCCGCCTGAAAAGGATGAGTTGGTTCAGAAGGGATACGATGAGGTTGAGCAGATCATGGCTAACTATAATATGGGTTTCATTACCAACAACGAGCGTTATAACCAGATTATCGATACTTGGACACACGTTAATAGTAACTTGTCTAATATCTTGATTAAGCAATTGACGGCGGATAACGATGGATTCAACTCAATCTATATGATGATGGATTCCGGTGCCCGTGGTTCGAAGGAGCAGATTCGTCAGTTGTCCGGTATGCGTGGTTTGATGGCGAAACCGCAGAAGAGTGGTGCAGAAGGTGGTCAGATTATCGAGAACCCGATCCTTTCTAACTTTAAGGAAGGTTTGTCCGTGTTGGAGTACTTTATCTCTACTCACGGTGCTCGTAAAGGTTTGGCCGATACCGCTTTGAAGACTGCCGACGCCGGTTACTTGACTCGTCGTTTGGTTGACGTCTCTCACGACGTGATCGTAAACGAGGAAGACTGTGGTACATTGCGTGGCTTGGTTTGTACGGAATTGAAGAATAACGAGGAGGTGATCGCTTCCTTGTATGAGAGAATCTTAGGTCGTGTATCTGTTCACGATGTGATCCATCCGATTACGGGCGAGGTTATCGTTCGTTCCGGTGAGGAAATCCGTGAGGATGCCGCTAAGGCAATCCAAGACTCTCCGATCGAGAGCGTCGAGATTCGTTCCGTATTGACTTGTGAGTCTAAGAAGGGTGTCTGCGCTAAGTGCTATGGACGTAACTTGGCTACGAACCGCATGGTTCAGAAGGGTGAGGTTGTCGGTGTAATCGCCGCACAGTCTATCGGTGAGCCGGGTACACAGTTGACGTTGCGTACATTCCACGTCGGTGGTATCGCATCCAACATCGCTACAGAGAATAGTATTACATCTAAATATGATGGTATTTTAGAGATCGACGAGCTTCGTGCTGTTGAGGCGGTAGACGAGGTGAGCGGAAAGAAACATTTGGTAGTAGTAAGCCGTTTGGCTGAAATGCGCATTGTTGATCCGAACACGAAGATTGTGTTGTTGACTCATAATATACCTTATGGTTCTAAGTTGTTCTTCAACAACGGTGACTCAATTAAGAAGGGTGACGTGATCATCGAGTGGGACCCGTTCAATGCCGTAATCGTGTCAGAGGTTTCCGGTAAGATCGAGTTCGAGAGTTTGGTAGAGAACGTGACTTACAAGGTTGAGAGTGATGAGACTACCGGTTTGAAGGAGAAGATCATCATCGAGTCTAAGGATAAGACGAAGGCTCCGGCCGCTCATATCGTGGATGAGAATGGTAATTACTTGAAGAACTACTCTTTGCCGTTGGGCGCTCACGTCGTGAAAGACAATGGTGATGTAGTGAAAGCTGGTGAGGTTTTGGTTAAGATCCCTCGTGCCGTAGGTAAGGCCGGTGATATCACCGGTGGTCTTCCTCGTGTAACCGAGTTGTTCGAGGCTCGTAACCCGTCTAACCCTGCTGTCGTATCTGAGATCGACGGAGAGGTAGGATTCGGTAAGATCAAACGTGGTAACCGCGAGATCACCGTAACGTCTAAGTTGGGTGAGGTTAAGAAATATATGGTTCCTCTGTCTAAACAATTATTGGTTCAGGAGAACGACTATATCCGTGCGGGTATGCCGCTATCAGACGGTGCTACCACTCCTTCGGATATCTTGGCGATCAAAGGTCCGACGGCTGTACAGGAATATATCGTGAATGAAGTTCAGGATGTATACCGTCTGCAGGGTGTTAAGATTAACGATAAGCACTTCGAGGTTATCGTTCGTCAGATGATGCGTAAGGTAGAGGTGGTTGATCCGGGAGATACTCGCTTCTTGGAGCAGCAGATTGTTGATAAGTTGGAGGTAATGGACGAGAACGATCGTATCTGGGGCAAGAAAGTTGTTACCGATCCGGGAGATTCTCAGACATTGCAGGCCGGACAGATCGTGACTGCACGTAAGTTGAGAGATGAGAATAGTATGTTGAAACGCCGTGATCTTAAGTTGGTCGAGGTACGTGACGCTATTCCGGCTACAGCCAACCAGATCCTTCAAGGTATCACACGTGCCGCTTTGCAGACGAACAGCTTTATGTCCGCCGCATCTTTCCAAGAGACGACGAAAGTATTGAACGAGGCTGCTATCAACGGGAAGGTAGATCGTTTGGAAGGTTTGAAAGAGAACGTTATCTGTGGTCACTTGATTCCTGCCGGTACCGGTCAGCGTGAGTTTGATAAGCTGATCGTAGGCGCAAAGGATGAGTTCGATCGTATCTT
>ENA-UEPV01001811-UEPV01001811.1-human-gut-metagenome-genome-assembly--contig:-NODE-1811-length-12729-cov-4.489962_pt1 | contig 12729 bp, 9 predicted proteins | sample MGYA00242942_ERZ507925 | MGnify/ENA primary metagenome ERZ507925 (study PRJEB26167, sample SAMN06115453) | human gut metagenome | host: Homo sapiens | place: China:Fujian | collected 2015-08-26... | reverse complement strand
ATAAATCTTCCAGAACTATTCATATAAATTAAATACAGGAATAATATCTATAAGTTCCATATTAGCTTCCCAATATGAGTTAAGCGTTCCTACATCTTTCCAATAGCCGTTATACTCATATGCAAAAAGTCTCTTATTATTTTCAAAACAATATGGAATGACATGCTTGCCAAAATCGCATTCATTCTGGTCTTTAAGTGCAATAAGTGCATTTTTAAGGACTTTCCAGCTGAATATGTAAATACCCATTGAAGCAAGATTACTCTTAGGATTCTCAGGTTTTTCCTCGAATTCTGTGATTCTGTTGTCATCATCAGTAACAACAATACCGAATCTTTTTGCCTCCTCAATAGGAACAGGCATTGCAGCTATTGTTATATCTGCATTGTTGGCCTTATGATAATCAAGCATTATCTTGTAATCCATCTTATAAATATGGTCACCCGAAAGAATAAGAACATAATCAGGATTATACTGCTCCATATATTCAAGATTCTGATAAATGGCATTGGCTGTTCCTGTATACCATTCACTGTTTGTACTCTTCTCATACGGAGGAAGCACCGTAACACCGCCAACATTGCGGTCCAAATCCCACGGAATACCAATACCGATGTGAGTGTTAAGTCTTAACGGCTGATACTGAGTCAACACACCAACTGTATCAATCCCTGAATTAATACAGTTGCTTAATGGAAAATCAATTATGCGGTATTTACCGCCAAATGCTACGGCCGGCTTGGCCATCTTTGATGTGAGGACTCCGAGTCTGCTTCCTTGTCCTCCTGCCAGTAACATGGCTATCATTTCTTTTTTAATCATGCTCTCACCCCTGATGCTAAAAATTTACTGTCTTATTAAGTTGTCCTAATTATATCATATTCAGACTTGTAAGTAAAAAGAATTTTTTATTTTTTTTTATTTTTTTCTTGTTTAAATAGACAATTTAAAAAATTCTAAACACAATTTTAATGCAATTATTTTATTCGAGAAAAATTATCTAAACAATTTTATTCCGGCTATTGACAAAAAGGTCATAATGTGTCCTTAAATTAGTTTGAAATTTTTCTCATTATGTTTATAATAATATTGGAGACTACATTATAATAAGTAATTTTTAAGAAAGGCAATTAATCTATGTATCATATTGATTTTAATAATCCTGTACATGTCCACTTTATAGGTATCGGTGGAATAAGCATGAGCGGTCTTGCACATATTCTCATAGGAAGACATTTTACCGTATCCGGCTCCGACAGCCACGAATCTGAACTTACAGATGCACTTGAAAAGGAAGGCTGCACATGTTTTTACAAGCAGGAGGCTTCTAATATACATCCTGATTATGATGTTGTTGTATATACAGCAGCTATTTCAGACTCCAATCCTGAGCTTGCACGTGCAAGAGAGCTTGGAATCCCTACCCTCACAAGAGCTGAGCTTTTAGGCCAGCTTATGAAAAATTATAAGGTTGCGGTAAATGTTGCCGGAACACATGGAAAGACGACAACTACATCAATGATTACAGAAATCCTTCTTGCCGGTAACTGTGACCCTACTATTTCTGTAGGTGGCATACTTCACAGTATCGGTGGCAATGTACGTGTCGGAAAATCTGACATTTTCGTAACTGAAGCCTGTGAATATACTAACAGCTTTTTATCATTTTATCCGACAATTGATGTAATTCTTAATGTAAAAGCAGACCATCTTGATTTCTTTAAAGATATTGACGATATCCGCCATTCATTCAAGCTTTTTACAGAAAAACTTCCAAAAGACGGAACTCTCATTATTAATACAGATATTGATAACTATGAATATTTTTATAAAGATACAGACTGTGAAGTAATTACAGTTGGTTCAAATCCTGCGACAAGCCGTTACAGTGCTGCTGATATCGCATATGACAGTGCCGGCTGCTGCTCATATACACTTCTTATTGATAATAAGCCAGATGGCACAATAAAACTCGGTGTTCCGGGCGAACATAATGTATACAATTCACTTGCAGCAATTGCCGTTGCCATAAAACTTGGTCTTGACCTTGAAACAATCAAAAAAGGACTATGCGGTTTTTCAGGCACTGACAGACGTTTCCAGAAAAAAGGAACTTTTAACGGTGTGACAGTTGTTGATGATTATGCACATCATCCTGACGAGATTACAGCAACTCTTGACAGTGCAAAACATTTTCCACACAACAGAACATGGTGCGTATTCCAGCCTCATACCTATTCAAGAACAAAAGCACTTCTCGGTGATTTTGCAAAAGCACTTTCAGCTGCCGACATTGTCGTCCTCGCCGACATATATGCTGCAAGAGAAACTGATAACCTTGGAATAAGTTCAGCAGATTTACAGAAAGCAATCGGTGAACTCGGCAAAGAATGTTATTATTTCCACTCATTTGAGGAAATCGAAAAATTTTTATTAAAAAATTGTATCAACGGCGATTTGTTGATAACTATGGGTGCCGGAGATGTTTATAAAGTCGGCGAAGCCCTTGTTAATCAGTAATTTCTGAATTTTTATAAAAGTTGTCAACAAAGTTATCCACATTATCCACATGGATTATTCTAAGAATGGAATTTTCCGTGTGGATTTTTAGTTAATAAATTTTACAGGATTTTACACGTTTTTTACTATTTATCCACATTATCCACATTTTCCACCTGTATTTTTGTGGATATGTCGCCCTCTTTTATTTTTAAACGGGATATGCTAAACTGATTTTAGAAAATTTTGAAATGGGGATTATCATGAATAACTTATCTTTATCAACTATGAACAATAATAATACAACTACCGTTTCCAACGTGTTTATTGACGAATTCATGCCCCTTGCCAATGGTGAATTTACAAAGATATATTTATATCTTTTAAGATGTATTTCCAATGGAAAAACTAATATATCAATAGACTGTCTCGCTGATTTTTTCAATCAGACAGAAGCAGATATTATGTGTGCACTCCGCTATTGGGACAAGGCCGGTGTATTAATTGCATCAACTGATTCCACCGGCAGACAGATTACGGGAATTACCTTCTGCAACCTGGATTCTGCTTCAGGCAGCACTCCCGATAATTCATCTGCACAGCTTAATTCAAATCAGATGCCTTCAAACCATATACCTTCAAATCATATGCATGCAGAACAGTCTACTGATATATATAATGCAGCCGCTTCTGACACAGAAGTTCCTATTACACCGGATTCCAATGAAACATGTGACCCGCGTTCTGCATATACACCGAAACAGCTGGAAGATTTGTCTGAACAGGAAGATTTTTCAATGCTTTTATATGCAGCCCAGACTTATCTTGGTTCTGTCCTCAATTCGTCTGATGCCTCTGTAATCGCATATTTATACGACTCTTTACAGTTTTCTTCAGAACTCATTGAGTATCTTATTGAATACTGTGTTTCTAACGGTCACAAGAGCATGCGTTATATCGAAAAAGTAGCACTTGCATGGGCTGACAAGGGAATACAGACTGTGAAGCAGGCAAAAGCTGCATCATCAGGATACAACGATACCGCTTTTTCTGTTCTCGGTGCATTCGGAATAACTAACCGCACAGCCGGCAAAGTCGAACAGGATTACATCAAAAAATGGACTGATGTATACTGCTTTGATTCCGATATAATTGTTGAAGCATGCAACCGCACACTTAAAAAGACACATCAGCCTAGTTTTGAATATGCTGACAGCATTCTTTCACGCTGGAAAGATGCCAATGTAAAAAACACTTCTGACATAAAACGGATTGATATGGAATTTGAACAGAACCAGCAGTCAAGTGCTGTCAAGCGGAATAATGCATATAATAATGCAGTAAAAGCTTCCAATAACCGTTTTAATAATTTTAATCAGCGTAATACTGACATTGACAGTCTTGAAAGTGAATTAATAAGCAACAATGGCTGACTTACAGCCTGTTGGGAAAGGAATACAGTATGCCGCTAACCAATGCACAACATGATGCAATAATGCGTATATATGACGGAATACGCACTCACAACCGCCATATTCAGGAACAGCGTTATAACGAGATTGTTTCACTTATCCCTGAATATCAGAATATTGAAAATGAGATAATATCCGTTTCAATGCAGGCCGCAAAAGCCCGTATAAGCGGAAACAGCCAAGATTATACAAGTCTGCTTAAATCTCTCAATGACCAAAAGGCAAATCTGCTTATTAGTGCCGGTAAGCCTGCGGACTACCTGGATCCTGTATACACATGTACGCAGTGCCACGATACCGGATATATAAACAGCCGCAAATGCTCATGCTTTAACAAAAAAGCTATTGACCTTGTATATCATGATTCCAATTTGAAGAATATTACCGATAATGAAAATTTTGATACATTTTCATATGAGTGGTATGACAATACAACACCTGACCCATCTAACGGGCTCACACCTTATCATAATATGCAGCGTATTGTTGACATATGTCACAAATTTGTTGATAACTTTGATAAGGAAGCTGCTAACATATTATTTTTTGGCGGCACAGGCACAGGCAAAACTTTTCTTTCCAACTGCATTGCAAGAGAGCTTTTAAATACTTCACACAGCGTTATTTACCTGACAGCAATTGAGCTGTTTACAACATTCCAGCGTCAGGACTTCAGCCGCTTCGGTGAAGATAAAGATTCTGATGCCAATTATCTTTCTGATTGTGACCTGCTTATTATTGATGATCTGGGAACCGAAGTTGGCAACACTTATACTAACTCCAAACTGTTCTATGTAATTAATGAGCGGATGTTAAAGAAGAAAAGTACAATTATTTCAACTAATCTTTCACTCTCGGAAATAAGGGATTCTTATTCCGAACGAATTTTTTCAAGAATAACAAGTTCCTATACAATATTAAAAGTTTTCGGAAGTGATATACGAATGATGAAAAAAACGGGACGAAAGCCCGGAAAGGCTTAAAATAAGTTTTTGCGAAAGTTGTTGACTTATTTTGCTTTTATGATTATATTTTAATATGGTTTTGTTACAATAACGTAATTTACAAACAAGGAGGATTTTATTATGCCACGAGACGAACGTCACACAGCAACTATCCCATATGGTACATTAGGAATTATTCCTTTGGCCAGCTGCACAAAAATGGGTGAGAAAGTAGATAAATTTCTTGTTGATTGGAGAGAACAGCGTGAACACGAAAGTGAATCAACTCTTGCATTCAACGGTTACAAAAGAGACAGCTATATTTTAGATGCCCGCACACCAAGATTTGGTTCAGGCGAAGGTAAAGGTGTATTAAACGATTCTGTCCGTGGATCTGATTTATATATTATGGTAGATGTGTGCAATTACAGCCTTGAGTATTCACTCTGTGGATTCAGAAATCACATGTCACCTGATGACCATTATGCAGATTTAAAAAGAGTTATCGCTGCTGCCGGAGGAAAAGCAAGAAGAATTACTGTTATTATGCCATTCCTTTACGAGAGCAGACAGCACAAACGTAACGGAAGAGAATCTCTTGACTGTGCACTTATGCTTCAGGAACTCACAGATATGGGTGTGGATAACATCATAACATTTGATGCACATGACCCACGAGTACAGAATGCTATTCCTCTCAAGGGATTTGAGTCTGTATCAGCAACTTATCAGTTTATCAAATACCTTCTTCTTAATGTGGACGACCTTCATATTGACAGTGACCATATGATGGTTATCAGCCCGGATGAAGGCGGTACAGGCCGTGCCGTATACTTTGCTAATGTTCTTGGTCTTGATATGGGTATGTTCTATAAGAGACGTGATTATACAAAGATTGTAAACGGACGTAATCCTATTGTTGCTCACGAATTCCTGGGAAGCAATGTTGAAGGAAAAGATGTTATTATTATTGATGATATGATTTCTTCTGGTGAAAGCATGATTGATGTTGCATCTGAACTTAAACGCCGTAAAGCCAAGAGAGTATTCTGTGCTACGACATTTGGTCTTTTCACAAACGGATTCAAGAAATTTGATGAAGCTTATACAAACGGAATTATTGATAAGGTTCTTACAACAAACCTTGTATACCAGCCTGAAGAACTTCTTTCTAAGCCATGGTATATCAATGTTGATATGAGCAAATATATCGCTCTTCTTATCGATACATTAAATCATGATTCATCAATCAGCAACCTTTTAAGCCCTGTTGAAAGAATCCAGCAGCGTGTAAAAGAATATAATGAATTACATTATACTAAATAATTATTTAGGGGTTTGGCACTTGATTAGTACCAAACCCCTTTTTTTACCCTGCCGGTCTGTCAGGATCTCCATTTATTGGAACATCTATGTCTCCTCCACCGCCGCCTGCCGGTTTATCCGGATCACCAATCGACGGAGCGTCCCATTCACCAGGTGGATAAGTAGGTTTCGTTGCCGGCAAAGTTGCACTGCCTCCCACACTACCATTTCCTCCGTTACTTCCAGTACCGCCTGTTGCCGTTGTGCCACCATTAGCCGGAGTTGTGGTCTGCGGCTGTGTTACAGGCTGCTGCTCTTCAGTTGTTTCCTGTATGCTTTCGGTCTCAGCTTCTGTCGCTGACTGTGTCTCATTCTGTCCGGAATCCGAATAAATACTTATCTCTCTTCTAGGCAGGTTCTCATGTACCTGTGTCATATACTGTTTAAAAATATATGAGGCACTGTTATGTCCCTGAATTTCTTTTGGATAATCAAAGCCTATCCACACTGCTGTTGTATAATACGCACTATATCCACAAAACCACATATCTTTATTAGAATTAGTTGTACCTGTTTTTCCGGCTATAACCGCGTTACCCACAGCACCTGCTGCACCGGTTCCATCCGGTTCAACAACCGCTTCAAGAATACCTGTCATCATCCTGCTCGCATTTGAATCATAAACACGCATTCCCCTATCAGCTTCGTTAATGACAATCTTGCCATCTGCCCCTACAATTCTTTGTATACATGTTGCTTTCCTGTATATGCCATCATTTGCAATTGCAGCATAGCCTCCTGCCATCTCTTCTGTTGTTACACCATATGTAAATCCGCCTAATGCTGCCGCAGTGTAATCCTTATCATACCACACTTTTTTAAAATCCATATTTAAAAGATATGCCGCACCTGCTCTTGGAGTAATTTCCTGATATATTTTCCATGCTATTGTATTTTTTGAAAATTTCACGGCATCTCTTACAGTCATTTCACCCCAGTAACCTCCATCAGAGTTAACCGGTCCACCTTTTATCGGCTCATCAACAACTATAGAATCTGCAGTTTTGCCACGCATAAGATATGGCATATATACTGAAAGCGGCTTAATTGCACTACCAGACTGCCTGTAACTCTGATATGCCCTGTTCAACGTATATCCGGCTTTCAAATCCTGGCTTCTTCCTCCGACAATCGCCACAACATTTCCCGTTGAATTATCAATCGATACAGCCGCCCCCTGCATCTTATAAATTCCGTCATCAGACACCTCTGTATATCCTGCAAGGTTATCGTCAACAGCCTGCTGAAGTTTATTCTGCAAATCCATGTCAAATGATGTATACACAGTATACCCTCCGCTAAGAAGCATCTGCTGGCATCTTGTATAATATGTATCATACAATGAATCATAGCTTTCCTCATCTTCTTTAGATGAAAAGTTATCACGAAAAGAAAATCCTGTCGATTTCATAAGTGATTCTGTAGCACAATGTCTTACATATGTAACAACTGAATTGTCTTCTTTTTCCTGTTCAGGCTGGTTCAAAACGATATTTTCGCCTTTTGCCATATAATAATCCACATAACTTATGTAATCAGCCTCATACATCTGCTGTAAAATAAGGTCACGCCTTTTTAACGTCTTATCAAATCCTGTCAACGGATTGTACTTTGACGGATTATTGGGAATCGCAGCTATAAAAGCCTGTTCCGACAATGTAAGCTGTGAAACACTTTTGTTAAAATATCCCTTTGCCGCAGCCTCAACACCATAATACCCATTTCCAAAATAAATATTATTAAGATAAAATTCCAGAATCTGCTCTTTTGAATATTTCTTTTCCAGCCCCCATGCAATAAATATTTCCTCAATTTTTCTCTGCCATGTTACTTCCTGCGTAAGAAAAATATTTCTTGCAAGCTGCTGTGTTATTGTACTCGCACCCTGGGCAATTTCATTACTCTTCTGGTTTACAATTGCTGCTCTTACAATTGCTTTGTAATCAATTCCGTCATGATTATAAAAATCCCTGTCTTCCATTACAACAAATGCATTATCGAGTGTTAGCGGAATATCACTGAAACCGACATAATACATATCTTTGCTGCTTTTAATCTTGCACAGTTCGTTCCCATTTGTATCATATACAAGCGTCGTCTTACTCTCTTTAAATGTACTGGCTGTGCTTGAATCAACAAATGCCTTTGCAATCCTGCTCATGCGTAATATTGCAAATGCCTTAGGACCGGCATAAATGCCGCCTGCAATAAAAAGGACTGCTAATATGCCAAGGATTACTCTTTTAACCATTTTCTTTTTCTTATTTTTCTTCTTTTTTGCTGCCATATGCACCTCTGTAACTTACATATTGACCTTTATTTCTTATAATATGTCACATAAATATTGCCAGCCTGCGTAAATAATTTTGTCGCATTCGCCTGCGTCTGTGTTACTTCACTTCCTGTTGAAGCATCAATATATGTCACATTTGACGTATCATATGCTGTTATTACAACATAACCATCGTCAGTCTTTGCTATTACAGGTTTTCCATCACTTACAAATGACAATGCATTTTCAAATGAAATACCTTTCAAAGTCAGCCTTGTAAGATTCTTATCGCTTCCCATAAAGCTTTCAACAGCATGTGAAGCTGCCGCATATGAATTGCCATATGATGACGATAAACTAAAGCCTTTTATCATATATGAAGATGTCTTAAATCTCTTCCAGATAATATTATTTTCTCCATCATAAACATTACCGTAATTACCTGCCGCCGCAATAATTGCTTTATCAGCATCGTCATATGAGCTATAATATCTGCCTTTTCCTATAACATTATATCGTTCACATGTACCGATATGAATATCATTAATATCAATCGTCCTATTTTCCTTATACTCAACAGAACCTGCAGCTCTTGTTATAACCGAGTCAGGCTTCCCACCGCCTTTTGGAAGCACAATAACCTGTTCTACTTTTCTTAATGAAGTAGATATTATATCAAATGATGCATGCTCACTCGTATTATTTTCATCTTTATTGATAAGCTGATCTACTGAAACAGACGAATAACCCGAATCACTCTTAGCAACTCTGTCAAGATTAATTCTTAATCCGTCAACGTTCGCACTGCTTACATATACTCCATCCTGCTCATATTCTTTTATAAGTTCATAATCTTCATTCATTATGCAGACTTTATACATCGGAAATGTAGTAATACCATTTTCATCATTTATAATATCAGTGCTGTGTGCAATACCATATATAAAATCTGTATTAACATATCCGAGAACCATAAGCTTATCGCCGTGCGGTGCATCTATTGTATAATCATTGGCTCTCTCCATATTAAATACCCTGATACTGTCAGTATTATAAAGTTCTCCATTGGTACTGTAAGCTATTATCCGTCCGTTTCCTGAAACTTTATATGTGCCTTTAGACATTTTATCAATAGCTGTCATAACTTCCCTGCTGTCCAGCGAAATTGAATACATTGTATCATTTAAAACTATATAAAATGATCTGTCATCACTGACATAAGCCACATCTCCGACAGTCTCACACAAAGCTTCATATGACATATTTACCGGAATAAACAAAAGCTCTTCTGTTTCATTTGAAACATAATTATAACTGTAAAGTGAAACACCTGTTGCACCTTCGTGTATACCCCTGTTCATATATCCATATACAATAAATTGTGCATTTCCATCTTCTGTGACATCAAGAATCTTAATTTTATGTCTTTCATAACGCTCTCTTATGTTATCTGTGTCATCAGAAGCAAATGCAAATACTTTTGTAAATGTATTGCTGCTCTTGTCATAACACCAGAGACTTCCCTCATTTTCAAAATATGTGTAATTATTCTTGTCATCATCCATCAGTTCTATATCAGAATCAGGCTGTATTCCGAGATTGATTTTTCCACTTGAAAGCAAATCATTCCTTCCGTCGAATACCTGATTTGATTCCCTCTCAAAATTAAGAAGATACATTGCTCTTGTCGTTTTTCTTATTCTGTAATATTCATGAACTGTGTATGTGTCATATGAATCATTATCATTGCCGGCACCAACCGTGTAATCTATTGCAATAACCGCAGTATCACCATCAGACTCATACAGCGACGGTATGATATTACTTTCGATAAACGGATGCAGATCCCCCCATCTTACCTGATCAAGACTGTTATAAATATTAATCTTTCCATAATTTGAATTGTCAGCAGATGCAGTTGTCTCAAGATACTTACTAATTTCATTAACATTTGATGCATCATAAGTATTTTTGTTAAATTCTATTACATAATCAAGTTTTTCCTGAATACCATCGCTCATTCCACTCACAACGGTAGTGTAGTAATATACATTTTCATGATTTTTCGTATTAAGCGTAATCTCAAGAATATACTTAACTTCATCTGAAATAAGATTCTTTATGTTAAGCACAGCCTCTACTCTTGACGGTGAACTGTCAAAGTTTTCAACTTTCGTACTCTCGATAAGCGACATATCTCTTGAATCTCTGATTTTGTATGATATTGAGGATACACTTTCACCATATGTATCAATTGCAATAGCAAGCTTTTTATCTGACGGGAGCAGTGTAAGATCCGTTGAAAGTCTTGAATAATCAATTTCACATGTATATCCATGCATTGCATTATAAAGTGTTCCCGCTTCTGTCTTTGCCATGACAACCGGAAGTGTTGCTTCTGACATAAGAACTGATGCGGCACTCTCCGTCTTATAATGCATTGATATAAATGTCACTATAGCAGTAACCATAAATATTATGACATATAATATATATTTTCCTGAAAAACTTTTATTTTTCATAAATTACACCTTTCTTATAAAAGTTTGTTAAGCGTCAGGTCAAGATTAAGCTCTGACTCCATCTTTTTAAGCTTTTCTGCCGCTTCCTGGTTCTTCTTTCCTGTATAGACAGCCCTTATCAGAAGATTTTTTGGTGTATGTTCCATATCTATAAACTCAAGAATCTGAGTCTGGTATCCGTTTGCCTCAAGAATGTCAGCTCTTATTGCATCTGTAAATATTGCTGCCATCCTCTCTTTCAAAATTCCGTACTTGAATACCGGAGATAAGAGTTCTGATTTAATCTGTCCATTTGCTTCATGCTGACAGCATGGAACTGACAATATAACCTTAGCACCCCATTTTACCGCTTTTCCAAGTGCCTAGTCTGTTGCTGTATCACATGCATGGAGTGTTATAACCATGTCAACATGTTCAACATCTTTAAATGAAGCTATGTCTCCTACGTGAAATTCAAGCTTTTCATATCCATATTTCTTTGCAAGCCTGTTACATTCTTTTATAACATCTTCTTTTAAATCAAGACCTATTATCCTTATATTCATGCCTTTTAAAACTTTAAGATAATAATATACTGCAAATGTAAGATATGATTTTCCACATCCGAAATCTATTATTGTCTGTTCTCTTGTACTGTCAAGTTCCGGCAGTATATCCTCGATAAACTCAAGAAATCTGTTAATCTGGCGGTATTTATCATATCTTTGATTAACAATTTTACCCTCTTTTGTCATTACTCCGAGGTCTACAAGAAAATTCACCTTTTTGCCTTCCTCGAGAATATATTTTTTATTTCTGTTATGTGACAATTCTTTCTGGCATCGTACTTCACAGCTCTTTTTGTACTTAATTGTCATATTTGAATTTTTTCCTGATAAAACCTGTGCATCTGCATCAGTCATCTTAAACTGTGCCTGCTTAAAATTATCAGTCATCATCTTTTCTATATAATTCCTGACATCAGCTTCACTGTAATTGTCATGGTAAACTTTTGTTCCTTTGTATTCAGATACCTGAAATAACAGGTTGTTTTTTATTATAACAGGACGAATCTTCACTTTTGATACCTCATCCTGCAAAATCTTTTATTACTCTTATATCCGTATAACCCTTGACAGCCAGCATATCGCTTACCTCCATCGCCTGGTCATACCCGATTTCATACATGAGCACTCCTCCTTTTTCAAGGTAATCCCACGCCTGCTGTGTAATCCTCCTGTAAAAATACAGACCATCCTCAGTCCCGTCAAGTGCAAGAACCGGCTCATGTTCCTTCACTTCCGGCTCTAAATCAGCAATCACATCCGTTCTTATATATGGAGGATTTGATAAAATCATGGAAAAGCTTCCTGATACCTTTTCAAAAAGGTCACTCTGAATAAAGCTTATGTCTGCGCCGAGCCGGCCGGCATTCAGCTTTGCAACCTCAAGTGCCTTATCAGATATATCAACAGCTGTAACCATGGTTTCACATCCGGTCTTCTTAAGCATAAGATATACACTCTGTGCAATGCAGCCTGAACCGGTACACATGTCAAGTATATTAAAGTCGGTTCCGCGCAGTCTGTCAGCGTACATAATTTCAGCCAACAAAGAACATGCTGACACAGCATCTTTATCGCGAACGAAATCTTCTGCCAAGAATCCGTAGCTTT
>ENA-UEPV01001810-UEPV01001810.1-human-gut-metagenome-genome-assembly--contig:-NODE-1810-length-12731-cov-11.074285_pt1 | contig 12731 bp, 10 predicted proteins | sample MGYA00242942_ERZ507925 | MGnify/ENA primary metagenome ERZ507925 (study PRJEB26167, sample SAMN06115453) | human gut metagenome | host: Homo sapiens | place: China:Fujian | collected 2015-08-26... | reverse complement strand
AAATTGAATTGGCCCGACTGTGTGGGAGTGCCCGCATGGCCGGGCTTTTTACGTTGCATGGGTTGGGAAACAGTGGTATCATTAAAAAGTACGATAAAACCTGAAAATAACGAGGTGCAAATGGAAGTATTTGAAATCGAGACAGAGCGTCTGCAGCTGCGGCAGTTCCGGGTGGAGGACGCGCAGGACGTATTTGCGATTTTCTCGGATGAGCAGACCACGCTGGATTGCGGCGGTTATCATGCCTTTGATGCAATGGATGAGGAATATGACCGTCTGATGCAGAAATTTGCGGGACAGACCCGTTACAGCGTTGTCCGCAAGGCAGATGGACGTGTGATCGGCGTGATCTCGCTGATGGATGCCGAGCGTGCCGTGCCCGGCTGGGAGCTGGGCATTGAGATGGCCCCGGATGTCCGGCGGCAGGGCTATGCCCGGGAAGCGCTGGCGGCTGTGATTCAGGCGTTCTTCGAGAAAACGGATACGGTGCTTTTCACGGGTGGGCATTATGCCTATAACACCATCTCCGGGGAGCTGCTGAAAAAACTGGGCTTCACCTATGAGGGCATCGAACACAAGGCCATGCGCCATGCAGAGCGCGGCCCCACGGATCTGGTGCGCTATTATCTGGAAAAATAAGTTTTCCCTCAGAATTCCTACAGATTTCCCTGTTACAATGATAGCATCATCGAAAGGGGAATTTGTATGTTGACAAAATTGAAAAACGGGCTGGACGGTACCCAGCTGAAAACCATTGCACTGGCGCTGATGGTGCTGGACCACATTCATTATTTCTTCGAGTTCACCGGCTGCATCCCGACGGTGTTCAGTATGCTGGGGCGGCTCAGTGCGCCGCTGTTTCTGTTCTGCACGGTGGAGGGCTTTGCCCACACCCATGACCGCAAGCGGTATTTTATCCGCATCTGGGCCATTGGCACTGCCATGGCGGCCCTGGAATTCTTTATGATCTACGCCAAGGCTTTCCGGCGCGGGGATGGCTTCTACCCGATGAACGCGATTTTTCAGGATCTTGCGCTGCTGTGCATCGTCTGGCAGGGCATCGACTGGCTGCGGGAGAAGAAGCTTGCAAAGGGCATTGCTGCCATTGCTGCCGTTTTGTGCTGGCCGTATGTGGTGGTCGTATTTCTGCTGCTTTTCCCCGGGGTGCAGGAGATGCCCATCGCTTCGACAGTCGTGGCCTTTGTCATCACCAGCCCGCTGCCCATGTGGACGGCCATCACGGATGGCAGCTGGAGTTTTCTGCTGGGCGGTGTGCTGCTGTATGCCCTGCGGGGGCATCGCCGCGTACAGCTGACGGCATGGGCACTGGTGATTTTCCTGTGTGATTTTGCGCTGAACTTTGGGATGGCTTGCCGACAGGAGGGTTTTGTCTGGACGCAGATGTTCACCGACTACTACGAGTGGTTCGGGGTGGCGGCGGTGCTGCTGATGCTGCTGTACAACGGCCAGCGGGGCAAGGGTCACAAGCAGCTGTTCTACTGGTTCTACCCGGCCCATGTGTATCTGCTTTACGGCGCTTCCTGCCTGCTTTATAACGTGTTGAGGTGATTTTGTGGCAAACATTCTGGCCGTGGATGACAATCTGGAGCTCTGCAAGCTGATCCGCACCGCCTTGGAGCGGGATGGCCACCGGGTAGAAACGCGGCAGGCGGGCAGAGATCTGACCGAGGCGCTCTGCCGCTGGGCAGACTGCATCCTGCTGGACGTGATGATGCCCGGGGAGGACGGCTTTGCGGTCTGTCGGCGCATCCGCAGTCTGACTGAAGCCCCCATCCTGTTTCTGAGCGCCCGCACTGATGAGGCCGCTGTGCTGGAGGGGCTTGGCATCGGGGCAGACGACTTTTTGTCCAAGCCCTTCCGGGTGGCAGAGCTGCGGGCGCGGGTAGCGGCGCATCTGCGGCGGCAAAGCCGCACCCCGGCGCACCGGATGGTGCGCAGCGGCGTAGCCTTTGACCTGACCGCCCGGAGCGCGGCGGTGGAGGGCACAGTGCTGCCGCTGACCCGCTCGGAGTATGCCATCTGCGAGTATCTGGCGCTGCACGCCGGGCAAACCTTTACCAAAGAGCAAATTTACGAAGCGGTTTTTGGCATTGATGGCACAGCGGACGACACCGCCGTGACACAGCACATCAAAAATATCCGGGCAAAGCTGCGGGCGGCAGGCGTGCCGGAGCCGGAAAAGCTGCTCAATACCGTATGGGGCGTGGGGTACCGATGGAAAAGCGAAGACTGACCTCTCTGCGCAGCGTGCTGCTGCAATATCTGGTGCGCACGGCGCTGGCCTGCCTGCTGGTCGCGGTGGGATGGCTGCTGGCGCTGATGCTGTGGATCCAGAACGGCGAGTTGTTTCTTCCCGCGAATCAAGCTGCACAGGCCTGTCAGAAGGCCGCACAGGACGTTTTACCGGGCATGACCGCCGCCACCTTTGACGAGACGCAGCTGGACTCACTGTGCCGGTACGCCTTGTTTGCCGCGCCGGACAGCAGCGAGGTGCTGGCCACCAACATGGATGCCGGGCACTTGCAGCGGGCAATGGAGAACCGGCAGGGGAAAACCCGCTGGCATTTTGGCTACACACAGTATTATATGACGTCAAAATTGCAGGACGGAACGGTTTGTCTGCTGCAATTTGACTATGCCGTGCCCTACGCCGACCCTGCGCTGCGGGGCGTGCTGCCGGATATGCAGACCGTGCACTGCATTCTGGGCATTCTGCTGTTGGTAGGCGCGGTGGTGTGGAGCACCCACAGGACCGGGCGCTTCCTGACCCGGGAGACTGAAAAGCTGACCGCGGCGGCACAGGCGGTGGCGCGGAAGGATCTGGATAGCGCGGTGTTTTCCGGCGCGAAGGTGCGGGAATACGAGAGCACTTTGCAGGCATTGCAGACCATGGGTGATGCACTGACCGGCAGCTTACAGAAGCAGTGGGCCATGGAGCAGCGGCAGCGGGAGCAGATCATTCAGCTGTCCCACAAGCTGAAAACGCCGCTGACCATCATTGAGGGCAACGCAGAGCTGCTGGCAGAGGATGACGATTTGACCGCAGAGCAGAAAGCGCAGGTAGAGTCTATTTTGCAGGGCGCAGAGCAGACCCGCACCTATCTTGGTAAGATCCGCGCCGAGGTGCAGACCCCGCTGCGGTATAAACGGAATGTAGAATAAAAATAAAGGGGCTGCTGCACGTTTTGTGCAGCAGCCCTTTGTTTGTATTTACTGTTTTGCCAGCTGTTTGTCCAGCCATGCGGCGATGTCCGCGAAGACCTCCAGCTTGTTGGTTTCCACCAGCAGCTCGTGGCGGGCACCGGGGTAGAAGATGCTTTCAATGTTCTGCACACCGGCGTCCTTCAGGCTCTGGATGGCGCGGCGCACGCCCTTGCCCTGCTCGCCCACCGGGTCGGCATCGCCGGAGAGGAAGAGCAGCGGCAGCTCCTTGGGCATCCGTGCCAGAAAAGCCGGGTCGTGCAGGCGCAGGATGCCGCTGAACATACTATAATAGGCGTTCAGCGTAAAGGTAAAGGTGCAGCGCTCCTCCGCCAGATACTTGTCCACCTCGGCCTGGTCGCGGTTGAGCCAGTCGTGGGTGGTGCGGCCCTCCAGCCCCTTATTGTAGCCCATAAAGGAAAGGTTGGCCACAAGGTTGCTGCGGTAGTGCCAGCCATGGAAGGCGGCCAGCACCCGGCAAAGGGTCTTGGCAACCTTGACCAGCGCCTTGGGCTGGAAACCTGTGCCCATAATGATGGCACCGTTCAGCTCCCGGCCATACTCGCACAAATACTGCCGGGCGTAGAACGAGCCCATGCTGTGCCCCAGCAAAAAGTAGGGCAGGTTTGGGTACAGCTCCTTGGTCAGCACGGTTACGGCGTGCAGGTCGGCCAGTACGGCGCGGTTGCCGTCCGGCTCGGCAAAATAGCCGTAGTCCTCCTTGGTGCGGATGGATGCACCGTGCCCCAGATGGTCGTGGCCGGTGACCAGAATACCCCGGTCGGCCAGATATTCTGCCAAGGGGCGGTAGCGGTCGATATACTCTACCATGCCGTGAGACAGCTGCAGCACCGCCCGCACCTGCCCCTCCGGGACGCAGCGAAAGCCGTGCAGGGTGCGCCCCGGCACGGTGGAGGGAAGGGTAAAGTCGATGAACTGACTCATGAAAGGGGCCCCCTTTCTGCGTTACAGTGCGCTGAGCTTGCGGCGGCAGGCGCTGCAGATGCAGTAGCCGCCGAACTGGATGGCTTGCTCGTCCACCTCGCCGCAGAAATCGCAGCTGCCGGCGGGGCGGTGCTTTTTCAGGACGATGGCGTCCCCATCCACAAAGATCTCCAATTTGGTGTCGGTGTCGAGGTGCATACTAGTGCGCAGCTCCTTCGGCAGAACGATCCGTCCCAGCGAGTCAATGCCGCGAACGATGCCAGTGCTTTTCATAATGTGTCATTCTCCTTCACTATTCCTTATTCCTTTTTAGCAACCACTGACACAATAGGAAAATTGTGCCAGCGCCGATAAGCTTAGTATACAAAAAATAACACCATTCGTCAATGATTGCGTGCGGATTCGACAAAAAAAGACCTTTTGCACATAAAGGTGGGGGAGATTCTCTCCGTGAAAAAAGGGGTTCTGAAAAGCCTGCAGGCTTTTCAGAACCCCTAAATTACAAATAATTCTTTCTCGCCGTCTCAGCTCAGCTCCACAGGGGCTTCGGGCTGGTTCTCCACGCGGGCGCTGGTGCGTCCCTCGGGGCGAATCTCTCCGGCGGCGACCAGCGAGATCTTGGTCAGAGTGGGGCCTACCAGCTCGTACACCAGCACCGAGAACAGCACCACGTTGCGCACCATGTGGCCGTCCGACAGCTCGGCAGCGGTAGCAGCCATGCCCAGCGCTACACCGGCCTGCGGCAGCAGGGTGATGCCCAGATATTTCTGAATAGCCGGGCTGCAGCTGGTGGCACGGCAGCTCAGGTAAGAGCCGCTGATCTTACCGGCAGAGCGCGCCACAATGTACACCACGCCGATGAGCAGCACCATGGGGTTGGTGAGGATGGTCAGGTCCAGCTCTGCGCCGGACAATACGAAGAACAGGATGTTGATGGGGGACACCCAGCGGTCCAGACGATCCATCAGCTCATCCGAGGTGGGGCAGACGTTGCAGAACACGGTGCCGGTCATCATGCACACCAGCAGCAGAGAGAAGCCGCAGCGGGTGCCATTGATCTCGAACTTGGTCATGGACAGACCCACGGTCAGCAGCACAAAGGCCACCGAAAGGCTCATGCGCTTGGAGCGGGAGTGGAAGTAGACCTCCAGCAGGTTCAGCAGGTAACCGGCGGCAGCGCCCAGCGCCAGCGAGAGCGCGATCTCCAGCAGCGGCTCCAGCACCACGCTCATGGGGTCGATGCGGCCCTGCTCCAGCGCATTTGCCACGCCGTAGGAGGCCGAGAACAGCACCAGACCCACGGCGTCGTCAATGGCGACCACCATCAGCAGAAGCTTGGTCAAAGGGCCGTCGGCCTTGTACTGCTTGACCACCATCAGGGTAGCGGCAGGGGCGGTGGCGGCGGCGATGGAGCCCAGCGTGATGGCAGAGGCCAGCGAGATGACGTCCGGGCGGGCAAAGTGCAGGGCAACAAGGGCGATATCCACCAGCGCGGTGGTGATCACCGCCTGCGCAACGCCCACGGTCACGGCGCGGCGTCCCATGTGCTTCAGGGCGCTGAGCCGGAACTCGTTGCCGATGACGAAGGCGATGAAGCCCAGCGCCACCTGTGTGAGGATGCCGTAGCCCTCCACGGCGGCAAGGCTGCCAAAGCCAAAGCCGAAACGGCTCAGCCCCAGCCGACCCAGAAAGAAGGGACCCAGCAGCAGGCCGGTAAGCAGGTAAGCGGTGACGGCGGGCAGACGCACGGCCTTGGCAGCGCGTGACATGAGCAGGCCGGCGATCAGGGCAAGGGACAGACAGATCAACATTTGTTCCATAATGTGGTTTGTATTGGGTGCGCAGCCAAAGGCCGCAGCACTCGGTTCCTCCTTGTCAAAAAAGTATCGAACTCCCGTGTGAAATCCAGCGCGGGGTCCAAATGGGAAAACGTATCCAGTATAGCGGAACAACGGAGGAAAAGCAACCATCCTGCGCGTTTCATACATCTTTTGAGACGAAAAGACAGAAACAGGACGAGAAAGGACGGAATACAAGCAGTTCGGCTGCCGTTTTCCTTTACGACCCCAGCCGTGAAAAAGGGATAGCGGAGCGCCCGCAGGCGTTCCGCTATCCCGAAATATAAAATATGCTCTTAGTTGAACTTGAAGATCTTGCGCAGCTGGCGGTAGGTGGCTACGACCACCTTGTCGCCGCCGGGGAAGTGCAGGTCGGTCAGGCCGCCAAGGTTCACGCGCACGGCGCGGTAGACACCGGGGGTAACGTGATCCTTGAGGTACTGCCACAGCTCGGCCTTTTTGGCGTGTGCCTCGGCGCTGCCGTCCAGCAGCAGAAAGATGTCGCTGACCGCCATCATGACGGACAGGTAGTGCACCATGTAGGCGCGCAGACGCTTCTGGTCCTTCAGCGCGTCCAGATCCTGACAGTCGATCATGTGTCTGGTGACCCGCAGCTGCTGGTCCACACGGCCGACCATCACGCTCTCGTTCACGCTCTGGTCTGCTCGGCCGATGAAGTAGCGGTACAGATCCAGATCCATATAGTACATGCTCTTGACATAGGGCAGGGGCTGGTACACAAAGATGTTGTCCACATAGAAGGTGTGCTTGGGCAGCACCATGCCGCACTCACGCAGCACCTCGGTGCGGTACATGACCGAGTGCATCAGCAGGTTCTGATCCGGGCGGAAGTGCCGGACGTGTACCCAGTCGAACAGGCGGTTCTGCGGGAACACGTTGGTGTAGCGCACGGTATGGCTGGTGCCGTCCTCCACGTGCTCGTACACATAGTTGCAGATCATCAGATCCGGCGCGGTGCCGCGGGCAACCAGTGTGGTCAGGCGCTCCAGCACCTTTTTCAGGGCGTCGGTGTCCAGCCAGTCGTCACTGTCCACTACCTTGTAGTACAGGCCGGTGGCGTTGCGGATGCCCTGATTCACGCCCTCGCCGTGGCCGCCGTTCTCCTGATGGATGGCCTTGACGATGGTGGGGTACTTTGCGGCGTACTCGTCGCAGATGGCGGGGGTGTCATCCTTGACGGAACCGTCGTCCACCAGAATGATCTCGGCCTGCTCGCCTGCGCTCAGCAGCGTTTCGATGCAGTGACGCATATAGGCTGCGGAATTGTAGCAGGGCACGGCAAAGGTGATAAGTTTCTGCTGCATATTATAAATGCTCCTTTTTACGTTGCATGGTCCATGCCGGGCAGTCTGCGGGGTGGCATGGAGATATGTGTTCTCATTATAGCATTTTCGCGCCTGAAAAGCTATCCTTCCCGGGCAGAAAGAGCGCTTATCGCACACTTTTGCGCAAAGTGACGCTTTTTTCTGCCAAAAGTATCAGTTTTGTGGTATACTGATAAGGTTTTGAGCGTTCTGCGCGTCAGTGCACCTATATATATAACGGAGGAGACCATGGAAAACCCGCACAGTATCCTGAAAAAAGTTTTCGGCTACGACAGCTTCCGCCCCGGGCAGGAGCAGATCGTCAGCCGCCTGCTGGCCGGACAGGATGTGCTGGCGGTCATGCCCACCGGCGCGGGCAAATCCATCTGCTATCAGGTACCGGCGCTGCTTTTGCCGGGCATCACCATCGTGGTGTCCCCGCTGGTCAGCCTGATGAAGGATCAGGTGGGGGCGCTGGTGCAGGCGGGCGTGGCGGCGGCTTTTCTGAACAACAGCCTAACCGACAACCAGAAGGCGCTGATGCTGCACCGCGCCCGGGAGGGCTGGTATAAGATCATCTATGTAGCACCGGAGCGGCTGGAGATGCCGGGCTTCCAGCGGTTCGCGCAGGAGCGGCAGATCAGCATGGTCACGGTGGACGAGGCGCACTGCATCAGCCAGTGGGGACAGGATTTCCGCCCCAGCTATCTGCGCATCAAGACGTTTGTGGACGGCCTGCCCAGCCGCCCGGTCATGGGCGCGTTCACTGCCACCGCCACCGCCCATGTGCGGGAGGATATCCGCACCCATCTGGCGCTGCAAGCGCCCTACGAGGTGACCACCAGCTTCGACCGCCCCAACCTGTACTTCGAGACCCGGCGGGCACTGCCCAGCCAGAAGCCCAAGGAGCTGCTGGAACTGGTGCTCAAAGAGGGCAATCATGCGGGCATCGTGTATTGCAGCACCACCCGGCAGGTGGACGAGACGGTGCAGCTGCTGCAGAGCCGCAGCATCCGGGCGGCGGCTTACCACGCAAAGCTGGATGCGGACACCCGGCGGCAGAATCAGGACGATTTCCTCTACGACCGGGTACAGGTGATGGTTGCCACCAATGCTTTCGGCATGGGCATCGACAAGCCCAACGTGCGGTTCGTCATCCATTATAATATGCCTAAGGACTTGGAAAGCTATTATCAGGAAGCCGGACGCGCCGGGCGCGATGGTCAGCCCGCCCGGTGCACCCTGCTGTATTCCGGCACGGATGTGCGCACCATCCGCTTTTTCATCGACAAGGAGCGGGAGGCGGACAATGGCCTGCCCGCGGATGTAAAGGCCGAAGCCGCCCGCAAGGCAGAGGAGCGGCTCAAGTACATGACCTTCTACTCCACCACCCAGCACTGTCTGCGCGGCTTTCTGCTGCAATACTTCGGGGAGGCCGCGCCCAAAAAGTGCGGCAACTGCTCCTGCTGCCTTGCCGCCGAGCAGGAAGCGCAGCTGCAGGTGGAGTACGCCCGTCGCCGTGCCGCCCAGAGCGCCGACCGGCTGGAAAAGCCCCGCCGCGCAAAGCCCGCCGCAGCGGGCAGCCTGAGCGAGGCGGACGAAAAGCTGCTCAACGCCCTGTATGCGGTGCGCAAGCGCCTTGCGGGCAAGCAGAACCTGCCCGCCTTTATGGTGTTTAACGATGCCACCCTGCGGGAGATGGCAGAGAAAAAGCCCATGAGCATCGACGAGCTGCTGAACATCGGCGGCGTGGGCGAAAAGAAAGCCGCCCGCTATGGCAACGCCTTCCTGCGCGTCATCGAGGACGCCGTGGGCAGCCGGGAATGAGAAAAGAAAGAAGCCGTTGCACAGTCTGTGCAGCGGCTTCTTTTAGTGCCGGACGATTTCGAATGGCCTCCGCGTTGCTTTGGCCATATTCAGCGGAAGAATTATTTTTAATAGAGCGTTTGTCGCGGCCTGCGGGCCGCGACAAACGCATTTTCATGGGAGGTGATTCAATACGGTTTACCGTTCCATGCTATGGGTGGCGAACACCTTTTCGTCCTCCCACCACACGGGCTGCCCGGCGGCAAGGGACTTTGGTACATCCAGCAGGCGCTGGTTGCGGCTGCCGCGGAAGCGCAGGGAGATGTCGTGCTCGGCCTGCACGAATCTGCCGTCCACCAGCACATCCAGCAGTGCCAGCAGCTCGTCGGTCACCTCGCACCGCGCGGGGCTGGGCTCTTTGCCGGTAAGCTGCTCCCAAGTGTAGCCGGAGTAGCACCACACCGTCTTGGCGGGGTACAGCGCCTTGAAGTTGCGCACAAAGGGCAGCAGCTCCCGCTGGTTCTCCGGCTCAAAGGGTTCGCCGCCCAGCAAGGAGAGCCCGGCGATATAGTCCGGCTGACAGGAGGCGAATACCTCGTTGCGCACGGTCTTATCAAAGGGCTGCCCGTAGTCAAAATCCCATGCCACGGCATTGAAGCAGCCCGGACAGTGGTGGCGGCAGCCGGACACAAAAACGCTGGTGCGTACCCCGGGGCCGTTGGCGATATCGTAATATTTGATGTTTGCGTAGTTCATAGATAAAACTCCATATAAAAAGCTCCCCCTCTCGGGGGAGCTGTCAATGCGAAGCGTTGACTGAGAGGGTTACAGATGCAGCACGCGATCCTTGATCTCCTGCGTGCGGCCCTGGTTCCAGAACTGGGTGCCGATATAACCGCAGGTGCGGCGGGCGACGTTCAGCTTGTTCTGGTCGCGGTTGCCGCACTTGGGGCACTCCCACACCAGCTTGCCGTCGTCCTCCACAATCTTGATCTCGCCATCGTAGCCGCACACCTGACAGTAGTCGGACTTGGTGTTCAACTCGGCGTACATGATGTTGTCGTAGATGAACTGCAGCACGCTCATGACGGCTTCCAGATTATCCTGCATATTGGGCACTTCCACATAGCTGATGGCGCCGCCCGGGGACAGGCGCTGGAAGTCGGCCTCGAATTTCAGCTTGGTAAAGGCGTCGATGGGCTCGGAGACATGGACGTGGTAGCTGTTGGTGATATAGTTCTTGTCCGTGATGCCCTTCACGATGCCAAAGCGCTTTTGCAGGCACTTGGCGAACTTGTAGGTGGTGGATTCCAGCGGGGTGCCGTAGAGGGAGTAGTCCATGTTCTCGGCCTTCTTCCACGCGTTGCACTTGTCGTTCATGTGCTGCATCACGCTCAGGGCAAAGGGCTTGGCACCGGCGTCGGTGTGGCTCTTGCCGGTCATATACTTCACACACTCGTACAGGCCGGCATAGCCCAGACTGATGGTGGAGTAGCCGCCGAAGAGCAGCTTGTCGATCTTTTCGCCCTTTTTCAGGCGTGCCAGTGCGCCGTACTGCCACAGAATGGGGGCAGCATCGCTGGGGGTGCCCAGCAGCCGCTTATGGCGTGCCTGCAAAGCCCGGTGGCACAGATCCAGACGCTCGTCAAAGATCTTCCAGAACTTTTCAAAGTTGCCGCCGGAGCTCAGGGCAACGTCCACCAGATTGATGGTGACCACGCCCTGATTGAAGCGGCCGTAGTACTTGGGCTTGCCGGTCTCGGGGTCCACATAGGGGGTCAGGAAGCTGCGGCAGCCCATGCAGGTGTAGCAGTGGCCCTCGCCGTTCTTGTCCACCTTGAGTTCCAGCATCTTCTTTTCCGAGATATAGTCCGGCACCATGCGCTTGGCGGTGCACTTGGCGGCCAGCTCGGTCAGGTAGTAGTAGGGAGTGCCGGGGCGGATGTTGTCCTCTTCCAGCACATAGATCAGCTTGGGGAAGGCGGGGGTGATCCACACACCGGCCTCGTTCTTCACGCCCTGATAGCGCTGACGGATGGTCTCCTCAATGATGATGGCAAGGTCGGCCTTTTCCTGCGGGTTGCGTGCCTCGCCCAGATACATGAACACGGTAATAAAGGGTGCCTGACCGTTGGTGGTCATCAGGGTGACCACCTGATACTGGATGGTCTGCACGCCGCGGTTGATCTCGTTGCGCAGACGGCGCTCCACGATCTCCTTCTTGCGCTCGGCAGAGACGTCCAGACCTTCCATCTCCAGCTCTACCTCGGCGGCGATCTTCTTGCGGGAGACGTCCACAAAGGGAGCCAGATGGGTCAGGCTGATGCTCTGGCCGCCGTACTGGTTGGAGGCCACCTGTGCAATGATCTGGGTGGCAATGTTGCAGGCAGTAGAGAAGCTGTGCGGCTTCTCAATATAGGTGCCGGAGATGACAGTGCCGTTCTGCAGCATATCCTCCAGGTTCACCAGATCGCAGTTGTGCATGTGCTGGGCGAAGTAGTCGGAATCGTGGAAGTGGATCAGACCCTCCTGATGTGCCTTTACGATCTCCGGGTCCAGCAGCAGACGGGCGGTCAGATCCTTGGAGATCTCGCCGGCCATATAGTCGCGCTGCACGCTGTTGACGGTGGGGTTCTTGTTGGCGTTTTCCTGCTTGACCTCTTCGTTCTGGCACTCGATCAGGCTCAGAATGCGCTCGTCAGTGGTGTTGGTCTGGCGCTTCAGGCTCTGGACGTAGCGGTAGGTGATATAGTGCCGTGCCACATCGTGCGCCTGAATGTCCATCAGCTGGTTCTCCACCAGATCCTGCACCTCTTCCACGCTGACTGCGCGGTTAAGCTGCTGGCACTGGTCGGTAACGGCTGCGGCGATCTGGGTAATCTGTTCCCGGCTCAGGCGAGCCTGACCACCCACGGAATCGCTGGCTTTGGTAACGGCGGTGATGATCTTGGTAATATCAAAAGGAACTTCTGCACCGTTTCGTTTGATGATCTTCATCGGTTCTCCTCCTTCTATATAGGCGCATTGTGAACGGGTACCTCTTACCATAAGAGATACCCGTCTGCGCACAACGATATCCAACAAACTGAATGTAGCTCTATTTTATCATTATCTAGTGGCAAGTCAAGCAAAATACCACTATATTTTGCGTTTTGTAGCAATCGCCAAAAATCATGGATATTTTTCGGGACAAAATTTTGCACGGAAAGTCTTGACAGAGCGACTTGCTTTCCGGCGGGTAATATCAGCCGCCGTCTATACCCGGTTGGGATTTGCTCTGCCTATATAATGTAATAATATAGGACTGAACCCTCTCAGGCGCTCCCGCGCCAGCTCCCCCGAAAGGGGGAGCTTTTGTGCATCTTCCGATCAGCGCCAATAAAGCTCCCCCCGAGAGGACAGATTTCCCCCGGCCGGGGGAAAATGTCACCGCAAGTGACAAAAGGGGGAATCTGACATCGCGCAGCGATGCCTGAGAGGATTCATTTCGGTTGGAGTTTTGCTCCCACCCCCCCACCGCAAAGAAATTGGAAAAAAGATGTCAAAAAGTGTTGACAACTGTCCCGGGGTGTGGTATTATACTTGAGCGCCAAGC
>ENA-UEPV01001809-UEPV01001809.1-human-gut-metagenome-genome-assembly--contig:-NODE-1809-length-12739-cov-3.938003_pt1 | contig 12739 bp, 9 predicted proteins | sample MGYA00242942_ERZ507925 | MGnify/ENA primary metagenome ERZ507925 (study PRJEB26167, sample SAMN06115453) | human gut metagenome | host: Homo sapiens | place: China:Fujian | collected 2015-08-26... | reverse complement strand
TTCTCGTTATAGGAGAGCAGGAGAAATTCGTCTTTCTCAAGAATGATTTCTTTTTTCTCTTTGATGTCCTGAAGAGACAGGGAAGCATATAAATATTGTCTGTCCTTGTTGTCAAAGGAGCAGTAGGATTCGATATACTGTGGAGTGATATTAAGGATCACTTGTCCCTGCGCATAGTTCGGGGCCGGATGATAGTTGATCTTGAAACGCGGTTTCCCTTTTATCCAATGTATGTAGCGGTATAATTCGGCAGGTAAATAATGCCCTGTTTCGTCTTGTGAACGATAGCAGGGCATATAGTCGAGCACTACGAATTCTCCTTCATCGGAGGAGCATTGGGTAGAAAGAATATTGGGGTGGGGGACATAATTTTGTGTGATGCGATAGTCTCCGGAAACTTCGAATCCGAAAGCTCCTCCTTTCTCCCGGTCGAGCATACTGGCAAAAATAGAAGGAGAATCGAAATCGGGAAAACAGAGCCATTCGATATTTCCGTTCTGCGAAATGAGAGCTGCCGTTCGGCAGTTACCTATCACTCCATAATTTAAATTATTCATATTGATTGCTTTTTATTGAGTTTTTAATAGATCTTTGAGAAAGTCGAAAGCGAAAGTCAGGCGATTCTTAATACTTCCTTCTTTTGTGGCAGTTTTTTGTTTGCCTAGTAAAGACCGTAAGAAAGGAAGTACGTCAGATTGGGCAGACAGGTGATAGTTGGCGGCTTCGGATACGCTACCTATTTTAATGGCGATAGCGCTCTTCGGTAATGCCTGAAACATATCTTCATCTGTAGTGTCGTCTCCCATCGCTATAACAAAATCATAACGTCTGTTGGCTAGCAGACGACCCACCTCGGAACCTTTATTGCAATCCGGTGATTTGATTTCGATCACTTTATTTCCTTGTAGAATTTGTAGTTTCTGCCGGGTACAGAGCGAAATCAGCGTGTTGACGAGTTGTTGGGCTCTTAATGTGCCGAGCCATGCGTCACTTTCACGATAATGCCATGCCAGGGCAGTTTCCTTCACTTCCAGATGGGAACGGGGAGTACGGTCTACAAACATTTGAAGAATAGAGAGAATACCTGCTCCCCATTCTTTCTTCTTTATGTTTTTATGCCAAACCCCGTTCTCTTTGTAGAAAGCCCCATGTTCGGCAGCCATAGACACAGGAAGGGAGCCAAGCCATTTTTCTAATGTAAAGTGATCCCGCCCGCTATTGATAACAATATGATTGGCGGGATCGCTAGCCAGTTGTTGTAGAATAGAAATGAGTTCCGGTGTAGGTTGTGCATCCTCGGGACGTGGTTTGAGAGCCGTCAGTGTACCATCATAGTCCAGCAGAATCAGGCGTTGTTTGGCTTGGTTATACTTGAGCTTGATTTGTGCGATGGTGGCAGCTACGATGCGTTTTTTCCGTAACATATCATTTTTCATACATGTCGCGTTCAGTTCATTGACAAAGTCGGCTGCCCATTTGTTGACTGTCTGTACGGACAGAATGCTTTGCATACGTTGCAGGCGTTGTTTTTGTTCCTCTTCGGGCATTTCAAGTGCCTGGCAAATAGCATTTTCTATTTGTTCTGTATCGTTCGGGTTGATTTGGATAGCGTCCGTCAATTCTACGGCGGCACCTGCCATTTCGCTAAGGATAAGTACACCGGGATTGTCGCATTTGGTAGCTACGTATTCTTTGGCTACCAGATTCATTCCGTCCCGAAGTGGAGTGACGAGGGCTATGTCGGCCACATAGTACATGGCAGTCAGTTCTTCCAGTGAAAAGCCATGATAGAAATAACAGACGGGAGTCCAGTTCATTGTGGAGTAACGTCCGTTGATAGAGCCGATTTCTTCGTCAATTTTTGTTTTTAGTTCCGCATAACTGCCTACATGGTCGCGTGAAGGGACAATGACCATTGCCAATGTAACTTTACCGTGATATTCAGCATGATGTTCGAGGAAGGTGGCAAAGCCACGAAGACGGTGCAATATGCCTTTGCTGTAATCCAGTCTGTCTACTGACAGGATCAGTTTATGCTCGCCGAAAAGTTTCCGGGTACGTTCAATAGCTTGGTGCACTTCTTTATTTTCCGAGGCCTTATGATAAGATTCATAGTTGATTCCCATTGGTAATGCCTCTACTCTGGTCACCCGGTTGTTGATCTGTACTTCATCCAATTTAAAATCGAGATGTAATACACGTTCTACAGCACTGATGAAATGACGCATATAGTCGTGGGTGTGGAAAGCAATGAAGTCGGCTCCTAATAAGCCTTTCAGTATCTCGGCGCGCTCCGGCAGAATACGAAAAAGTTCGTAGGAAGGGAACGGGATATGATGGAAATATCCGATACAGAGTTCCGGATATATTTTCCTCAACATTCCCGGAAGTAGCATCAACTGATAATCCTGTATCCATACTTTGTCGCCGGGACGTACCAGTCGGCAAATCTCCTCACAGAAAAGACGGTTGACTTGCTGGTAGGATTGCCAAAAACAGTTCTTATATAAGGTATAAGCATAAAAGTAATGGCATAAAGGCCAGATAGTACTGTTACTGTATCCTTCGTAGTAATTTTCAATTTGCTTTTCCGACAAGAAGACCGGATGAAAATTCATTTCCTGTAGTTTCTCGTTAATCTCCTGTTGGTCCTTTTCTTCATTGGCACATATTCCGGGCCAACCTATCCAGTGCTTCTCATAAGAAGTCTGAAGAGAATCCAAACCTGTTGCCAGTCCGCCTTCGCTACGCGAAAATGCGAATTTACCGTTTGTGCCGGCTACTTTGACAGGTAATCTGTTTGCAATAATATAAAGTTTCATATCTATCTCTTTGCAAAGCATATACCAATAGACCTATATTAGTTGTTAATCTCTTATTATCAGTGTATTATAAGTATTATGTTTCCTTCTCTTGCCTTTTCAAAATGAAAATCCCCCTTTCAAAGTGATAATTTGCTTATTTTTTCTCTTCTGAAATTCTGGAAAAGTACAAAGCTTTTCAAAATAGAATCCTTTTTTCAAAATGGAAGGGTATGTTGGATGGATAGAAAGTTTCTGGTGATGTGTATTTTGTTGAATATTAGTCTGTTATCTGCTGTGTGTTTTTTGTGGCACGCATTTGGCATGAAGGGTGGCGAGTAAAAAAATAATAGTAATCATTTAAAAGGTAAAAACATGGGAATAACACTATCATTTATTTTCTGCCTGTTAAGCGGTTTCGCTTGTTTCTGGCTATTTTGGAAATGTGTAGACTGGTTTGAAAATATTTAAAGAAAAAGGAGAATTGATTATGTACACAGCATTATTCGTATTAGGTATTGCGATCTTCGGTTATTTGATGTACGTGCTCGTCAAACCCGAAAAGTTTTAAAGTAACACACACAGTTTAAGGTAAAAAGTATATGAATACAGAAATTTTAGGCGTGGTTGTTCAGATAGCCTTGATGGTGATTCTGGCTTATCCACTGGGAAAATACATTGCTAAGGTCTACAGAGGAGAAAAGACCTGGTCTGATTTTATGGCTCCTATCGAAAGAGTCATTTATAAAGTTTGTGGAATCGACCCCAATGAAGAAATGAACTGGAAACAATTCCTGAAAGCATTGTTGATTTTGAATGCTTTCTGGTTTTTCTGGGGAATGGTACTCTTGGTTTCACAAGGATGGTTGCCCTTAAATCCGGACGGCAACGGACCGCAGACTCCGGATCAGGCATTTAATACCTGTATTAGTTTTATGGTGAACTGTAACTTGCAGCACTATAGCGGTGAAAGCGGACTGACTTATTTTACTCAACTGTTCGTCATCATGCTATTCCAGTTTATTACCGCAGCAACAGGTATGGCTGCTATGGCAGGTATTATGAAGAGTATTGCTGCAAAAACAACCAAAACGATTGGTAACTTCTGGCAATTTCTGGTAATAAGCTGTACACGTATTTTATTGCCTCTTTCTCTGATTGTAGGTTTTATCCTGATTCTTCAGGGAACCCCGATGGGATTTGATGGTAAGATGAAAGTGACTACGATGGAAGGCCAGGAACAAATGGTTTCTCAAGGTCCTACGGCTGCAATTGTTCCTATCAAGCAATTAGGAACGAATGGTGGTGGTTACTTTGGTGTAAACTCTTCTCATCCGTTGGAAAACCCGACTTATCTTACTAATATGGCAGAATGTTGGTCTATCCTGATTATCCCGATGGCGATGGTACTTGCGCTGGGTTTCTATACTCGCAGAAAGAAGTTGGCTTACAGTATATTCGGAGTAATGCTTTTCGCTTTTTTGGTAGGCGTATGTATTAATGTCAGTCAGGAAATGGGCGGTAATCCACGCATTGATGAATTGGGAATTGCGCAGGATAATGGTGCGATGGAAGGTAAAGAAGTTCGTTTGGGGGCCGGAGCAACGGCATTATGGAGTATTGTAACTACTGTAACCTCTAATGGTTCTGTGAATGGTATGCATGATTCTACTATGCCGCTGTCCGGAATGATGGAGATGCTGAATATGCAGATTAACACCTGGTTTGGCGGTGTAGGTGTAGGATGGATGAACTACTATACATTTATTATCATTACAGTGTTTATCAGCGGTTTGATGGTAGGACGTACGCCGGAATTCCTCGGTAAGAAAGTGGAAGCCCGCGAAATGAAAATCGCTACGATTGTAGCTCTGCTTCATCCGTTTGTCATTTTGGTATTTACAGCACTTTCAAGTTATATTTATGTGCATCACCCTGATTTTGTGGAAAGTGAAGGTGGATGGTTGAACAACTTGGGATTCCACGGTTTAAGTGAGCAACTTTACGAGTACACTTCTTGTGCTGCCAATAACGGTTCCGGTTTTGAAGGTTTGGGAGATAATACTTATTTCTGGAATTACACGTGTGGTATCGTTCTGATTTTGAGCCGTTTTATTCCTATCGTCGGACAGGTTGCCATTGCCGGGTTACTGGCACAGAAAAAATTCATTCCGGAAAGTGCCGGCACATTGAAGACCGATACATTGACTTTCGGAGTCATGACATTTGTGGTTATCTTCATTATTGCTGCGCTGTCATTCTTCCCGGTACATGCATTGAGCACAATTGCTGAACATTTAAGTTTGTAATACTGAATTAGAGAAGATATGAAAGATAATAAATCAGCTTCTTTGTTTCCAAAGGAGCAAGTTATAGAAAGTTTGAAACAGTCATTCGTGAAACTGAACCCCCGGATAATGATAAAGAACCCGATTATGTTTACAGTAGAAGTGGCTACAGTAGTCATGCTGCTCGTAACGCTCTACTCCATTGTAAATTCTTCACAAGGTTCGTTTGCTTACAACATTGCCGTGTTTATCATTCTGTTTGTAACCTTGTTGTTTGCCAATTTTGCTGAAGCTATTGCCGAAGCACGTGGTAAAGCACAGGCCGATAGCTTGCGTAAGACTCGTGAAGAGACACCGGCTAAGAAAGTGGAAGGCAATAAAATCGTTACTGTCAGTTCTTCACAGTTGAAGAAAGGAGATGTATTTGTTTGTGAGGCCGGAGACGTGATTCCTTCCGATGGTGAGATTATTGAAGGCTTGGCTTCTATTGATGAAAGTGCTATCACCGGCGAGTCTGCTCCGGTTATTCGTGAGGCAGGTGGCGACAAGAGTTCTGTAACGGGTGGTACGAAGGTATTGTCCGATCATATAAAAGTAATGGTGACTACTCAACCGGGAGAAAGTTTTCTCGACAAGATGATTGCACTGGTAGAAGGTGCTTCCCGCCAGAAAACCCCGAATGAGATTGCGTTGACTATTCTGTTGGCAGGTTTTACGCTTGTTTTCGTCATAGTGTGTGTTACCTTGAAACCGTTTGCCGACTATAGTAATACGGTCATCACCATTGCTTCGCTTATTTCTTTGTTTGTGTGTCTGATTCCGACAACTATCGGTGGACTTCTCTCTGCTATCGGTATTGCCGGTATGGACCGCGCGCTTCGTGCCAACGTGATTACTAAATCCGGTAAAGCAGTAGAGACTGCCGGTGATATTGATACGTTGTTGCTGGATAAAACAGGTACTATCACAATCGGTAACCGTAAAGCAACTCATTTCCATACGGCTCCGGGTGTCAATTTGCACGATTTTGTGGAGACTTGTCTGTTGTCTTCCTTGTCCGATGAAACGCCGGAGGGTAAGTCTATCGTAGAACTGGGACGCGAGTCGGGCATCCGTATGCGTAACCTGAATACAACGGGAGCGCGTATGATTAAGTTTACGGCTGAAACTAAATGTTCGGGAGTAGACTTGGCAGATGGAACACAGATTCGTAAAGGTGCTTTCGATGCTATCCGTAAGATGGTGGAAGGTGAAGGAAATGAATTTCCGAAAGAAGTGGAAGAGATCATCTCTTCTATCTCTAGCAATGGTGGTACGCCGTTGGTAGTATGTGTAAACAAGAAAGTGACCGGTGTCATTGAGTTGCAGGATATTATCAAACCGGGTATTCAGGAACGTTTCGAACGTCTGCGTAAGATGGGAGTGAAGACGGTCATGGTGACAGGGGATAACCCGTTAACTGCAAAATATATTGCTGAAAAAGCCGGTGTGGATGATTTTATCGCTGAAGCTAAACCGGAAGATAAGATGGAATATATCAAGAAGGAACAGCAGGCTGGTAAATTGGTTGCAATGATGGGAGACGGAACGAACGATGCTCCTGCTCTGGCACAAGCCAATGTGGGTGTAGCCATGAATAGCGGTACACAGGCAGCAAAGGAAGCCGGTAATATGGTCGACTTGGATAACGATCCGACGAAATTGATTGAGATTGTGGAAATCGGTAAACAATTGTTGATGACACGTGGTACGCTGACTACTTTCTCTATTGCCAATGACGTGGCCAAATATTTCGCAATTGTTCCTGCCTTGTTTATGATTGCTATTCCTGAACTGGCTGCTCTGAATATCATGCATCTGCATAGTCCTGAAAGCGCCATTCTTTCGGCAGTCATTTTTAATGCGATTATTATTCCGATTCTGATTCCGCTGGCTTTGCGTGGTGTGCAATACAAACCGATAGGTGCAAGTGCTTTGCTTCGCCGTAATCTGCTGATCTATGGTGTGGGTGGTGTGATTGCTCCTTTCGTGGGAATCAAATTGATAGATTTAGTAGTAGGTTTATTCTTTTAATTAAAAAACAATAGCAATGAAAACTTTATTGAAGTCATTAAAAATAACACTTGCTTTTTGTGTCTTTTTCTCTGTGTTCTATATCCTTATCCTGTGGGTGTTCGCACAGGTAGCAGGTCCTAATAAAGGAAATGCCGAGGTGGCTACGCTGGATGGGAAAGTAGTGGGAGCAGCCAATGTGGGTCAGATGTTTACAAAAGATATTTATTTCTGGGGACGTCCTTCTTCTGCCGGTGACGGGTATGATGCGACGAGTTCCGCAGGTAGTAATAAAGGGCCTACGAATCAAGAATATCTGGATGAAGTGAAAGCGCGTATTGATACCTTCCTTGTACATCATCCTTATTTGAATCGTGCGGATGTGCCTGCCGAAATGGTTACGGCCAGTGGTTCGGGACTGGATCCTAATATCACTCCTCAATGTGCGTATGTACAAGTGAAGAGAGTAGCACAAGCACGTGGATTAACAGAAAAACAAGTAAGAGCGATTGTTGATAAAAGCATAGAAAAACCGTTTTTGGGGTTGTTGGGAACAGAAAAGGTGAATGTCTTGAAATTGAATATCGCTTTAGAGGAAAGCAATAAGTAGATGAAGATTGAGCAGCGTTCCTGTCCGGACCGTTTGGGTTATGCCGCGGTTCAAATTAACAAGGTTGGATGGGGCGCTGCTTTTTTACAGGAACATAAAATAGAATTAGATAAAAAGTATGAAAAGTTTTTTTAGTAAAAAGAGTATTTTAGGAACAATGGCTGTAGCAGCCGTATGTATGTTGGGAACTAGCAATGCACAAGCACAAGAGTTTACTATACAAGGTGATTTGGTAAGTTCGTATGTATGGCGTGGTATTTATCAGGGGGGAGCCGCTTCCTTTCAGCCGACTTTGGGATTTAGCGTAGGTAATTTCTCGCTTACTGCATGGGGCTCAACCAGTTTGAGTGAGAGTAATAAAGAAATTGACCTAACCGCAGCTTATAAGTTTGGTGAAGCGGGACCGACACTTTCTGTAGCCACTCTTTGGTGGGACGGACAAGCTGATGTGGCTAATGGAGAACTTACCAATAATTATTTCCATTTTAAAAGTGGAGACACCGGACATCATTTTGAAGCAGGGTTAGCTTATACGCTTCCTATTGAAAAGTTCCCGTTATCTATCGCATGGTATACCATGTTTGCCGGTGCTGACAGAAAAACGACTGATGAGGGGGAGGAAAAGCAGGCATACTCTTCTTACGTAGAACTGAATTATCCGTTCAGTGTGAAAGGAGTTGATCTGAATGCTACTTGTGGAGTGGTTCCTTATAAGACTCCGCAGTATAATGTGAATGGGTTTGCAGTGACGAACCTAGCTTTGAAAGCAACGAAAGCAATAAATTTTAATGATAAGTTTTCATTGCCTATATTTGTACAGGCTATATGGAATCCACGTTTGGAGGACGCCCATTTAGTATTTGGCGTAACTTTAAGGCCATAAAATAAACTCATGAATTTTTGTGAAACCCGTGGTGATCGTGATGATTACTACGGGTTAGGATGTTTAAAATAACAGATTGACGTAATGGATGATAGAGAACATAGTGTACAGTATTTTTTGGATCTGATAAAGAAGTCCCACCGGGGCAAATTCAAGGTCTATATCGGTATGATAGCCGGTGTGGGAAAGTCATATCGTATGCTTCAGGAGGCGCATGAACTGCTGGAGAACGGTGTGAACGTGCAAATCGGCTATATCGAAACTCATGGACGCGCCGGGACGGAAGCATTGCTGCAAGGGCTCCCTGTCATTCCGCGTCGCAAAATCTTCTATAAGGGGAAAGAATTGGAAGAAATGGATCTGGATACGATTATCCGTGTCCATCCGGAAATTGTAATTGTGGATGAACTGGCTCATACCAATGTAGAAGGTAGCTTGAACGAGAAACGTTGGCAGGATGTGATAACTTTGCTGGATGAGGGAATCAATGTGATCTCGGCAATCAATATTCAGCACATCGAAAGCGTGAATGAAGAAGTGCAGGAGATTACGGGTATTGAAGTGAAAGAACGGGTGCCCGACAGTGTTCTTCAGGAAGCGGATGAGGTGGTGAATATTGACTTGACGGCAGAGGAGCTGATTGCACGTTTGAAAGCGGGAAAGATCTATCGTCCGGAAAAGATTCAGACGGCATTGGACAATTTCTTTCGGACAGAGAATATTCTTCAGTTACGTGAGTTGGCTTTGAAGGAAGTAGCGTTGCGGGTAGAAAAAAAGGTGGAGAATGAGGTGGTGATGGGAGTAGCCGTCGGACTCCGGCATGAGAAGTTTATGGCTTGTATCAGTAGTCATGAGAAAACACCCCGGCGGATTATCAGAAAGGCGGCAAAGTTGGCAACCCGGTATAATACTACTTTTATAGCCCTGTATGTTCAGACTCCGAAAGAGAGTATGGATAGAATTGATCTAGCCAGTCAACGGTATCTGTTGAACCATTTTAAGCTCGTGGCGGAACTTGGGGGAGAGGTGGTGCAGGTGCAGTCGAAGGATATTTTGGGGAGCATCGTCAAGGTTTGTAAAGAGAAACAGATATCGACTGTTTGCATGGGAACTCCTAATTTAAGGTTGCCATACGCTATTTGTTCTATACTGGGATATAGAAAGTTTTTAAATAATTTGTCACAAGCTAATGTAGATTTGATTATACTTGCATAATATTAATCGTATGAACGTTATGAATATTAAAACGAAACTGATTCTCGGTATCGGAATGCTGGCCGGAATGATTATTTTGCTGGTAACACTTTCAGTTGTGAATCTTCAAATTCTGACAGCGACAGAACCTGATAGTCCTGCTGCTATGCCCGGATTGGAACGTGCTTTGTTATGGATTTCCGTAACGGGAGGAATCTGTATCTTGACCGGACTGATATTGCTTTATTGGTTGCCCCGTACTATCAGCAAGCCTATTAAAGAGCTGAAAGAGGGAATTCTTGAAATAGCCAATCATAATTATGAGAAGCGTCTGCAGATGAATAATAATGAAGAATTCCGGGATGTGGCGGATAGTTTTAACCGGATGGCGGAGCGTTTGACCGAATATCGTGCCAGTACTTTGTCGGATATTCTTTCTGCAAAGAAATTTATTGAAGCAATTGTAAACAGTATAGATGATCCGGTGATCGGCTTGAATATGGAGCGTGAAATTCTGTTTATCAATGAGGAAGCACTCAATGTCTTGAATCTGAAACGGGAGAATGTGATTCGTCAATCGGCGGAGGAACTGGCTTTGAAGAATGACCTGTTGCGGCGGTTGATCCGTGAACTGGTGACGCCAAGCGAGCAGAAGGAACCATTGAAGATATATGCTGACGACAAAGAGAGTTACTTTAAGGCCTCTTATGTCCCTATCATTAATACGGAGGCTGAAAAAGGGGAACCCCGCAAACTGGGTGATGTTATTTTATTAAAGAATATCACGGAATTTAAGGAACTGGATTCTGCCAAGACTACATTTATCTCGACGATATCTCATGAACTGAAGACTCCGATTGCTGCTATTATGATGAGCCTCCAGCTGTTGGAAGATAAGCGTGTCGGTGCATTGAATGATGAACAGGAGCAACTGTCTAAGAGTATCAAGGAGAATAGCGAGCGTTTGTTGAGTATCACCGGAGAATTGCTTAACATGACCCAGGTGGAAGCCGGAAAACTACAGTTTATGCCGAAGATCACCAAACCGATTGAGTTGATCGAATATGCGATCAAAGCTAATCAGGTGCAAGCGGATAAGTTTAATATCCAGATAGAAGTGGAATATCCGGAAGAGAAAATCGGCAAACTCTTTGTCGACAGTGAAAAGATTGCCTGGGTATTGACAAATCTGCTAAGTAATGCTATCCGTTATTCTAAAGAAAACGGGCGTGTGATTATCGGTGCCAAACAGGATGAAAATATGATCGAACTCTATGTTCAGGATTTTGGAAAGGGTATCGACCCGCGTTATCACAAAAGCATCTTCGACCGTTATTTCCGTGTACCCGGAACGAAAGTACAAGGCAGTGGCTTGGGATTATCTATTTCGAAGGATTTTGTGGAAGCTCATGGTGGTACGCTGACGGTAGAGAGTGAATTGGGGAAGGGAAGTCGGTTTGTGATGCGGTTGAAAGCATAAAAATAAATGTCTTTTTGGCGAATCAATATATTGTAGCGTCTTTTAAAATATTTATATTTGCAGGTGAATTGAAACTAAGGTCAAACTATTGGCTATATAAAAACTTAAAAGAACCAGAATCAGATGAAACAGGACATGATTGTTATCCTTGACTTGGGTAGTCACGAGAATACGGTATTGGCTCGCGCCATCCGTGCATTAGGAGTTTATAGTGAGATTTATCCTCACGACATCACCGTAGAAGAACTGAAAGCATTGCCCAACGTAAAGGGTATTATTATCAATGGCGGACCGAATAATGTGATTGATGGCGTTGCCATTGACGTAAATCCGGCTATTTATACAATGGGACTTCCTGTTATGGCTGCCGGTCATGATAAAGCGATTTGCACTGTGAAATTGCCGGAATTTACAGATGATATCGAGGCTATTAAGGAGGCTGTAAAGTCTTTCGTATTTGATACCTGCAAAGCGGAAGCTAACTGGAATATGACAAACTTTGTGAACGACCAGATAGAACTGATTAAGCGTCAGGTTGGCGATAAAAAGGTATTGTTGGCTTTGTCAGGTGGTGTTGACAGCTCTGTGGTTGCTGCTTTGCTTCTGAAAGCAATTGGTGATAACTTGGTGTGCGTGCATGTCAATCATGGTTTGATGCGTAAAGGGGAATCTGAGGATGTGGTTGAAGTTTTCAGCAATCAGTTAAAGGCAAATCTTATTTATGTGGATGCTACAGACCGTTTCCTGAATAAATTAGCAGGAGTGGCGGACCCTGAACAAAAACGTAAAATCATCGGTGGTGAATTTATTCGTGTGTTCGAGGAAGAAGCACGTAAGTTGGACGGTATCGATTTCTTGGGGCAGGGTACTATTTATCCGGATATTGTGGAAAGTGGAACGAAAACTGCTAAAATGGTGAAATCTCACCATAATGTAGGTGGTTTGCCCGAAGATTTAAAATTCCAACTTGTAGAACCATTGCGCCAATTATTTAAAGATGAAGTTCGTGCTTGTGGCTTGGAGTTAGGTTTACCTTATGAAATGGTTTACCGTCAACCGTTCCCTGGACCTGGTTTGGGTGTACGTTGTTTAGGTGCTATTACACGTGATCGTTTGGAGGCAGTGCGTGAATCCGATGCCATTCTGCGTGAGGAGTTCCAACTTGCCGGACTGGATAAAAAAGTATGGCAATACTTTACAGTAGTGCCTGATTTTAAATCTGTGGGTGTACGTGATAATGCTCGTTCTTTTGATTGGCCGGTTATTATTCGCGCTGTCAATACGGTGGATGCTATGACGGCTACTATTGAGCCGATTGATTGGCCTATCCTGATGAAGATAACAGACCGTATTCTGAAAGAAGTGAAGAATGTAAATCGCGTTTGTTATGATATGTCTCCGAAACCTAATGCGACTATAGAATGGGAATAG
>ENA-UEPV01001792-UEPV01001792.1-human-gut-metagenome-genome-assembly--contig:-NODE-1792-length-12818-cov-5.275096_pt1 | contig 12818 bp, 12 predicted proteins | sample MGYA00242942_ERZ507925 | MGnify/ENA primary metagenome ERZ507925 (study PRJEB26167, sample SAMN06115453) | human gut metagenome | host: Homo sapiens | place: China:Fujian | collected 2015-08-26... | reverse complement strand
CCATCAGGGTGTGGCTCGGCTCGCCCTTATCGCAGGCGGAGCCGCCGGAAATATAAATGTGCCGCCCGCTCAAATATTCAATAAAGGTCTGGCTGTTGACACAGTTGGTGGAAAAGTTCAGCACCTCCGGCACGGCATCCGCCGGGGAGTTCAGGGTGATGGGTGCCTGCTGGGCCAGCTCTTCCAGCCCGGTGCGCAGCTGGGCGTTCAGGGCGCGGATATGCGCATTGCGGTCGCTCAGGTTTTTGGCCCCCTTTGCCGCAGCAAGGCCAAGGCCAACGATATAAGGGGTATTCTCGGTGCCGGGGCGCAGGCCGCGCTCCTGATGGCCGCCCAGGTAGGGCGGGCAAAGCGTCTGGCGCACGCTGTCCCGGATGAACAACGCGCCGATTCCCTTGGGGGCATGCACTTTATGGCCGGATACCGAGAGAGTATCCACGTTCTTCCACTTTTTCAGGTCAATGGGGATGCGCAGCCATGCCTGCACGGCGTCCACATGCACCGCACAGCGGCTGTTTTTGGCCTTGACGGCTGTGGAAAGAGCGGCAATATCCTGCAAAGTGCCGGTTTCATTATTGACCGCCATGCAGCTGACCAGAACGGTATTTTTATCCACCTCGGCAGCCAGTTTGGCAACATCCAGGTGACCGTCTGCTTCGGGCAGGATTTCCACCACCTCAAAGCCGCGGTCTTTCAGTGCACGGATGGGCCGCTGCACGCTGGGGTGCTCAAAACCGGAAACCACAATTTTGCTGCCCCAGTTTTTGCGTGCCATGGCAAGGCCCTGCACGGCAAGGTTGTTGCTCTCGCTGCCGCAGGAGGTAAAATACAGATCCTTGGCCTGGCAGCCCAGGGTGCGGGCAATCTGCCCGCGGGCCGTGGTCAGGGCTTCATGGGTTTCTACCGCCGGTTCGTACAGGCTGGAAGGGTTCGCCCAATCCTTTAATAATGCTTTATGGATGGCACCCGCAATCTCCGGGTCCACCATGGTGGTTGCGGCATTATCCAGATAATGCAGTTCAGGGTCCAACAGCATGAGAAAGCCTCGTTTCGCTACGCGTAAAATTAAATCAAATTAAAAAAGAATAATGAATAAAGAATAATGTTGGCGCTGGCAAGTTCCGTAACATACTTATAGCACCAGGTGGAGGTGGAGATATCCGTAAACTTCTTCACGCTGTCCACCACGCCGATGGAGACCACACCGGCCCCCAAAGCGGTGCCGCTGCTGCTCAATGCCACATAGGGAATGGAGACAGAACCGGTGAACCCACTGTTGGGAATGAAGCGCAGCTGGCTCATGGAATCAGTGTCGCTGCCGTAGCTGTAAGCGCTGGTGGTATCCGCCGCATAGGAGCCAACGTACAGAACACCGGCAGTGGAGGCAGGCAGCTCCAGCAGCTGGATGCTGCTAAGGCCGAAGCCAGTGGCGGATGCCACCGCGGAATACACAGAGTTTGCCGGGAAGTTCACGGAGGTACCCTTGGTGGTCACGCTGTAAACCTCAGACACCGGAGAAGCCGTCACACTGATCAGAATGGTTGCAGAAACAGCCGTTCCGCTGCTGCTGTATCCGGTAAAGGTGAGGGCTGTGCAGTAATTGCTGCCGCTGGGGATATAGGTCAGCTCGGAGAGGTCATATTCCGATGCAGAGGCGGGACTGTAGGAGAAAATCATACTGCCCGCCATAGAAGCGGTGAGCTGCGTCCGCGTCGCGCCGTACTTGCTGGCATTGTAATAGTTGTAGTATAGACTGCCGGTAGCGGGTACACTGGTCAGCGTCAGATATTGCAAGGACCCGCCGGAGGTGTACTTACGGAAAAGGCGGGCAATGTCATTGGCGTTGATCTGCAGGGCGGTGTTGGGCGTGGTATTGTAGCGGATGTTGCCCACATATCGGGATGTTACCGCAGATGTACCGGTGGTGATGACCAGTGTACCGGCAGCGTTCTGGTTGGTTCGGGTGCCGGTGCCGCCATAGACAGTGAAGTTCAGCTCCACGCTGCCGGAGAAGGACTTGTCCGCCACAAAGCTCAGCTCGTCCAGATCGTAGTCACCATAGTCGCTGTCACCGTAGTAGAACTTATTGCTGCTGAGGCTGGAGCGGGCAAAGGCAGTCTCATTCCGCTTACCGTACCGGGAATAGAGGGTACCGGCATTGTTGAACGCGCTGTCGGGCCGGCTGAACTCCACATACTTGAGACTACCGGTACAGCGGCTGTTCTCGTAGATCTTCTCAAAATCGGCATCGTCAAAGGCAACTTCCTCACCGGCTTTCACTGTGTAAGTAATGTCACCCTTGCTGGAGGATGCAGATTTAGAAGATGTGATTTTCAGGGTTCCGCTGACAGAATCATTCTCCTTGCTGCCTCTCCCGCCGTAAGCTGTAAATGCAATCTCAATACTATCGGAAAAAGACTTATCCGCCACAAAGCTCAGTTCGTCCAGATCATAGTCACCATAGTCGCTGTCACCGTAGTAGAACTTGTAATCGTCCAGTTCAGAGCGGGTAAAAGAGGTTGCATTCCGCTTGCCGTACCGGGAATAAACGGTACCGGCATTGCTGTAATCAGAGGAAGGCTTTTCAAATACCACATACTTCATCGTGCCGGAGCCGCCAGCATTGTCATAGGCATTAACAAAATCTTCATCGTCAAAGGTAACTTCCTCGCCGGGCTTCACCGTATAGGTGATGTCCCCCTTGGAGGAACCGGAACCGCCGCCGACTTTAATATCCATGGTGCAGGACACATAATCTCTGCTCCGCTCACCATGGATCTCAAACTCCATGCGCAGTGTACCGCTGTCAGCCCGGCGGTTGGCTTCAAAGGTCAGGTCATCCAACGCGTAATCCACATCTTTGGGCACATCATTGCTGTCATAATAGAACCAGGTGTTATCCAACGCGCTTTCATCAAGGCTGATGGTCTTGTCACGATAATTTTTAGCGGTCAGATAACCATAGTCATCCAGATCATCGTAATCGGTAAATACAATGTAGCTTGGATTTTCATCGCTATACTCATTTCGATAGAGGGAACGGAAGTCCCGCTTGCTGAAGGACACAGATTCGCCCCTATCCACTTCATAGGTCAGATCCGCCGAGGAGCGGGCGGACACAGCCGGGGCCATCGTCATGACCATGACCAGCGTCAGCAGAAAGGCCGGAAGCCGTTTTCTGAAAAACCGTCTCATAAAAAACCTCCTAAATTCAGTTTAACATCCATGTATACTTCTATAAACCTACCATAGCGGAAAGTCACTTTGCAATCATGAACAAATTGTGAACAAGATGCTACAATCCGGTTAAAATTTATCGCTGCGAACAGCCGGAATTTTTTACACCACAGCGGGCATTTCCTTCTCGTGAAACAGTCCTCCAAGCCGGACCCGCTTTTCATGCCGCGCCGCCCTTCTCCAGCCGCGGAAAAGGGGTTTGTATTTTGAGGAAATATCTGCTATAATAAAGGTCAACCTTAGAAAACTTGGCGGCCGGACGCTGCTGCGGGCCGTGTGCCCCCGGCGAACACGCCCGGAGAAATTCCGGGCCGCAGCTTGGGACGATAGGAAGTAATGCGATGATCGATCAATATGGCCGGACAATTGATTATCTGCGGCTGTCGGTAACGGACCTTTGCAATTACCGATGCCAATACTGTATGCCGGCGGACGGCGTGGAAAAGGGTCCCCATGGGGCCGTCCTCTCCGTAGAGGAATACGGCGAGATCGCCCGGGCTGCGGTGAAGCTGGGGATCCGGAAGATCCGTTTGACCGGCGGAGAACCGCTGGTGCGGCGAGGGATTCTGGACATCTGCCGAACGCTGCGGACCATCCCGGAATTGAAGGAGCTTTGCCTCACCACCAACGGCAGCCTGCTGCCGGAATTGGCAAAGCCCCTGCGGGAGGCCGGAGTGGACCGGCTGAACATCAGTCTGGACACCCTGCGGGCGGAGCGATTCCGGGAAATCACCCGCCGGGGAGATCTGGATGACGCCTTTGCGGGCATCCGGGCAGCGGAGGATGCCGGATTTCAGAATTTGAAGCTGGACACCGTGCTGATGGGCGGCGTGAACGATGACGAGATCGAGGATTTTCTGAACCTGACGAAAGAGCACCCCTGGGAGGTGCGGTTCATCGAGCTGATGCCTATGGGGCCCTGTGCGGCATGGCCAAAGGAACGCTTTCTGCCGGTAACTGAGATTCTGAACCGATTCCCGGCGCTGGAAGAAATCGAACCCAATGGCGTGGCCCGGCGGTACCGTCTGCCGGGAGCCATGGGGACTGTGGGGCTGATCACCCCCATGAGCCACGAGTTCTGTGGAGCGTGCCGCCGCATTCGGGTGACGGCGGACGGCAAGCTGAAGGGCTGTCTCCACAGCCGGGAGGAAATCTCCCTCCGGGGACTTCACGGCAGGGAATTGGAGGACGCCATCCTACGGGGCATCCTGCAAAAGCCCAAGGGGCACCACCTGACAGAGCATGCCAGCGATACGCCCCGGACCATGAATGAGATCGGAGGCTGAACCATGGGAGAACTGACCCATTTCAACGAGCAGGGCCGCGCCCGGATGGTGGACGTGACGGAAAAAGCCGTGACCCACCGGCGGGCGGTGGCGGCGGGGGAGATCCGCGTATCACCGGAAACTATGGTCCATATCAAAAACGGTACCCTGAAAAAGGGAGACGTGCTGGCGGTGGCCCAGGTGGCGGGCATCCAGGCCGCCAAGCACAACTGGGAACTGATCCCCATGTGCCACCCTCTGCCCCTGACAGGTATCGACATCACGTTCCATCTGTCGGACCAGCCCTGCATGGTGGAGATACAGGCGGCGGTCACCTGCACCGGCGTCACCGGCGTGGAGATGGAGGCACTGACCGCCGTTTCCGTGGCGGCCCTCACCATTTACGATATGTGCAAGGCGGTGCAGAAGGATATGGAGATCACCAACATCCGCCTGCTGGAAAAATCCGGCGGCAAGAGCGGAGACTATAAGCGAGAGGACTGATAGAACCATGGCAAGGGTCGTATCCGTCAATATCAGCGAGAAAAAGGGAACGCTGAAAAAGCCCGTTCCGGAAATTGAATTGAAACTGCGCCACGGCATCGTGGGGGACGCCCACGCCGGAGACTGGCACCGGCAGATCTCTCTGCTGGCGGAGGAAAGCATCGACACCATGCGCCCCCGCTCCCCCATCGCTCTGGACCCCGGCGTATTCGCGGAGAACATTAACACGGAGGGCATCGACCTCAAGCATCTGCCCGTGGGGACCCACCTGCGGATCGGTGAGACGGAGGTGGAGGTGACGCAGATTGGCAAGGAGTGCCACAATGACTGCGCCATCAAAAAGGCGGTCGGCAAGTGCGTCATGCCCACGGAGGGCATCTTCGCCGTGGTGGTAAAAGAGGGCGTTGTCAGGCCCGGAGACGAAATTGAGGTGCTGAAGTGAAGCTGATCCGAACAGAGGAGGCCGTGGGCCACGTGCTGTGCCACGATATGACCCAGATCATCAAGGATCAATATAAGGACGCCCGGTTCCGCAAGGGCCACATCGTCACAGAGGACGATATTCCCGTGCTGCTGAGCATGGGCAAGGAGAACCTGTATGTCTGGGAGATGACTCCGGGCATGGTCCACGAAAACGATGCGGCGGAGCGGCTGCTGGCCCTGTGCGGTCAGGAGAACATGGTCCGCAGTGAGACGAAGGAGGGCAAGATCGAGCTGCGAGCCGCCTGCGACGGCCTGTTCCGGGTGGACAGCCAGCGGCTCATCGCTGTCAACTCCCGGGAGGACGTGATGATCGCCACCCGGAAGGGCAATACCGCCGTGAAAAAGGGCGACAAGCTGGCGGGGATGCGGGTGATCCCCCTCGTCATTGAAGAGGGAAAGCTGAAAGCCGCCAAAGCGGCCGCCGGAGAGGAACCGCTGCTGGAGCTGCTGCCCTATGTGAAGAAAACCGCCGCTATCGTGGCCACCGGCAGCGAGGTGAAGAAGGGACTGATTCAGGACACCTTCACCCCGGTGGTGCGTGACAAGCTGGCGGCCTACGGCATCGAAACCATCTTCATCACATATTCCGGCGACGGCGTAGAAAATGTGGCCAACGCCATCGGCGAAGCCCGGAACACCGGTGCGGACATGATCCTCTGCACTGGGGGCATGAGCGTGGACCCGGACGACAACACCCCCGGCGGCATCCAGGCAAGCGGCGCACGGATCGTCACCTACGGCGCGCCTGTGCTGCCCGGCGCCATGTTCCTGCTGGGCTATTTTGAGGACGGAACCCCCATCTGCGGCCTGCCCGGCTGCGTCATGTATGCCGGGGCCACCATTTTCGACCTGGCGCTCCCCCGGATCGCCGCAGGCGTGGAACTGACCCGCAGAGACTTCGCCGTGATGGGCGAGGGCGGGCTGTGCCTTGGCTGCAAGCCCTGTCACTGGCCCAACTGCCCCTTCGGAAAATAAAAGCGAGAGCGCCCAAGCGCGCTCCTGCTTTTCCGAACCGTTCATCTTGATTGAGTATCACGCTTTACTCTGTAAAGTCGAGATAGATTTTCCATCGAATCAGAAAGGAAGAACCAACATGAAAAAATATTTGTCCCTGCTGCTGGCCCTGTGCCTGACCCTGTCCCTCGCCGCCTGCGGCTCCAAGGCCGATACCAGTGCCAACGCCGCCTGCGGCTCCAAGGCCGATACCAGTGCCAACGCCGCCGACGGTTCCCAGACGCAGGACAACGCCCCCACGGAAACCCCCGCCGGTGAGCCGGTGGAGCTGATCGTGTTCGCTGCCGCCTCTATGACGGAGACCATGAACCAGCTCAAGGAAATGTACGAGCAGAACAATCCCAACGTGACCGTTACATATAACTTCGATTCCTCCGGCACCCTGCTCAAGCAGATCAAGGAGGGCGCGGACTGCGACCTGTTCATCTCCGCCGCTCCCCAGCAGATGAACGCCATGGACGGCAGCCTCATCGGTGATACAGAGAAGAATCCTGATGGGCTTGACCTCATCGTCACCGACAGCCGTGTGAATCTTCTGGAAAACAAGGTGACGCTCACCGTTCCCGCCGGCAATCCCAAGGGCATTGAGAGCTTTGACCAGCTTGCCGAGCTGCTGAAGAACGGCGATGTGATGCTGGCCATCGGCAACAGCGATGTGCCCGTGGGCCAGTACACCCAGAAGATCTTCAACTACTACGGCATCGACGAGACCGCCGTCGCGGATAAGCTGACCTACGGCAACAACGTGAAGGAGGTGGCCGCTCAGGTCAGCGAGGGTGCCGTGGACTGCGGCATCATCTATGCCACCGACGCCCACTCCGCCGGTCTGACGGTGGTGGACAGTGCCACTGCCGAGATGTGCGGTCAGGTCATCTACCCCGCCGCCGTGCTCAAGGGAGACAAGGAGGATGCCGCCCAGGACTTTCTGGCCTATCTCCAGACCGACGCGGCCATGACCGTGTTTGAGTCCGTGGGCTTCTCCGCCGCTTGACCGAGAACTATTTCTGAAAAGGCCGACGATAAATCGCTTGCCCGCCGCTGATACGGCGGCGGGCCGCCGGTCTCCCCATCCCTTCCCCCTCAGGAGGTAACTTATGGACCTGTTTCCCCTATGGAACTCGCTGCGGATCGCGGCTATTTCCACGGTGATCGTCTTTTTCGCCGGGATCTTCGCGGCGTACTATATCGCCCGCCTGCCCCGGCTGGTGAAGGGCGTTCTGGACGTGGTGCTGACGCTGCCGCTGGTGCTGCCCCCCACCGTCATCGGCTACCTGCTGCTGCGCCTGCTGGGACCTAAGCGGATCTTCGGCGCGTGGCTGTTGAGCCATTTCGGCGTGAAGGTGGTGATGACCTGGTGGTCCGCCATCTTTGCCACCGCCGTGGTGATCTTCCCGTTGATGTACCGCACCGCCCGCGGAGCTTTCGAATCCTTTGACGAGACGCTGGCCTACTCCGGACAGACACTGGGCCTTTCCAACGCCTATATTTTCTGGCTCATCCGGATGCCCTGCTGCCGGCAGGGCATCTTAGCGGGAACGGTGCTGGCCTTCGCCCGGGCCCTGGGTGAATACGGCGCTACCAGCATGATCGCCGGGTACACCCCCGGCAAGACCGCCACCATCTCCACCACGGTCTACCAGCTTTGGCAGACCAGCAATGACGCGTTGGCTATGAAATGGGTAATGGTCAACCTAAGCATCTCCGCCGTGGTGCTGCTGACGGTGAATATGCTGGAACGCCGGGACTTTCTGGTATCCGGCGGGAAAAGGAGGGGGACGGCTTGAGCCTGCTTGTGGAGATTGAAAAGCAGCTGGGGAATTTCCATCTGAACGTCCGCTTTCAGGCGGAGACGGAAACGCTGGCCCTGCTGGGGGCCTCCGGCTGCGGCAAGAGCATGACCCTCAAATGCATCGCGGGGATCATGACCCCGGATCGGGGGCGGATCGTGCTGAACGGCCGGGTGCTGTTTGACAGCGAGGCCAGGATCGACCTGCCGCCCCAGCAGCGGCGGGTGGGGTACTTATTCCAGAATTACGCCCTGTTTCCCACCATGACGGTGGAGAAAAACATCCTCTGCGGCATCCGCTCCGGTTCCAAGGCGGAAAAAGCCGCCGCACTGTCGGCGACCCTCCACCGCTTTCGGCTGGAGGGTCTGGAAAAGCGGTATCCCGCCCAGCTTTCCGGCGGACAGCAGCAGCGGGTGGCGCTGGCGAGGATTCTCTGCTCCCAGCCGGAGGTCATTTTGCTGGACGAGCCGTTTTCCGCGCTGGACAGCTATCTGAAATGGGACTTGGAGCTGAAGCTGTCCGATTTTCTGGAGAATTTCTCCGGACCGATTTTATGGGTGTCCCATGACCGGGGCGAGGTGTTCCGCAACTGCAAGCGGGTGTGCGTACTGGATCAGGGGGCCTCGCAAGGAACCTTCACTCTGCGGCAGCTGTTTCACGAGCCAGAAACGGAGGCTGCCGCCCGACTCTCCGGGTGTAAAAACATCGTGGAGGCCGTACCGGCAGGCAGCGCCGTGACGCTGCCCGCGTGGGGTCTGACGCTGAACTGCGGTAAACCGGTCCCGGCGGACATCCGTCAGGCAGGCATCCGGGCAAGACACGTGATGACGGTGCCGGAGGGCACCCCGGACGCCTTCTACTGCACGGTGGAGCGGGTCATTCAGGATGTGTTCACCACCATCGTCCTGCTGCGGCCGGAGGGAGTCGCGTCCGGTGCCCCCCTCCTGCGGATGGAACTGGAACGGGATGATTGGCGGCGGCTGAACCGCCCGGAAGGGCTTTGGATCGCCATCCAGCCAAGGGATATTCTACTGTTAAAATAAGGAGATGAGTGTATGTATCATGCTGCTGTATTGACGGTCAGCGACCGTGTTTCCCGGGGCGAGCGCCCCGACGAGGGCGGCCCGCTGGTGGCGGAGCTGCTGAAAAACGCAGGCTATGAGGTGGTTCGGACCGATGTGGTGCCGGACGAGCAGGTGCAGATCGAAGCGGCGCTGCGGCAGATGTCCGACGGCGGCGACATTCAACTGCTTGTGACCACCGGCGGCACCGGCTTCGCCCCACGGGACGTGACCCCGGAGGCCACCCTTGCCGTGTGCGACCGGCTAACCCCCGGCATCCCGGAGGCCATGCGCTATGCCTCCATGCAGATCACCAGCCGTGCCATGCTGTCCCGGGCGCTGGCGGGCATCCGGAAGGGAACCTTGATTCTGAACCTCCCCGGCTCCCCCAAGGCGGCTAAGGAGAATCTGGAGGCGGTGCTGCCCGCCATCAGTCACGGTCTGGAAATGCTCTCCGGCCGCCCCGCCGACTGCGCCAAGCTGACGGACTGAGGGGAATATCTCTGCCAAAACCGGATGCTTCCCCCGCAAGCAAAAAATCGGCTAATCTTTTGTATAGAGAAATTGCAAAAAAAGCTACCGCCTGCAAAATGCAGACGGTAGCTTCATACATATCTCGGCGCTTTTTCGTTGGCAATTGTTGTAAATTTGTGGTAAATTCATCAGATTGCCACGGAAAAGCCCTTTATTTTCAAGGCTTTGCGGTGTCTCTTAGTACATGCCGCCCATGCCGGGGTCAGCGGGAGCAGCAGGTGCGGGGGGTTCGGGCTTGTCGGCCACCAGGGACTCGGTGGTCAGCACCATGGCGGAGACGGAAGCGGCGTTCTCCAGAGCGGAGCGGGTCACCTTGGCGGGATCGATGATACCGGCGGCGACCATGTCGCAGTACTCCTCCTTGTAAGCGTCGAAGCCGTAGCCCAGCTTGCCGGAATTGCGGACCTTCTCCAGGATCACGGAGCCGTCCAGGCCGGCGTTGGCAGCGATCTGGCGGATAGGAGCTTCCAGAGCCTTGGCGATGATGCGGACACCGGTCTTCTCGTCGCCGTCCACGCTGTCCAGCAGAGCTTCCACAGCGGGGATGATGTTCACGAAGATGGTACCGCCGCCAGCCACAACGCCTTCCTCAACGGCGGCGCGGGTAGCGTTCAGAGCATCCTCGATGCGGAGCTTCTTCTCCTTCATCTCGGTCTCGGTAGCAGCGCCCACCTTGATGACAGCCACACCGCCGGCCATCTTGGCCAGACGCTCCTGCAGCTTCTCCTTATCGTAGTCGCTGGTGGTGTTGGCGATCTGGCTGCGGATCTGAGCCACGCGGTCCTTGATGGCGGTGGCATCACCGGCGCCGTCCACGATGGTGGTGTTCTCCTTGGTGACCTTCACCTGACGGGCACGGCCCAGCATGTCGATGGTAGCGGTCTTCAGTTCCAGGCCCACTTCCTCGCTGACAACGGTACCGCCGGTGAGGACAGCGATGTCCTGCAGCATCTCCTTGCGGCGGTCGCCGAAGCCGGGAGCCTTGACGCACACCACGTTCAGGGTGCCCCGCAGACGGTTCACGATCAGGGTGTTCAGAGCCTCGCCCTCAACATCCTCAGCCACGATGACCAGCTTCTTGCCGGACTGGACCAGCTGCTCCAGGATGGGCAGGATGTCGGAGATGACGGAGATCTTCTTATCGGTGATGAGGATATAGGCGTCGTCAATGACGGCCTCCATCTTCTCGGTATCGGTGACCATATAGGGGGTGATATAGCCCCGGTCGAACTGCATGCCTTCCACGACCTCGCTGTAGGTCTCGGCGGTCTTGGACTCCTCAATGGTGATGACACCGTCGGCGGAGACCTTCTCCATGGCGTCGGCGATCAGCTTGCCGATCTCCTCGTCACCGCTGGAAACAGCGCCCACACGGGCAATGTCGCTGGAGCCGTTGACCTTCTTGGCCTGCTTCTTCACCTCGGCTACGGCGGCTTCCACAGCCTTGGACATGCCCTTCTTCACAACGATGGGGTTGGCACCGGCGGCCAGATTCTTCAGACCCTCGTGGATCATGGCCTGAGCCAGCAGGGTAGCGGTGGTGGTGCCGTCACCGGCAACATCGTTGGTCTTGGTGGAAACTTCCTTCACCAGCTGCGCGCCCATGTTCTCAAAGGGATCGGGCAGCTCAATTTCCTTGGCGATGCTGACGCCGTCGTTGGTGATGAGGGGAGCGCCGTACTTCTTATCCAGAACCACGTTGCGGCCCTTGGGGCCCAGGGTGATCTTAACAGTATCGGCCAGCTGATCAACACCGGCCTGCAGAGCCTTGCGGGCTTCATCGCCGCGCATAATGAGCTTAGACATAATTCATACCTCCGAATTTTTCTTAAAGTGGGGGACTGCGTCCCCCCTTTGCCCGTAAAGGGCACGCCGCATCCGTAAAGCAGCAAAGCTGCTAACGGCTGCGCAGTAGATTCCCCCTCGCCAGTTTGTGAACTGGCGACGCCGTCCAGGACGGCTGGGGTCAAGGAATTTTTGCCACGCACATGTCGCGGCAAAAATCAATTCAAGCATTTTGTCAGGACACATGCCCCACCGTTCCTTCGTCCCCTTCCGGCGCAAACCAGCGAAGCGTTTGTGCCGGAAAAACGAGGAGCAGCGGAACGAGCGAGCTTTGGCCGCAAGGCCGAAGCGAGGGATGTGCAGCTTGTGACGAGTTACTCGACGATGGCCAGGATATCGTTCTGACGGACGACTACGTACTCCACGTCCTCCAGGGTCACCTTGGTGCCGGCATACTGGCTGGTGATGACCTTATCGCCGGGCTTCACGGTCATGGTGACTTCCTTGCCGTCTACCATGCCGCCGGGGCCCACGGAAATGACCTCAGCCACGGAGGGCTTCTCCTTTGCGGAGCCGGTGAGGATGATGCCGCCCTTGGTGGTCTCCTCGGTTTCTACCATCTTCAGAATCACACGATCAGACAACGGGGTGAGTTTCATGTTGAATTCCTCCTTATATATTTTTAATGATCAGCAAATTTCAGCGTTAGCACTCAATCCTTTCGAGTGCTAACGCTGTTATCATAGTACACTTCCCCCGGTTTGTAAAGGGGGAAATTGTAAATAAGATATGAAATTTTCACCGGGGGCCTGCGCCGTAATTGGGGTCGCAGCCCTGCGGGCCGAAGAAGTTCAGCTTCCTGTCGGACAGGGTCAGATGAACGTCCCGGCTGTGAATGGATTCCCCGTCCAGACAGGTGACAATATCGGTTTCCGACTGGATGCGGACGTTTCTGGCAGTGACGACCCGGATCAGCTCCGGCGGCAGAGCCCGGTAGCGGCCGTTGGAATAGGGGCCGAATAACCGGGCAAATTTCAGGCGGCTGATATTTTTGACCAGTACGGTATGTAAAATGCCGTCATCCATCCGGGCCTCCGGCACCGGCGTGGAGCCGCCGCCGTAGTACCGTCCGTTGCACATGGACACCA
>ENA-UEPV01001779-UEPV01001779.1-human-gut-metagenome-genome-assembly--contig:-NODE-1779-length-12883-cov-4.274715_pt1 | contig 12883 bp, 10 predicted proteins | sample MGYA00242942_ERZ507925 | MGnify/ENA primary metagenome ERZ507925 (study PRJEB26167, sample SAMN06115453) | human gut metagenome | host: Homo sapiens | place: China:Fujian | collected 2015-08-26... | reverse complement strand
AATGCACATATATGGGCAGGAGGAAATGAAGCCTATGTCTATTGCACCCGGATATACGGATGATAATGGAAATAACATTATGCCTCATCTTTATGCGGAATATAAAATCAAGAAAAATAGAATTGTCTGTGTAAGCCTTGTCAACAAAAAAGAGTACATGGACAAAAATAAGGCTGAGTACAGTGGAACATATTTAGGGAAAAAGAAAGTCACAAAGGCAGATTATAACAGAATAGAAAAAGCGTGCCGAGGCGAAATAAAATTTAAAAATATTACAAATAAAAATATTGCTAAAATGAAATAGCAAAAAAGAGCTGTTTGTAACGCAGATAGAGAAGTTTATCGCGTACAGGCAGCTCTTTTTTTATTGCTCGCCGTTAAAAATTAGGAAAAAGGTTGGATACATGGCGTGATAAAATGGAGCGAGAAAAAATGAAAGTGTCAGACTGGGATGATAGTTAAAGGAGTTATAGATGAAAAAAACAAGTTATGAAATTTCCTATGATGTGATAACAAGCATCGGGGAACGAAAAACGAATGAAGATGCTTATGGAATCCTCGAACTGCCGGATAAAAAATACTTTCTTGTATGTGACGGGCTTGGTGGACACGGTGATGGTGAAGTGGCGTCCTCTTTTGTTGTGGAGACCATGAAACAGTGTTTGGCAGAGGGACTTTCGGTAGCAGACAGTATTATGAAAAGTCAGAACCAATTACTGGAAAAGCAGCGGCAGGAACATAAAGAAAGCGGCATGAAAACGACATTAACTTGTCTGGAAATCAAGGATGAAAAAGCACAGTTTTCTTATGTGGGAGATTCCAGAATCTACTGGTTTGAAAAAAATAAATATAAGCTGCGGACAAAAGACCACAGCGTTCCACAAATGTTAGTAAACAGTGGTGCAATAAAAGAGAAGGATATTCGCCATCATGAGGATAGAAGCCGCCTTTTGCGGGTAATGGGAACGGAATGGAATACACCTAAATATCAAATCATGGATGAATTTGATATATCAGCGAAAAGCAGTTTTTTATTATGCACCGATGGATTTTGGGAATTGATTGAGGAAAAAGAGATGGGGATGTGTTTGAAAAAATCCCGTTCGCCAAAGGAATGGCTGTCTTCCATGGAGCAGATTATCAGGCAGAACGGAAAAGGAACCAACATGGATAATTACACGGCAATTGCTGTTTTTGTTCGGTAAATAAACGGCAGAGAAAGGAGAAACCATGGCTGTTAAATGTAAAAATGGACATTGGTATGACCCGAATGTATTTCGGAGTTGTCCACATTGTAAGAAAAAGAATGAAACGCTGAGTTTGATGGTTGACAATGTTGAGGAGGATGATAAAACGGTATCCATCATGGATGCAGATTTATCACTTGGCGAACAGTTAGGTGAAATTGTGCAGGAAAACATCGGGGGTGAAATACCGATGGATGCACTTGGTGAATTTTCGGATGATGACAAAACCGTTTCCTTTGGATTCTTTGGCATGGCAGGTGTTCAGCCGGTGACCGGATGGCTGGTATGTCAGACGGGGGAGGAGAGAGGAAAAGATTACAGACTTCATGCCGGAAAAAATTTTATTGGAAGAAGCAATACGATGGATGTTGTGTTGATTGATGATAAAACGATTGCAAGGAACAAGCATGCATCGGTTACCTATGACCCGAAAGGAAATACCTTTTATGTGACGCCGGAGGGAGGAAATACCGTCTATGTGGCAGGTGAGTTAGCCGGGGAAGCAGTCAAACTTTCGGCAGGTGATGTTATTACAATTGGAAAAACGGAATTGGTATTCATTCCATATTGTGAGGAGGAGAGAAAATGGCAGGAGTAAAGAAAATATTACAAAACAGTTGTCTGATTTTTGCAGTGTGTCTGATTTGCTGCACAATCAAAGTGCAGGCAAAATATTTTAAAACACCGTATTTGTTGGAAATGGCAAAAAGTGATGCAGCACCTTATGTAACCAGTTACATTGTTGGAGCAAAGGCTTCTGACAGCATGGTTTTTAATGGAACAATCGGAAATACCATTTCTTTAAAACAGAGTGATTTGGCAGTCTCCTTTAAAGAGAGTAAAGAAGGACTCCATACCATTATTCTTGTGGATAACTCCGGGTCTGTAGATAAGGGGCAGTTTTCAGAGGCCAAAAAACAAATTACAGCACTGCGAAAGTCCATGAAAGCACAGGACAAAATGACATTATATACAGTGGGAACCTTGCGTGCGAGCGGTCAAAAGAGTAATGTGCTAAGAAATGGAAATCAGGCAGTGTCGGGAAATGAAACAAAGACGCTCAAATCAGATATCAAGAAAATAAACAAGATTCCGTATCATAAAGAAGCCAAAAGCAGAACGGTACTGTATCGTTCTTTAAATGAAGTGTTGACAGCATATGCCGGTGCACAGCCAAGCCAGCGGACCGTTGTTTTATTGGTGACAGACGGGGAAGATGACTCTTTGGGAAAAGATAATTCCAAAGAAAGCACACTCGAAAATGTAAAAAAATCGATGGTTCCGGTGTATGGAATTCTATTAAAGAATAAAGCAAAAAAGCCAAACAAGAAAAAAATGAATGCGACCTATCAAATTTTAGAAGAAAAGAACAGTCGTGGCTACAATTTTGATAAGTGTCACTGGAATACGTCAAAAAAACAGGTAAAAGAAGGATTTAAAACATTTTCAGATATTGTGTGGAATCATACGTATGTTGTGAAAATGGAAGCACCGAACAATAAAAAACTGGATGGTATCAGTGCAATTACCTTAAGTGAAAAACGCGGCAGTGGTAATGTGAGCGGACGTATTGACTACAGTCGTTGGACGCCGGATAAAGAAGCACCGGTTATTCGTAACATAAAAAAGAGTAAAAGCAATGCGATTACATTTGAATTGATGGACAATTCGGGCAGTGTAGTTGGCGCGGACAAAGTTTCCAATTATGTTGTGAAATCAAAAAGAAAAAATGACAATGGTAGGGTATGGGCAATTAACAATGTAAATTACAATAGCGTGGATAACACAGTTGTGCTTACGTTTAAGGAAGATTTGTATACGGGTGAATATACCCTGATATGTTCCAATATTCATGACGACACACAAGAGGCAAATCCGATTAATCAGGAATACAATTTTAAATTTACCGGTTTAGATGAAAAGTCTGAACAGACGAAACAGTTTGTCCGTTTGTATTGGTGGATTGCCCTTATAGCACTGGTTCTTATTATCGGTGTTATCGTAATTATCATTACAAAGCGAAAACCGGAAAAAGTTGTTGAAATAAATCCGGATGATTTATTAAAAGCAGATTCCAAACTAATTCGGCTTACCATTACCGACCGTGCCGGAAAAATTCAGGATGTGGAATGGAATGTCGAGGGCAGTTTGTTTATTGGGCGTTCGGATATATGTAATATTTATTTTGATGATGAGCGCCTTTCGAAACAGCATTTTGTGATAGAAGTAACGAAAATGGCATGCTACATTGAAGATTTGGAATCTACGAACGGAACATTTGTCAATGGTGTGAAAATGACGAACCGCCGGATGCTCTTGGATGGTGATATCATTACTGCCGGACGTGAAAAATTTGTTTTCCATACGATGAAAGCAGAAGCTGTTTCAGAGGCAGAGGAAGAATAGAGCGGCTAGGAAAGAGGGAAAAAGATGAAAACAAATTTGTTTTGCCCTAATTGTTTTCAAAGTGATTGTTTTAATGGTCGTTTATGTTACCAATGTGGTTATGAACAAAAGGCGGCTGTTGATTCACGGGCTATGCGAGCCGGGGTACTGCTGAAAAACCGATATTTTCTGGGGCGTGTACTGGGAATTGGTGGATTTGGAATTACCTATCTGGCATTTGACAGTCGGCTCAGACAGCGGTGTGCAGTCAAAGAATATTTTCCGGTTGAATGGGCGGTGCGTATGGCAGGAACCAATCAGATTGAGCCAAACAGCCAGTTAAAGGATGAATTGTACTATCACGGGAAAGATGTGTTTGTGAAAGAGGCAAATATCCTGCTGGAATTTCAAAGAGAATCACACATTGTGAATGTCAGAGATTTTTTTGAGCAGAATGGAACCGCCTATCTTGTTATGGAGTATGTGCAGGGTGTTACATTGAGCCGCTATATGAGAGAACAAAACAAGCCCTTGTCAATTGCCCTTGCCAATCAGATGGTTCAGGAAATTGGAGATTCGCTGCATCGTGTACATAAGAAAAATCTTCTGCACCGAGACATCAGTCCGGACAATATTATGTATGACAATAAAGGGGAAATGAAACTGATTGATTTTGGTGCAACGAGAGAATTTGCACTCAATTCCCCACAAAGCATTTCCGTTATGGTTAAACCCGGTTTTGCACCGATTGAACAATATTCCCGTTCAGGCAGACAGGGACCGCATACGGATGTGTATGGTCTTGCTGCCACTTACTACTATGTGGTAAGTGGGAAGAAGCTGCCGACGGCACCGGACCGGGAAGCAGGAGTTGAAATAAAGCCACTTAAAGAATTGCTGCCTCACATACCAAGCCATATCAATGCGGCAATAAATCATGCACTGCAAAAAAAGTGGCAGACTCGTACAAGGAACATGAAAGAATTTGTACATGAAATGCATCTGTCACACCGAATTGTGTCAGATGGTAGACAGAAAAGTTTTGCTTTCATCATATTGCAGGGGCAAGGAGAAAATCAAAGAATTGATTTGATACACAATCAGATAAAAATTGGAAGAAACCGGGCGAAATGCCAGTACGTCATAACGAATCCGCAAATCAGCGGCGAACATTGTGAGGTTACTTACGATACAGAAAACAATCAGTTTTATGTAAAAAACTATTCCAGAAATTACACATATACCAAATTTGGAGCACTTTTGATGGGACAATCCGTCACATTGAAAGCGGGGGAATGGTTTTATTTACAGACACAGAGTCAGAGATATTTATTTTTTTTGGAGGTGAATGAATCGTGTTTGGAAAGAAAAAAGAGGTAAAAAAGGAGCCGGTTAGCTCACCGTCAACCGGTAGAGTACAGCGTATGGTGCCAGAACTAGCAACGTTATCGTATACCGTTACCGGAAATCGTCAGTACCAGCAGGATGCTGTTTATGTATCCAAAGGCAAGAAACTGGCAGCAAATAAAAAGACCAGAGTATTAGCTGTGGTATGTGACGGAATGGGCGGAATGGCGGATGGCGGCAAAGCAAGTCAGACGGCAATCCAGATGTTAGTTTCAGCATTTAAGCAGATAGAGAAAAGTGCTTCAGTGGATATTCCTACATTTTTCAGACAAGGGATTTTAGCAATTGATGAGGCAATCTACAATTTTCCTAAAGAAAACGGAAAAGGTTCCGGTACAACAATGGTTGCGGTGATTGCAGAAGATAATAAATTATACTGGGCATCCGTTGGTGACAGTAGAATTTATATTATCCGTGGAAGCCAGATGAGACAGGTAACAAGAGACCATAATTACTGGCTCCGTTTACAGGAGATGGTTGCCAACGGTCAGATGACAAAAGAAGAAGCGATGGCAAAACGGCAAAAAGAAGCATTAATAAGTTTTCTTGGAATTGGAAATGTAAATCTTATGGATGTGAATACACAGCCATTTGAGATGCAGTATGGTGATGTAGTTATGCTTTGCAGCGATGGGATTACAAAGACCCTGTCGGATGAGCAGATTCACGGGATTATAGTGAGTGATATTGTTTCGATGGAAGATAAGGCAAAAACACTTGTGAATGCCGCTATCACAGGAAACACTCACTCGCAGGATAATACCTCCGTAGCGATACTGCAATATAAAGAATCTATTATTAACAAAGAAAGATAAGCACAAAGGTGCAGGCGCAAAAGCGCAGAAAGGAGTAATTATGAATTTAAGCAGATGCGAAAAGGGGCACTTTTTTGACAAGGAAAAATATGCGGTATGTCCACATTGTCAGGGGGGAGCTGGTTCAGATGACAGCCTCACAACAGTATTTACAGAGGATATGACAACACCGTCACCGGTACCGGTGCCACAGGAACCGGTAAATCAGTGGGGGCAGGCACCGGTTATGCCGGCCGATGAAGTAACACTTCCGACCGGAGGAACGCCGATTGAACAGCCAACAATACCTTATGCGGATGATTATAATGAGCAGCCGACAATTCCGCTGACACAGGATACATTTGCCGCAACTGAAACAGTGCCGACTGTTAATCAGCCGGAGTGGACAGAAGATGATGACCATACGGTAGCATTTTATGATGATTTGTTTTCAGGTGTTACCGGCGCAAATGCCGCAAGCCAGAATCCATCCGTAGTAAATGCACCACAGGTGAATACCATTTCTTCTCCATGTGTGGGATGGTTAATTGCGATGGGTGGTGCTCATGTAGGTCAGGATTTCCATTTGAAAGTTGGTAAAAATTTCATTGGACGTGACATCCAGATGGATATTGCCTTAGTTGGTGATAAAAGCGTATCCAGAAACCGCCATGCCATTGTTGTATATGAACCGAAAAAACATTTGTATTTGGTTCAGCCGGGAGATTCCAGTGGTTTGGTATATCGAAACAATGAAGTTGTGCTCAGTCCGGTAAAACTGGAAGCTTATGACATGATTACGGTTGGCGATGTAAATCTGTTATTCATGCCATTGTGTGGAGAGCGATTTAATTGGAGCACTTTACTGGAAGAATTAAGTAAAAAAAATAACGAGTAATTCAAAGGAAAAACAGGAGGAAAATGATGGACCGTAGTGCAAAAGGAATAAGAATAGCAGGAGCATTACTGCTCTTTGTGAATTTGGCGGTATTTTTTCTGCCTATGACCAAAATTGTACATACCAATTATGGAACAAAGGAATTTTCAGCATTTCAGTATTTACAAAATGTAATTCACCCGGATTCGGCGAATCCGCATGTGTTTGGAGTTTCGGTCATGTTTGTTGTGTGGGGACTTTTAGTTCTGCCGGTGATATTGTCACTTGCTGCAGGAATTATTGGTTTAGTAGGGAGCGCCAAACAAATTTTATCCGGGATTTTCTCCCTTGTAATTGCGGGGGCTTACATTACGCTGTTTTTTGTGATTGATTCTCTGGCACCAATTTGGAATATTTCAGGGGAAACTTCTGTTAGCTGGGGATATGCCTTTTTTATCAGTTTGTCCGTTTCTATAGCAGCGGCGGTTCTTGGGATTGTGAGTTTCTTTGTGCGGCCACGCAGAAAGAAACCGGTCACCTCCGATGTGATTCCTAAGGTGCAGGAAATTAAAAATGAACAGCAAAATATGAGATATAACATTGTCAGTCCGGCAGAGAAAACCGGCGATGAAAATATGAAGATTGAGACGGTAAGAGGTGTTCTGGTCGGTCTTGCCGGTATTTATAAGGGAGCAGAAATTCCAATTCAGGATGGAGAAACCATTCGGATTGGACGAACTGCGGATAATGATTTAGTTTTTGAAAACCAGCAGAAAGTCAGTCGAAAACATTGTGTCATAAGTTTTCATAGAGATAAAGAGTGTTTTAAAATTGTTGACACATCCAGCAACGGCAGTTTCACAAATGGTTCGCAGGAGTGTCTTCCGCAGAACATGGAGATTTGCCTGAAACCGGGAACTATTCTTGATTTTGGTAGTGAAGAAAATCGGTTTCGACTGGAATAATGAAAGAGGTAGAATATGGCAAGCGAATTATGTATGAATTGTTTTAGCGTAAAAGGACAATATGAGGTATGTCCTTTTTGCGGATATGTAGAGGGAACAAAACCTAAGCAGCCTCATTATCTGACACCGGGTACAATCCTTGCAAATCATTTTATTGTGGGAAATGCCATTGGATTTGGTGGATTTGGAATTACCTATAAGTGTTTTGATACAACACTTGGTGTTGTTGTCGCGGTAAAAGAGTTTTATCCGGCAGGTTTAGTAAACCGTGCGCCGGGTGAATGTAGTGTAGGACTTTTATCAGGGGATAAACAAAATCAGTATCAGGCACAGTTGAAGCGGTTCCTTATGGAGGCTCAGAGTATTGCCCAGTTTGGAAAAGCAAAAGATATTGTGAATGTATATGACTTTTTTGAGGCAAATAATACGGCATATATCATTATGGAATATGTCGATGGTGTATTGTTAAAAGATTATTTGGAAAGACAGGGGCGGATGGAGCCGGAAGTTGCATTAAATGTAATTCATCCGATTATTGAAGCGGTCAAAAAAATTCATGCAAAAGGAATTATTCACCGTGATATCAGTCCGGATAATATATTTATTTCGGATGAGAGAAATGTTAAAATATTTGACTTTGGTGCGGCTCAGTTAAATGACAGCTCTGAGGGAATGGCAGGAGAGAAAATCATCAAAGTCGGATATTCTGCACCGGAGCAGTACCGCGATAAAAGTAAGCAGGGATTTTTTACGGACATTTATTCGGTTGGCGCTATTTTATACCAGATGGTTACGGGTATCAAACCAATGGAAGCTACAGAAAGAGAATTTAAAGATAGTCTTAAATCTCCGGCAGAACTGGGAGTGGATATTGAACCGAACATTGACCGTGCTATTATGGAGGCAATGGCAGTTCGTCCGGAACTGCGTTTTCAGAGTATACAGCAGTTTGAGGATGCCTTAGAAAGTAAACGAATGGCGGAATATCCAAAAGTAAAACAGAAAAAACGCAGAAGGAGAAGAAACTGGACAATTAGTCTGGTATCCGTTTTGGTGTTAGCGGTTGTAGTAGGTTTTACACTTTTTTCTACCGTATTAAAAAAAGAAAGCAGGATTTTTGATACAACCTTACATAAGGATACCATTACAATCTGGGTGGAAAATGAAAAGCAGAAGGAGATGCTCGATTCCGTTGCATCGAAGAATTTTGTCTCAAGTGAGAATGCAAGTGAGCGGGTAAATCAGATGCTTCAGGACAATAAAAAAATCACAGTGAATGTCGTTAATATTACAAAGGATAATCCGGATGCAACGATGTCACAGGAATTGAAAAAGGCAAAAGAAAATAAATCAATGCCGGATATGTTTTTCTCTGATAATGTATCGGATTTGGATTCTTACAAACTGGTATCTTATCAGGATAACGTGTTAGAGGAACTTGAGCGGGAGGATTATTTGTACTTAACGGAGTATGAAAAATGTTTCCCACAAATGAATGAAATGCCTACCGGTATCAATACACTTTTGCTTTTTGGCAAACAGTATGAACAAAAACCGGAAAACAGCTTAAAGGACAGTGTTTTTTATACAGATGAAAAGTATAAAAACAGTGATACCGTTGAGATAGCAGATGTAGTGAAAGAAAATAAAGCTGCTGATTCTACGGAATATACTTTTGCGAAGTATTATGGTGCGATTGCAAAGATGGCAGTTCTTGCCGGCCCGGATTGTTTTGATTTTTCTACCCGGAAATTGCAGCCGGATACCAATATGGTCACAAATCTTTCTTCTTACCTTTTTGATGTTTCGAGGCGTGGAGAGGCAACAAGCGGAATGGTGACAGCAGCAAATAATGTGCTTGACCGGGGAAATAGTACAATTGCCAATGTTGAGTACCGTTATTTTCTGTATAACTTTATTCAGCGCAAAGCAGTTTCTGAGGAAATTCAGAAAAATTCAGTCACGGATTACCGTGCGCATGTTTTAACACAGGATGGAAAGATGTTTGTGCAGTTTGATGAAAAATATGCCATTAGTGCACAATCGTCTGAAAACAAACAGAATGCCTGTATGCGTTTTATGTGGATTTTGATGAGTGAAGCGGCTGAGGGAAATTTCTATGCGGCAGATGGCACAACGCCATTTCCAATTCAGAAAAAAGCATTTGAAGAATTTTTTAAGTATAATGAGTCCTTAAGCTGTTTTCAGAAGCTGGTAAACCAGAAAAGAGATTGTGTGCTGGTTGGAAAAGGGATAGCGGAAATGGAAGAATTTCAGAGTAAGTTATATGTAAATGATGTAAGCGATTCGCTGGGGGTAAAAACTTTCTGCCAGCAGTACGTGAAGGAGAAAAAGGAAAACTAAGTCACTTGGATAAAGGGAGCAGGTTATGGAACAGCTACAACAAACACAATATGTAGGAAGTCCGCATTCGGAAAACAGGCAGACAAGCCGGATGATTGTACTTGCTGGTACAAACTTTTATGATTACGATTTGAAGGTATTTGGAAAAGACCGTATTTTGTTCGGAAGAGACCCGGACCGTTGTGATATTGTAATCCCTATGTCGACCATTTCGGGAGTCCATGGAAAAATTAAATTTGCAAATGGAAAAACCTATGTTGGTGATGTGGGAAGTACCAATGGAACGTATTTATACCGTGGTGAAATTTATGAATGTATGAAGCCGAGAAAGTATTATCAGAAAGAATCGGGAGACTGGATTCTCCGTATTGATGCAAAAAATCATGTGTCAAATCAATCGGCAGTTATTATACTGACAGATTCACTGCAAAAAAGTGCATGGCAGTGCCAGACTTTATCCGAGGGACTTACACTGATTGGACGTGGCAATGACAATACGATTGTGATGGACAGCCCTGGAATTTCGAGAAAGCATGCAGCAATCATGAACCAGAATGGTGTGTATACCATCATCGATTATGGCAGCATGAATGGCGTATATGTCAATGGCAAAAGAGTAAACCGCGATGAGCAGATTGCAGAAAAAGACATGATTCAGATTGCAAACTTTTTATTCTTTGTCGTCGATGGAAAATTGTTGTACCAAGGGGCTATGAGCGGTGTGTCTCTCCGGCTTGAAAATATTTCCAAAGAGGTAGGCAGAGGTGCCGGACGAAAGAAAATTCTTAATCAGGTTTATGGCGATATTGGCAGCAATGAGTTTGTAGCAATTATCGGAGGTTCCGGTGCTGGAAAAACGACGGTAATGAATGCTATGAGCGGCTTTGACCGGGATATTGAAGGAAATGTTTTCTGTAATGGAATTGACCTTAGAAGGAATTTCAATAGTTTGAAAAACATGATTGGCTTTGTTCCGCAGCAGGATATTATTTACGAAAATCTGAAACTGAAAAAGATGCTGTTATATACAGCAAAAATGAAAATGCCATCCGACACAACAAGGGCAGAAATGGAACTGCGGATTTATAAGGTGCTTGAGATGGTAGACCTTACGCAACATGCGGATACCTATATCAGAAAATTAAGCGGTGGTCAGAAAAAGAGAGCTAGTATAGCCGTTGAATTGCTGGCTGACCCCGGATTATTTTTCTTAGATGAACCAACATCCGGTTTAGATCCGGATACGGAACAAAGTCTGATGCATACATTGGCTTCGTTGTCAAAGAGTGAAGGCAAGACAATCATCATGGTAACACATACCACACAGAGTATTCACTTGTGCGACAAGGTGATTTTTATGGGACCGGGAGGAAAGATTTGTTATTGTGGACCACCTTCGGAAATGAATGAATATTTCGGAAAACAGGATTTAGTGGAAATCTACAATGAACTTGCTGTAAATACAGATAACTGGAATGGCTATTATCTGCAAAATTACTGGCAGAAAAGGCAGGAAGAACCCGCACTTACAAAGGCAGAAGATATGTTTATAAAAAATTCCGCAAGGCGAAATGTTTCGTGGTTTAAGCAGCTGCGAGTCTTGACGGCACGGTATATGAACTTAATTAAAAATGATTATTCAAGACTGCTTTTGTTATTGGTTCAGCCGGTTGCCATTGCACTTTTATTGTTTTTGGTGGCGCAGGAAGGAACTTTTGTAAACTTTGATGATACAAAGTCAATTTTATTTGCCCTTTCCTGTTCCGGCATATGGATTGGATTGTTTAACACGATTCAGGAAGTGTGTAAGGAGAGAGCCATTCTAAAAAGAGAGTATATGGGAAATTTGCGGTTGTCCGGCTATGTGTTGTCCAAATACATTGTTCAGGGAATTATTTGTCTTATACAGGCGACGCTTTTGACCACTATTTTCTTGAACTTATTAGAGCATACTGCCAAAGGAGGAACTATTTGGGGCAGTCATCCGGGAATGGAAATCTGGCTGACTATGGTGCTTACGATATTTGCTTCGGCATCGATGGGATTGATTGTATCGTCTCTTGTGCGCAATGCAGACCGGGCTATGGCATTTGCACCGTTTGTGTTAATTGTTCAGTTATTATTTTCCGGAGTTTTATTTGCGCTAGGTGACGGGGCACTTGTCATTTCCAAAATCACGGTCAGCCGATGGTCGATGGAGTGTCTTGGAAATACAGCAGATTTGAATGCTCTTCCGTATAAAGAAATTGAGACAGAAACCGGGAAATTGATGAAAATTCCGGCAAAACCATATGAAGACTTTTTTGTAAGAACATCGGAGCATTTATGGCATACTTGGCTTATTTTGCTTCTTATCATGCTGATATGCGGTGTGGCAAGTACCATTGTTCTTAGAAATTTGAAAAAAGATAAACGTTAAAAGAAAGGATTGGTAAGAGAAATGAGAAAACAGATTTTATCAGGTTTTATGATGTTCGCCCTTGTGGCAGGCAGTTTAGCTCCGGCAGGTGAGGTACATGCGGAAGAATTTCAAGTTGTAGATTCGGACAATGCCCCTGTTTATAATGAAGCGAAAGACCAGTTTGAGACTAAAGTTGAGTTGACGGGGGTTAATGCAGGCAAATTCCGTTTCCAAAAAGACGGAGGAAACTGGCTGGAAACGACTAAAAACAGTGCTGTTTTTGGTGTAGAGCCAATTGGTATATCCCTATATCGCTGTGCCTATACAGAAAACAATTCTTCGGAAGAAAAAGAGTGGCGCCTCATCAATGTTTCTTATATTGACAATGGGAAATTGACACTTAATAAAAATTTGTCATTAGAGTATTTCTTTGGAAAACTTCC
>ENA-UEPV01001778-UEPV01001778.1-human-gut-metagenome-genome-assembly--contig:-NODE-1778-length-12884-cov-4.919263_pt1 | contig 12884 bp, 7 predicted proteins | sample MGYA00242942_ERZ507925 | MGnify/ENA primary metagenome ERZ507925 (study PRJEB26167, sample SAMN06115453) | human gut metagenome | host: Homo sapiens | place: China:Fujian | collected 2015-08-26... | reverse complement strand
AATGATCTTCTCTATTTCCGAAAGATTCTTCTCTACATCGGCGTCTGTGACTTCGTAGTTTGTCAGGTCGCCTGCCAGATACTGGTCGTAAGCGGCCATGTCGATCAAGCCGTGACCGGACAGGTTGAACAGGATCGTACGTGGTTTGCCTTCGATTTTAGCCTGCTCTGCTTCGCGAATAGCGGCAGCGATAGCGTGGGAAGATTCGGGTGCCGGTATAATGCCTTCGCTCTGAGCGAATAACGTGGCAGCTTTGAATGTCTCAAGCTGCTGGATATCTACAGCATCCATCAGGCCGTCTTTCTTTAATTGGCTGACGATAGAACCTGCACCGTGATAACGCAGACCGCCTGCGTGTATATTGGCCGGGGCGAAGTTATGCCCTAAAGTGAACATCGGAAGCAGTGGCGTGTAGCCGGCTTCGTCACCGAAGTCGTACTGGAATTGTCCACGTGTCAGTTTCGGGCAGGAGGCCGGTTCGGCAGCCAGGATACGGATATTTTTTCCTTGTGTCAGCTTATGACGCAGGAATGGGAATGCAATACCGGAGAAGTTTGAACCACCACCGAAACAAGCGATAACTACGTCCGGGTATTCTCCTGCCATCTCCATTTGTTTTTCAGCTTCCAGGCCGATAACTGTCTGGTGGAGCATCACATGGTTCAGCACGCTACCCAATACATATTTGCAATTGGGCGTCTGCATAGCCAACTCGACCGCTTCGGAGATGGCTGTTCCCAGGCTTCCCTGATAATTCGGGTGCTTGGTGATAATGTCGCGGCCCGCACGTGTACTCATACTGGGCGAGGCGATCACCTCGGCTCCGAACGTCTGCATGATAGAACGGCGGTAGGGTTTCTGGTTGTAGCTGACCTTTACCATATAGACAGCCAGTTCCAATCCGAAATGTTTGGCGGCCATAGCCATGGAAGCTCCCCATTGTCCGGCGCCTGTTTCGGTCGTGACATTGGTCACGCCTTCCTTTTTGCAGAAATAGGCCTGCGGAATAGCGGAATTCAGTTTATGAGATCCGACAGGGCTGACACTTTCGTTCTTGAAGTAGATGTGAGCCGGCGTGTCGAGTGCTTTTTCAAGTCCGTAAGCGCGGACCAACGGAGTCGGACGCCAGATTTTATACATGTCGCGAACTTCTTCCGGGATTTCGATCCAGGCATCCGTCTGGTTCATCTCCTGGTCTACCAATCCTTTGGCAAATAGAGGATAGAGATCTTCAGGCTTGAGCGGTTCCTTTGTTTTGGGGTTGAGCGGAGGAAGCGGTTTATTCTCCATGTCTGCTACGATGTTGTACCAGGCTGTAGGAATATCTTTCTCCTGCAGTAAAAATTTCTTACTTTCCATGATGTTGTTATGTAGTTTACATTATTAATCGATTTGGCCTTTAAGGCTTACAACTTGGAAGCAAAGTAACAAATAATATTTCGTTCTTCAAATGAAATACAGGAAAATATATATCTTTGTGGCTCAACTCTGTTAAACTGGTAACAAACTATAAGAATGAAAAAGCTGATATTACTGCTGGCCGGCATCTGCATGGCCTTTCCGGCATTCCACATCTTGGATTAATTTCACCTGCGGGACGAAATGGAAGGGGCACTTCTTTGCCGGTTATACCAAGAACTTGGGAACGGCCGACGTATTAGTTTCCGCCACCGAGTATGGTATGGGATTGGATAGAGACCAGTTTTCTCTACCAATATCGCTTTCTCCTACAATCTGCCCCATTGGCAAATCGGTATGGAATATATGCCGACGACAGCTTGGTATGGTGATACGGACAAAGCCTTCGGCAAGACCGTAAATACGCATAGTGTCACGAACCATCGTATATTGGGACTTGTGATGTATTACTTTTAAAGGTTCGAAGAATTTCCCTGTTCCTTTTTCCAAGCGTTTTTCAGAGATTATCCTTGAATAAAACTATGGTTCCTAAAATAGGAACTATGACTTGCTTGGTGTGGATGTATTAATAATGTTATCCTCTCCGTTTTTTGTATGGGTGTCAGGGGTGCTTTTACCAGGATATTTCCTGTTTTTCGGATAAGGTTAAGGTGTAGTAAGACTCTTCCTGTTTTGCAGTAATCCCAAACTTCCTTACCTTTGCAATCAATTTGAAAAGACAGAAATGAAAAGATATTTGCTACTCTTCGCGGCCTTATGCATGGTTATGGCCGGTCATGCTCAGAAAAAGAATTTTTCTTATAAATTTTATGGACAGGTGCGTGGCGACCTGTTTTATAATTCACGTGCCAATGCTGAAATTGTGGATGGGCTATTCCACCTTTATCCTAAAGACAAGAATTTGGATGCCGATGGTAATGACCTGAATGCCACGGCAAACGGGAGTTTCTATCTGCTCTATTCCCGTTTGGGAGTAGACGTGACGGGACCGAATATCGGGAAAGCCGTGACAACAGCCAAGTTAGAGGCGGATTTTCGCGGCTCCGGAAGCAACTGGGCGGTCTTGCGTATTCGCCATGCTTATGTCAACTTAGATTGGGGAAAATCGGCGGTACTGGTAGGACAAACCTGGCATCCGTTGTTCGGCGATGTATCTCCGCAAATGTTGAACCTTTCGACCGGTGCGCCTTTCCAACCGTTTAACCGTAGCCCTCAGATCCGTTACCGGTACACGTCGGGCAAAGGGTTGCAGCTGACAGGAGCCGTGTTGTGGCAGTTGCAGTATTTGTCTGCCGGCCCGAACGGAAAAAGCGAGGAATATATCAAGAACAGCTGCATCCCGGAAGTCTACGTCTCGGCTGATTATAAGGTTGATGGTTTGATTGCCGGCGTCGGCATGGAAGTGCTGTCCTTGAAACCCCGACAGCAAACGACGGTGGACGACCGGGTGTATAAAGTGAACGAGCGGGTCACTTCGTTGTCTTTTGAGGCACATGCCAAATATATGACTCAGGATTGGGTGATTGCAGGTAAGACGTTGCTGGCTTCCAATCTGACGCAAGCCTGTATGTTGGGTGGTTATGCGGTTACCTCTGTCGATCCGCGTACAGGTGAACAGGAGTATACGCCTTACCGTCATTCCATGACTTGGCTGAATATAGTCTATGGCAAGAAATGGAAACCGGGAATCTTTGTCGGCTATCTGAAGAACTTAGGAACGGGAAAGACGATTGCCGGGCCGACCTATGGTGTCGGATTGGAGGTGGATCAGGTGTTTACTACCAACCTCCAACTCTCTTATAATCTGCCCCACTGGAAGCTGGGAGTGGAATACAGTCCTTCTCTTGCCTGGTATGGAGATATGAATGCAGAAAATGGTAAAATAGAAAACACGCATTCGGTGACGAACCACCGTGTGTTGGGTGTTCTGATCTATATGTTTTGATGAAAAAGATATTGGTTATAGGTGCTAATGGGTTTGTCGGGAGAAGAATCCTGGATAACCTTTCGGAGAACGGGGCCTGCGAAGTATTCGGCTGTTCCCTTCATCCGGATATCCGTCCGGGAGGGAACCATACTTCCGTCCGGTTGGACATCAACGACTATCCGGCGGTGGAGGCCTTGTTCGACCATATCTGTCCTGATGTCGTTGTCAATTGTTCGGCTCTTTCCGTCCCGGATTATTGCGAGCAGCACCGTGAGGAGGCGTATGCCATTAACGTGTCGGCGGTAGAGAACTTGGCGTATTGTTGCGAGCATCAGGGGAGCCGATTGATCCATTTGTCGACAGACTTTGTGTTTGACGGGAGAAGTGACCGTCTTTATACGGAAGAAGATCTGCCCGCTCCGCTCAATTACTATGGCGTGACCAAGTATCAGGGAGAACAGGCGGTAGCGAGTATTTGCCGCAACTATGCTATTGTCCGTGTGGTTGTCGTCTATGGGAAAGCGTTGCCGGGACAGCATGGCAATGTCCTTCAATTAGTCAAGAACCGCTTGGAAGCAGGGCAAGAGATCCGTGTCGTCGCCGATCAATATCGCACACCGACTTGGGTAGAGGATATTGCCGACGGAGTGGAACGGCTTGTGCATACCGATGATTCCGGTATTTATCATATCTGTGGCGCGGAATATCTTTCTATCGCAGAAATGGCATACCGTGTAGCCGATTATTTCGGACTGGATCGTTCACTGATCTGTCCGGTCACAACGGAAGAGATGAAGGAGGCAACGCCACGTCCACGCAATAGCGGACTGTCCATCGAAAAAGCAAAACGCGAATTGGGCTATCGCCCGCATACGCTGGAAGAAGGACTGAAAGAAATGAAGATATAATTTAGGCACGGATTACACGGAAAGAAAATAAATTTATCCGTGTAAATCTGTGCCTAAAGGATCGTAATAAAGGTACTTTGCACGCCTTCCGTCGCCGACCTATAATATTATTCCACGTTATATCCGGTAATTAAGACCTTGCCTTCATTACCTCTGGTATCTTCATCTCTCCAGCTCATACGTACTTCCTTCTTTTCACCCGGAAGCAAAGAGAAATAGTTGTCGGAATAAAATACCGGTAGAATCTGCTGGTCGTCTTTACCACCTACAACATTGAGGCGGATCATCAAAGCCGGTGTAGACGTCTTGTTCTCGATAACAGACACGGCACTCCAGGTTCCGTCTGCATTTTTATCCACGGTTGTTGCGGACTGCAAAGCAACCTTTGCCAACTGGCACAAATCCTGGTAGTTGTTTTCTTCCAAACTTCTGTGATAGAAGTTGTCGGAAACGACTTTGCCATCTTCGGTCAGCGTCATCTTGATGAAATGGACCTTCGACAAGTTCTCCGGGAATTCCAACTTGATGCACTTATCGGTCGTATCTTCATTGCTATCGACAGTCGCTTCTTTTTCCCAGGCTACGGATGCATCCATATTCAGAACCTGTACTTTTGCCGTCAGACCTTTATGCGTGCCAGCGCTGTAGTTGACCACTTCTACCTCGTCCGTTGCCGGATTCCACTGGATATGCAGCGGCTCGGAAGCCTTCTTGATAGCAAAATAGGCGGCAGTCGGCTCGAAATAATAATCATACGTCTGCCATACCATTGAAGGCCAACAGGAATGGCTCATCCACATCAGCAGACCTTTGCGGTTCTGGCTTCTGGACTCGAACAGGCTGCGGTGGCCGTCGTAGTTCACCCACTGGGCCAGTTCGGCAAACTCTTTCGCACTCTGCGGTTCGCCATATCCTTTCGCGATGATCTCGTTGAAAGAGGTGCAGCCCTGTGCCCCTTCGCGGGTATAGTCATGCATCCCCCATTCGTTATCCTGCGGCCAGATTCCTTCCGGCGAGAAGGTGCGGAGCATGCTTTCGTAGGTCATGACGTTCGGCATGCCTCGTTCGCTATGGAACTTATCGTTGCCGGTCTTCAGCGTGAAATATTCTTTTGCCGGAAGCATACGGTACGGGCCGTGGCCGCTCACCACATCATCGGCCGAGCTGGAAATATAATGGATATCCGGATGGTCTTCCTTGATGATACGGCGCAACGCCTTGTCGATCTGTTCGGGCGGAAAACCTTCGTTACGTCCGCAGTAAAGGCCGATAGACGCATGGCTGCGAATCCGTTTCACATAATCTTCCGCATTGGCGATAAACATTTCCGGATAATACGGATCGGGTCCGTCGGCCGGGTTAGCCAGCCAGAAGTCCTGCCAGATCATGATACCGTGGCGGTCGCAAGCCTCATAAAGCTCCTCGTCGCCGATCATGCCGACCCAGTTACGCATCATCGTAAAGTTCATATCGGCATGGTAAGCCACAGCAATATCATATTCGCGACCGCGATAGTTCAAATTCGATTCACCGAAGCCCCAGTTACCGCCCCGGCCGATAAAGCGACGGCCATTGATAAAGAGGCTCAGAATATGATTGTCCTCATTGAATGTCATCTGGCGGATACCGACTTTGAAGTCTTTCGCATCCGAAACCTTATCATCCACTTTGAAGGTGAAGTTGGCATCGTAGAGGTTCGGCGCGCCGTAACCTTTAGGCCACCACAAGCGCGGGTTTTCCATCTTCAGTTGCGGGAAGTCCTTGACATCGAAAACGACTGTCTTCTCTTCTCCCGCCGCCAGGGAAACAGGTTGCTGGAATGTGATATCTCCTACCTTGCCTTCCAACGTACCGTTTACCGTATTGGCATCGTGGTTCTTCACGATCACCTCGGCTGTCAACGTAGCGGAAGTCGTATCGGGCAACGGCAGGACAGACGTAACAAGCGGATCGGCAACCGTCACCTTTCCGGTTGAGGTCAGGAAGACATCGTTCCAGATACCGATATTGCGGCCGCGAACCGTCGGAATCCAGTCCCAACCGATCGTCGCGTGGAAGGTCGGGTTATCAGCCCCTAAGATTCCGCCGTTGAAGTCCGTGCTCTGCTTGTTCTTTTCCTTGATCGCCCCGATATGGTTATTCCGGATGATCTCTACAGCCACCACGTTCTTACCCGGAACAACCAGATCCGTCACATCGAACTTGCCTCGCATAAAGGCGCCTTCGATACGGCCCAGTTTCTTTCCGTTCAGAAAGACATTCGCTTTCCAGTTGATCCCGTCGAAGTTCAGGAACAGGCGGTCCTGCTTGAATCCTTCCGGCACTTCGAACTCGTCACGATACCAGAAGTTCGACCAGAAGAACGATTCGGACACCTGCAACTGGTTGTCCGCATAGTTCGGATCGGCGATTGCCCCGATGTTCTTATAACTGCTCAATACCGTTCCCGGCACTGTCGCCACGATCCAGTTCTCTGGCTTGTAGCCCAGAGTAGATATTTCTTCACCCGAAGCAGTCACTTCAGAAGCACGTTGCAGCTCCCAGTTGCCGCCGGACAAGATGATCTTTCCCTTCGAAGCAGGAGGAGGAGCCACAGGCTGAGCCACTAATCCGCCTTTACCCATTACTTCCACTTCGCTCAGGATATAACGGCTATCGTTCGCCGGCTGTTGCATCAGGACACGCACATAGCGGGCATTCTGTTTGCCGTTCAATGCGATTTCATCTATCAGGCCGTCACCGCCCGGCAGTTCGGCTGCGTCTTTCCACAGCTTGGCATCATCCGACACCTGCACTTTTCCTTTGACGGCTTTGTTGATCCAGTGCAACACGACCTTATCGAACTCCGACATGCTGCCGAGATCCACATACAACCATTCTTCACCCCCAGTAGCACTCATCCAGGCACTGTTGAAGAACTGGGACGGTTTCATTTCCACTAAACCACCGTCCTTATCCATGAAATTAGCTTCCGTAAACACCCAATCGTGTGCGCCTGCCATCTTCAGCAGCACGCGGTAATCGGAGTAGGCGTTTTCGGAATTGAAAGTAATCGTTTCATTCAGTTTGCGGACCGGCATGGTTGTTTCGCCCGTCTGTTTGTTCGGGTCGGTCACCACCACCCGTCCGGAGACTGCCTGACCGGGCAGACCGCTACCGCTCAGTTTGCCGATTTCCGTCCAGTTCTTTCCGTCATTGGAACCCTGGCAGATGATCTCGTAGCCGCCTTTCGACACTTTATCGTCATACACGACCGTTCCTACCAGCGACAGTTTGCCGGCCGCTTTGCTATAGTTTGCCAGCGTAAACCGGAAATAGGTATCTTCGCCGGGAAAAGTATTCCGTGAATACGGCCCTTCGTCGATCATCCATTCGCGTTCGCGTCTCGGAACGTCTCCATCGGGCGTAGACAAGTTCAGATACTGCGGCTGCTCGTCCGTCACGATGCCGTCTGTCGCCAACTGCGCCACCAGGTTATAGTCATGACTGGAAGAGGCAAAAGCCGATCGCAACCGGGCAATGTTACGGTAAGTGGAAGGATCCGGAGCCAGAGAAGGCGAGAAATCCTCCTTCGGGTCACCCGGATACTGTCCGATACCACGCGTATAATAATCAGACCGTTCGAAAGATTCGGCCGTAGGGTTTGTTCCGCCACATCCCCAAAGAAGCAACGATGCCATCGCCGCCCCACAAAGGGTAAGGACGTTCTTTTTCTGTTTATCCAAAGTCTTCATGTATGAAAGTTTGCGTTATTATCTTGTGCTTTTTGACTACTTAACCCCTTACTTGAAAGAAGTTTGCACAAACTTACGGAAAAAACTACTATTTACATAGGAATCACCGTTTTTTATGTATCTTTGATCCCATATACAGGATTCTTCATGAAAGATTACAGATATTATATTACTTTGCTAAAACAATTCAAATCCAAATTTGCCGATAAATACGGTATTCCCAAAATCGGCATCTTCGGATCAGTTGTTCGTGGAGAACAAACAGAGAAAAGTGATTTGGAAAAACGGTGTGGCTGCCCGATCGACCTGATTCGCTTGCATAAAAGTTTAAGGCCTCTGTTACTGGATAAGATACTAAAGGAGGGTATTTATGCATAAAGATGAAATTACAGACAGATTGTATCTTATAGCCGAGGCTATTGATGTAATTCTCGACCGATGTATAAAATACAAACACCGGACGACTTCCTTTCCACACCTTGGAGAATGACCATATTTGATTCCTGTGTCATGCGCTTACAGACAATCGGTGAATACGTCAAGAAAATAGACGATAAAACAAATAAACAGTTACTACCTAAATATCCCCAAGTACCTTGGGTTAAGGTGATAGGACAGCGTAATATCATTTCGCACGAATACTCTGCTGTTGATGAGGAAAAGATATTCATTACAATTAAGAAACATCTCCCACCTCTAAAAAGCACCGTCTTACTTATTATAAAAGATATAGAAAAGGATTTGGATAGCCAGGAATAACCCCACCGTAATATTTCAGTAATAACTTTACTCGCCCCGGAGGTTTGCCGTCCGCTACATTTGCAGCAGACAAACACTCTAAGACGATTAAAGTTATGAAACGAATCCTATTATCCGCAGTTCTTTTACTGGCATGCGGGGCTGTACAGGCCCAATTCAATATCCGCGTGTACAACATGAGCGAAGTGCTCAAGGCGAAACCCATCGACAAGGTATTGTTCACCGCCCAGTACGACCTCTCCTTTGTCGGCGACACAGCCCATGAAGACAAACACATCGATGAGACTATGATGCTGAAGGTAGGTTCCAAAAGTTCCCTGTTCTACAGCTATGCCCGTTTCCGTATGGACTCGCTTATCGAAATGGACAAAGCGACCGGAGCTTCGCAGGAAATCATCCAGGAACATATGAAACAAGGCACCAGCCAAGTGAACTACCAGATATTCAAAAACTATCCCGAAGGCAAACTGACACAACTCGAACCTATCGCCGCCAGTAACTTCCGTTCGGAAGAAAAAACAGAGATTCCTGTCTGGGAACTGCATCCCGACACAGCAACTTTCCTCGCCTACACCTGCTACAGAGCGACCTGCCGATTCCGGGGGCGGAACTACGAAGCTTGGTACACTCCGGAAATTCCGCGCAGCGAAGGTCCTTGGAAACTGCAAGGACTGCCCGGACTGATCCTGAAAGCCTCCGACAGCCGGCAGCACTACACCTTCGTCTGCACCGGTATCGAGAAAGCCGGCAAAGAAGAAGCCATCCTGTTTATCGGAAGCGAATACGAACCGATCTCCCGCAAAGATCTCCTCCGGATACACGAACGTTTCGCCGCCGACCCGATCGGCTATCTGAAGGAAACCTCCCCCGGTATGCAGATCATCGTCAAAGGAGAAGACGGACAACCGATGCACCCGAAGAACACGCCTTACAATCCGATAGAAAAAGAGTAACAAAAACAAGAACAAACAATGAAGAGCCTCCTATATATATCCATTCTCCTGATCACCGCCTACAACCTGTCTGCCCAGCAAGTCATCAAAGGGACCGTGACCGATGCCGGAAACGGCCAGCCGGTAGATGCCGCAACCGTGCAGATACGTAAAACCGGACGGCAGCTCCCGCTGACCTACACCTTGACAAAGGCCGACGGCACCTTCATCCTCCCGCTCCACCAAGCAGACGACTCACTGTTTGTCCACGTCTCACTGTTGGGATATAAAGCGATCCGGCAAAAGATCACAGCCGGGACAAGACTTCTCATCCGCCTCGAACCGGAAATCTTCACTCTGAAAGAGGTCGAGATACGTCCGGGGCGCGTCTACGGGCAACACGACACGATCAATTACGACGTGTCGCAATTCATCAGTCCGAAAGACGAAGCGATCAAAGACGTACTGAAAAAACTGCCGGGAGTGGATGTAGACGACGACGGGAAAATCTCGTACAACGGGAAAAACATCAGCAAGTTCTATGTGGAAGGCATGGACCTGACAGACGGGCGGTACAACCAACTAACCAATAACTTGCAGGCGGGTGCTGTCAAGAGCGTGCAAATACTGGAAAACCATCAACCCATCCGTGCCCTGCAAAAGAAGCTGACAACCGAAGATATCGCTATCAACCTCAAACTGAAAGACAATTTCCGAGACCGCTGGATGGGGACGTTGGAAGGAAGCATGGGCATTCCCCCCCTTTTGTGGGAAGGCATGGGCAATGCCATCCAGATCAGCCGTAAAAGCCAGTCCGCCTATATTTATAAAGGGAACAACCGGGGAAACAATGTAACAGACGAACAGAACGTACTTACACAAACAGGAGCCAAAAGAAGAATAGGCCCTTCGATCCCGTCATTCCTTTCCCAGCCCTCCTTCTCCGCTCCACTGAAAAAGGAACGGCTGCTCTTTAACAACGTACATTCCTTTTCCGGCAACCGGATATACAAGCTAAACGAAGCGACACAGTTACGCTTCAACATCAACTACTTGCACGATCTCATACAACAAGAAAGGGGAAGTATCACCCATTATTACCAGGCAGGAGATACGGTTACCCTAAAGGAACAAAACGACACGCACATCCGTACCGACCGGGCGGAAGTGGCGGCAAGCCTGGAAAACAACGCCGACAGCCGTTACCTGACAAACGACTTCAACCTTTCCGGCAACTGGGAAAGAAGCACGTCCCGTATCTCCGGTGCCTCATCGGTCAACCAGCACATCCGGACACCGGACATGGGCATACGCAATTACCTGCAAAACATCTGGCCACGGGACAAATACACGCTCGAACTCCGTTCACTGCTCCGCTATCACAACCAGCCTGCCCACATCCTGATAGACGGGAACGAACAGACGTTACACTTGCAACAGTTCTATCTGGACCATTCATTCGCTTTCCTGCGCAAGAAAGGGAACCTGACCCGGCAATATACAGCCGGTATAACAGGCGATATCAATTCGATCCGGAACGGAACGAGTCTGTATTTCAAACCGAACTACCAATGGAACCTGCACAAATGGAATCTGACCTTCCATCTTCCGTTCGTATGGACCACCTTTCCAGCAGCCGGCTTTTCCCGGTTGGCTGCCAATCCGTTCCTGTACATCAACTATAAGTTCAACTATGCCTGGCGTTTTTCTTTCCATGCCAACTACAAGGAAAGTTACGGAAGCATCACCGACCTCTACCCGGCTGCATACCGCACAGACTACCGCAACTATCGGATGAACAACGGTATCCTGCCCGTCTACCGCAACCAGAGCTATTCGTTGTACGGAGAGTACAAGAGCACGGTGCGCGAGTTCTTTTCCACCCTGTCGCTCAACCATAACCGGGGATGGTCCGACCGTATCTTCGAACAGCAGGTCCGCGACGGGCAAGTCTCGCTTGTCTCCCACCGCCTGTCCAACTATTCTTCCGGCTGGACGGTGAAAGGAACCCTTTCCAAAGGCTTCTACGACTGGGGACTGAAGACGTCGCTCTCTTACCTCTTAGGACGCAACAACGCGGAACAACTGAGCGCCGGCGAACGGTTGCCTTACCGGTACGATTTCATGCAATATGAACCGAAGCTGATCTGGTCGCCCCTGCGCAGCTTCTCTGCCAGCTATCAAGCGACCATCTACCTCGGACGGTCGAAGATCGGAACCGGCACACGCCTCGATCCGCTCCTGAACGTCGTCCAGAAGTTCCAGCTCTCCTACGAGCTTTTCCCTGTAGAGATCAATCTTTCGGCAGACCACTACCACAACGATGTCAGCCGGGACAAGTCTGTCAACGCTTTCTTCGCCGGCCTCTTCCTACGTTGGAAAATGGGAAGCTGGCAGTTCACAGCCGAAGCGACCAACCTGTTCAACAAGAAACAGTATAGCTACACGCAGTATTCCGTCACCGAAAGCTATACTTCCTGGATCAATATCCGTCCGCGGGAATTTATGGCCTCGGTGCGGTACAAGTTCTGAATATTTTATAACTGCCAAAGCGGTTCCCTCTACCAGCATAACGCCATCCGCCTGCTGGAAATAGACGATATCCCGCCAATCGTTATCCGAGATGTTTACCGGACGATAGAAGGATTCATCTTCACCTACGTGCATAATAATTTAATTACAAGACCATTAAAGGGTAAATGCAAAGAGTAAAAGTGCCTTCACCGGTCACAGTTGCCTTCATCAAAAAAATAAGCTGAGTACGGAAAGAGTGTTATAAACCGACAACTGCCATGTTTCTATCGCCAAGCTATAAAACCATAGAGCTTTTGGCATCGCCGCGTATTCTACATCTCACGGACGACACCGAAAACTGCGGTTCATTTCGGCTGTCTCCGTTGACCCGGTGCGGGTCCTTCGCCTGGCCGCGCGCTGTACCGCGTGCCATATCTATAATATATGCATATTATGCACTCCCATAATCGCTTTATTTTGCACTTAAATAAATCGCTTTGGATAAGAGACGGGAGGGGAACATAGTCAACCGAGATCGGGACAAAACAAGGGTGAAAGCAAATTTTTAAGTTGAAGGTAGTCCCGATGTTCACCTTCACCCACCCATACAATTTGATAATCAAAATATTTCAAAAGGCGGTGAAACCAAATAGGTGGTTTGAATCTAAGAAAATGAACAATTAAAGTTAGA
>ENA-UEPV01001774-UEPV01001774.1-human-gut-metagenome-genome-assembly--contig:-NODE-1774-length-12904-cov-182.575973_pt1 | contig 12904 bp, 6 predicted proteins | sample MGYA00242942_ERZ507925 | MGnify/ENA primary metagenome ERZ507925 (study PRJEB26167, sample SAMN06115453) | human gut metagenome | host: Homo sapiens | place: China:Fujian | collected 2015-08-26... | reverse complement strand
ACCGCCGACAACGGAGTTAACAAATTCATAGCCCTTGCCGATTCCTTCTTCATCAAGGTTGGGCGACATACGGATTTTAACATGACCGTATTGGCCCGAACCGCCGGACTGACGCTTATATTTAGTGTCTGACATGGAATCTGTGGTGATGGTTTCTTTATATGCAACCTGAGGAGCACCGACATTTGCCTCTACCTTAAATTCGCGGAGCATACGGTCTACGATAATTTCAAGGTGAAGCTCGCCCATACCGGCGATGATTGTTTGGCCTGTTTCCTCATCGGTATATGCCTTGAATGTGGGATCTTCTTCTGCAAGCTTTGCAAGAGCGATGCCCATTTTTTCCTGGCCTGCCTTGGTTTTGGGCTCAATGGCAACGCGGATAACGGGATCCGGGAAGTTCATTGATTCAAGGATAATCGGATGATCTTCATCGCAAAGAGTATCGCCGGTGGTGGTGTTTTTAAGACCTACAGCGGCAGCGATATCACCCGCATAAACGGTTTCGATATCTTCTCTGTGGTTTGCGTGCATTTGAAGAATACGGCCGATTCTTTCTTTATTGCCCTTAACGGAGTTGTAAACCTGAGAGCCTGCATTAAGAGTGCCCGAATAAACGCGGAAGTAGCAAATTTTACCTACAAACGGGTCGGTGGCAATCTTGAATGCAAGAGCCGAGAACGGCTCGCTGTCGGACGAATGACGGAATTCTTCCTCATCCGTGTCGGGGTTTACACCCTTGATTGATTCAACATCTGTGGGAGCAGGCATGAAATCAACAATCGCATCAAGAAGCGGCTGAACGCCCTTGTTTCTGTAAGAAGTGCCGCAGGTGATCGGAACCATCTGGCAAGCACAGGTTGCTTTTCTGATTGTTTTCTTGATTTCATCAACGGTGAGCTCTTCGCCTTCAAAATACTTATCCATAAGAGCTTCGTCCTGCTCTGCAACAGCTTCAATAAGCTTATCGCGATATTCCTGAGCAAGATCCTTCATATCCTCCGGAATTTCCTCGCGGCGAATATCGTTTCCGAGATCGTCGTAATAAATTTCGGCATCCATGTTAACAAGGTCTACGATACCTCTGAAGGTATCCTCGGAACCGATCGGAAGCTGAATCGGAACTGCATTGCATTTAAATCTTTCTTTTACCATGTTGAGAACATTGTAAAAGTCTGCACCCATAATATCCATCTTATTTACATAGATCATACGGGGTACATTATATTCGTCAGCCTGGCGCCAAACGGTTTCAGACTGAGGCTCTACGCCGCCCTTAGCACAAAGAACGGTAACAGAGCCGTCAAGCACACGAAGGGAACGCTGAACCTCAACAGTGAAGTCAACGTGGCCCGGTGTGTCGATAATATTGATTCTATGTTTTTTCCAGAAGCAAGTTGTTGCAGCGGAGGTGATTGTGATACCTCTTTCCTGCTCTTGTGCCATCCAGTCCATAGTAGCGGCGCCGTCGTGGGTTTCACCGATTTTGTGGTTAATACCCGTATAATAAAGGATACGCTCGGTAGTGGTTGTTTTACCGGCATCGATATGCGCCATAATACCAATATTTCTTGTCATCTCAAGCGACACTTTTCTTGGCATAATATCCTCCTATTCCGATACTGGGATCAATACCTGAAATGAGCAAATGCTTTGTTTGCCTCTGCCATTTTATGTGTATCATCACACTTCTTAACTGCGCCGCCGGTTTTATTTACGGCATCCATGATTTCCGCAGCAAGGCGTTCCTTCATAGTTCTTTCGGAACGCTGGCGTGAATATGCTGTTATCCAGCGCAAGCCCAAAGTTTGGCGCCTTTCGGGGCGAACTTCAAGCGGAACCTGGTAAGTTGCACCGCCGACACGGCGAGCCTTTACCTCAAGAACGGGCATAACGTTTTCCATAGCAGCTTCAAAAGTTTCTAACGGATCGTTGCCTGTTTTTTCTTTAATGATGTCAAATGCACCGTAAACGATTTTCTGTGCGACACCCTTTTTTCCATCATACATGATGTTGTTGATAAGACGGGTTACCAGCTTTGAATTATAAAGCGGATCCGGCAAAACATCACGCTTAGCGATTTGGCCTCTTCTTGGCATCTTCGCTTCCCTCCTTCATAATTTTAATGAGTTCATAGGTACTCGGTTTTTCCGTGGAGTCAACAAGTAGGCTATACCGCATATATATAATATAAGGTATAAACTATTGTTTTATCCTAAAAGAGCTGCTTATTTCTTTGCAGCCTTCGGCTTCTTAGCGCCGTACTTAGAGCGGCTTTGCATTCTGCCGTTTACGCCCTGAGTATCAAGAGTGCCGCGGATGATGTGGTAACGCACACCGGGAAGATCCTTAACACGGCCGCCGCGAACCATAACTACGGAGTGCTCCTGAAGGTTGTGACCAACGCCGGGGATGTATGCGGAAACCTCCATGCCGTTTGTTAAACGAACACGGGCGATTTTACGAAGAGCAGAGTTCGGCTTCTTCGGGGTGGCTGTTTTAACAGCCGTGCATACACCGCGCTTTTGAGGAGAGCAGTTATCATTCATAACATTCTTCTTGGTATTGAGGCTCTTTAAAAGTGCAGGTGCTTTTGCCTTTTTCTCAACAGACTTTCTGCCTGTTCTTACTAATTGGTTAAAGGTAGGCAATAGTTTATATCTCCTTTCTGCAAAATTTATGCGCAATAATATGCGCATACACTGCGGTTTCACAAATTTGAAGCCGCCGTATATACGCACATATTGAGGCGGGCACAAAGCCCACCTCAATATTTTGTGCAACTGTGACAAAATAATTAAAAATATTTGTGCAATGCGGTATTATTCCTGCTCACACAGTTATCAATTATATCACTCAGACATACTGTTTGTCAACAATTTTTGCAATTGTTCAAGGTTTAATATTTCCTCGGAGCCTTCGGATGAAAGGTAGCTCGGCACAACATCAACATCGCGGAACACATTCATGCCCGTGCCTGCCGGAACAAGCTTACCGATGATAACGTTTTCTTTAAGGCCGATAAGAGGATCAACCTTGCCCTTGATTGCCGCATCTGTAAGAACTCTTGTGGTTTCCTGGAAGGATGCTGCGGAAAGGAACGAATCCGTTGCAAGCGAAGCCTTTGTGATACCCATAAGAATCGGGATGTAGGTTGCCTTTTTAAGATCTGCCTCACCTGCAGCGATGCGTGCCTCGATCTTTTCGTTTGCCTCATCAACAGCCGAAACATCAACCATTGTGCCGGAAACAAGCTCCGTGTCGCCTGCATCGTCAACCGTGCATTTCTTAAGCATCTGGCGAACGATTACTTCAATGTGCTTATCGTTTACATCAACACCCTGAGTACGATATGCAAACTGAACTTCGCGAATAAGATAGTTATAAACAGCCTCTTCGCCGAGAATTGCAAGAACATCGTGCGGATTCTTTGAACCGTAAGTGAGCTCCTGACCCTTTGAAACATGAGCGCCCTCTGTGATTTCCTCACGGATTCTGAAGCCGTAAGGAACAAGGTATTTGCGCTCTTCCATAGTGTCGTTATTAGTAACAACGATATGCTGGGTTTTCTTAACCTCTTCAAATCTTACGACGCCGTCAATCTCGGAAAGGATTGCATACTGCTTGGGCTTGCGAGCCTCAAACAATTCCTCAACACGGGGAAGACCCTGAGTGATATCCTCACCGCCTGCGATACCGCCGGTGTGGAAGGTTCTCATTGTAAGCTGAGTACCCGGCTCACCGATTGACTGAGCCGCGATAATGCCGACTGCTTCACCGACCTGAACAGGCTCGTTAAACGCAAGGTTTGAACCATAGCACTTGCGGCAAACGCCGTGGTGCGATTTACATGTGATAAGAGAACGGATTTTAACCTCTGTGATACCCGCGGAAACGATTTTGCCTGCGATTTCCTTGGTCATCATAACATCGGGAGAAGCAAGAACCTCGCCTGTTGCGGGATCGCAAACCTCGTTGAGCGGGAAGCGGCCGATAAGGCGCTCTTTAAGTGATTCAAGCTCACGATTGCCGTCCATAATAGCCTTAACTACAATACCTTCCTTGCAGCCGCAATCGTCGTCGCGGATAATAACATCCTGTGAAACGTCAACAAGGCGGCGGGTAAGGTAACCCGAGTCGGCTGTACGAAGCGCCGTATCGGTAAGACCTTTACGCGCACCACGCGAAGAAATGAAGTATTCCAAAATGTTAAGGCCTTCACGATAGTTTGCCTTAATCGGAATTTCGATTGTTTTACCTGCGGTGTTTGCGATAAGTCCGCGCATACCGGCAAGCTGACGAAGCTGAGCGGTACTGCCGCGAGCGCCGGAATCAACCATCATGTGAATCGGGTTATGAGTTCCGTCAAAGTTTGAAGTAAGCTCGTTTGTAACCTTATTTGTGCAATCCTCCCAAGCCTTGATAACGGCGGAAGAACGCTCTTCATTTGTGATAAGACCGAAATTGTAGTTCATCATAATCTCATCAACCTGCTTTTCGGCTTCCTCAAGGAAATCCTTTTTGGCATCCGGAATAAGAGCATCGCAAACGGCAACGGTGGTGCCGGAAACGGTGGAATACTTATAGCCCTGCGCCTTGATATGATCAAGCGCAACGGAGGCAACGGAAACGCCGTGAACGGAGATGAGCTTATCAACGATTTGACCGAGCTGCTTTTTCTTAACGACAAAGCCGATTTCGGGCTTGAATTCGTTTTCGGCAACGGAGCGATCAACAAAGCCCAAATCCTGCGGAATCGGGTTGTTGAAGATTACGCGGCCGATTGTTGTGATAACAACGGCGCTCTTTGTGCTGCCGTTTTCTTCTTTTGAGAAACGGATTTTAACCGGTGAGTGCATACCGAGAGAACCCTCCTGATATGCCATCATAGCCTCGTCCTTATCTCTGTAAATATGATATGATTTATAGATTGAGAAATCAGCAGCAAGCTCGGAATCCTTTTCATCGGTGAGAATTTGAGAATCATCGAATCTGCCTGCAACAAGCTTTCTCACATCTTGGAAAGCGATTTCTTCTGTTCTGTTTTCATCCTTAAAGAATTTCGGCTGACCCGGCTCGCCCTCCTTAATCATGGTGAGGTAATAAGAACCGATAACCATATCCTGCGTGGGAACGGTTACGGGCTTACCGTCGGACGGCTTGAGCAGGTTGTTTGCGGCAAGCATAAGAAGGCGTGCCTCTGCCTGAGCCTCTGCCGAAAGCGGAACGTGAACAGCCATTTGGTCGCCGTCAAAGTCCGCGTTAAATGCCGTACATGCAAGAGGATGAAGCTTGATTGCCCTGCCCTCAACAAGAACGGGCTCAAACGCCTGAATACCGAGGCGGTGAAGTGTGGGCGCACGGTTAAGCATAACCGGATGATCCTTAATAACAACCTCAAGAGCATCCCATACTGCGGGATCCTGAGCACGCTCAACCTTTTTTCTTGCAGATTTAATATTTGAAGCCGCACCTGTGGCAACAAGGCGCTTCATAACGAATGGCTTAAACAGCTCAATTGCCATTTCCTTGGGAAGGCCGCACTGATGCATTTTGAGTTCGGGGCCTACAACGATAACGGAACGGCCGGAATAGTCAACACGCTTACCGAGAAGGTTTTGACGGAAGCGACCCTGCTTACCTTTAAGCATATCGGAAAGAGATTTAAGCGGGCGGTTGCTGGGGCCTGTTACCGGGCGGCCTCTTCTGCCGTTATCAATAAGGGCGTCAACAGCCTCCTGAAGCATTCTCTTTTCGTTTCTTACGATAATATCGGGTGCGCCGAGCTCAAGGAGCCTTTTAAGGCGGTTATTTCTGTTTATAACTCTTCTGTAAAGATCGTTAAGATCAGAGGTGGCAAATCTGCCGCCGTCAAGCTGAACCATGGGGCGGATATCCGGAGGAATTACCGGAATAACATCCATAATCATCCATTCAAGCTTATTGCCGCTCTTATAGAAAGCGTCAACAACATCAAGCCTTTTAAGAATGCGAACTCTCTTTTGGCCCGTTGCTGTTTCAAGCTCTGCGGTAAGCTCGTTGCGAAGCTGCTCAACATCAATATCCTGAAGCAGCTTTTTAATGGCTTCCGCGCCCATGCCGGCTTCAAAATCATCCTCATATCTTTCGCGCATTTCGGCATACTCTTTTTCGTTGAGAATTTGCATTTTCTCAAGCGGAGTATCACCGGGATCGGTTACGATATAAAGCGCGAAATAAAGCACTTTTTCAAGATAGCGGGGACTTATGTCAAGCACAAGGCCGAGGCGGCTGGGAATTCCCTTGAAATACCAAATGTGGGAAACGGGAGCTGCAAGCTCAATATGACCCATACGCTCGCGGCGAACCTTTGAGCGTGTGATTTCAACGCCGCAGCGCTCACAGACCTTGCCTTTATAACGAACTCTTTTATATTTACCGCAATGGCATTCCCAGTCCTTTGTGGGTCCGAAAATCTTTTCGCAATAAAGGCCGTCTTTTTCGGGCTTAAGAGTTCTGTAGTTTATGGTTTCGGGCTTTGTTACCTCGCCGTAAGACCAAGCACGGATTTGTTCCGGAGAGGCAAGACCGATTTTTATTGAATTGAATTCACTGTTATTTTCCATGTGGAAGCACTCCTTTATATATAATGTAATGTAGGTTTATCGGCCCGAAGATTATTCTTCGTCGTCTTCATCCGAATCCGTGAACAAATCGTCAAATCCGGAATCCTGGCCTGCTTCCTCGGCTTTTTCATCAGCATCCTCAAGGGTGTAGCCCTCGCTGTTTGAATCAAAGTCGTTTACCTCTGTAAAGGCATTGCTGTCTATCGGCTGAATTTCCGTGCCGTCATCGATATCCTGCTTGAGTTCAACCTCATTGCCGTCTTTATCATAAAGGCGGGTATCAAGGCCGAGAGCCTGAAGCTCTTTATAAAGAACCTTAAAGGATTCGGGAGTGCCGGCAGGCGGAATATTTTCGCCCTTAACAATTGCTTCGTAAGTTTTAACACGGCCCGTTACATCATCGGATTTAACCGTGATGATTTCCTGCAGCGTGTAAGCTGCTCCGTAAGCCTCAAGTGCCCAAACTTCCATTTCACCGAAACGCTGGCCGCCGAACTGAGCTTTACCGCCGAGTGGCTGCTGCGTTACCATGCTGTAAGGGCCGGTGGAGCGAGCATGGATTTTATCATCAACAAGGTGATGGAGCTTAAGATAATACATATAGCCGACGGTGATGGGGTTATCGAATTTCTCACCCGTTCTGCCGTCTGTAAGAACGGTTTTACCGTCCTCCGAAAGGCCTGCAAGCTTAAGGCATTCGCGAATATCATCCTCGTGTGCGCCGTCAAATACGGGTGTGCACATCTTCCAGCCGAGTGCCATTGCGGCATAGCCGAGATGAACCTCAAGCACCTGACCGATATTCATACGGGAGGGTACGCCGAGGGGGTTAAGAACGATATCAAGCGGGCGACCGTCGGGCAGGAAAGGCATATCCTCCTGCGGAAGAACGCGGGAAACAACGCCCTTGTTACCGTGACGACCGGCCATCTTATCGCCGACCTGAATTTTTCTCTTTTGCGCGATATAAACACGAACAACTTTGTTTACGCCGGGGCTGAGTTCATCGCAGTTTGCACGGGTGAACACCTTAACATCAACAACGATGCCGTATTCGCCGTGAGGAACGCGCATGGAGGTGTCTCTTACCTCTCTTGCCTTTTCGCCGAAGATTGCGCGAAGCAGTCTTTCCTCTGCGGTAAGCTCCGTTTCGCCCTTGGGCGTTACCTTGCCGACGAGGATGTCACCGCTGTGCACCTCTGCGCCAACGCGGATAATACCGTCCTCATCAAGATCCTTCAGAGCATCCTCGCCCACATTGGGAATATCTCTTGTGATTTCCTCGGGGCCGAGCTTGGTATCTCTTGATTCAACATCGTGCTCTTCAATATGAATTGATGTGTAAACATCGTCGCGAACCATTTTTTCATTTATAAGAACAGCGTCCTCGTAGTTATAACCCTCCCAGGTCATAAAGCCGATAAGCGCATTCTTACCGAGCGAAACCTCGCCGTTGCAGGTTGCGGGGCCGTCTGCGATAACCTGGCCGTCCTCAACCTTTTGATGCAGGGAAACAATGGGGCGCTGATTTATGCAGGTGCCCTGGTTTGAGCCGCTGAACTTAACAAGCTCATATCTGTCTACTTCGCCGGCTTTAACAGTGATTTCGATTGATTCGGCATCAACTGCGGTTACGGTGCCTCCGCGCTTTGCAACAACAACAACGCCCGAGTCGTAAGCTGCTTTATATTCCATGCCGGTGCCTACCACGGGAGCCTCTGTTTTAAGAAGCGGAACTGCCTGGCGCTGCATGTTTGCGCCCATAAGAGCACGGTTTGCGTCATCGTTTTCAAGGAAAGGAATCATCGCCGTTGCAACGGAAACAACCATCTTAGGCGAAACATCCATATAATCTACTTTTTCAGGTTCACAGGTGAGGAACTCATCTCTGTGGCGGCAGGTAACACGCTTATTAAGAAATCTGCCGTTTTCATCGAGGGGCTCATTTGCCTGAGCAACGGTGTAATTATCCTCAACATCGGCAGTCATATAAACAACCTCTGAGGTTACGCAGCCCGTTTCCTTATCAACCTTGCGATAAGGAGCCTCAATGAAGCCGTATTCATTTAAGCGGCTGTAGCAAGCAAGATAAGAGATAAGGCCGATATTGGGGCCTTCAGGAGTTTCGATGGGGCACATTCTGCCATAGTGTGTGTAGTGAACGTCGCGAACCTCAAAGCCTGCACGGTCTCTTGAAAGACCGCCGGGACCGAGGGCTGAAAGTCTTCTCTTATGAGTAAGCTCTGCAAGCGGATTGTTTTGATCCATAAATTGCGAAAGCGGAGAAGAGCCGAAGAACTCTTTAATAGCCGCAACAACGGGGCGGATATTGATGAGAGCCTGCGGAGTGATTGATTCCTCATCATCCTGCACCTGAAGAGTCATTCTTTCGCGAATAACTCTTTCCATTCTGGAAAAGCCGATTCTGATCTGATTTTGAAGCAGCTCGCCCACCGCACGGATACGGCGGTTTCCGAGATGGTCTATATCATCGGTTACGCCGACGCCGCAAGCAAGATTTATGAGATAAGAAACAGTTGCGAAAATATCATCGGTGATGATGTGCTTGGGAATAAGATCATCGCATCTGATTTGAATTTCTTCTTTAAGAGCTTCCTCATCATCGCCGCATTTTTCAAGGATTTCGGAAAGCACTCTGTAAGATACCTTTTCGTTTATGCCAAGCGGCTTGCAATCAAAGGAGATATATTTAGAAATATCAACCATGCCGTTTGAAACGATTTTAACTTCTTTGCCCTCTGCATCAACAAACGCATTCATAACGCCTGCGTTTTCGATTTCAAGCGCTTTTTCCTCGCTGATAACTTCGCCCGCATCTGCAAGGAATTCGCCCTGTGGAGAAATAATCGGCTGAGTGAGGGTTTTGCCGGCAAGCCTATCCGAAAGAGCAAGCTTTTTATTGTATTTATATCTGCCGACTCTGGAAAGATCGTATCTGTGAGCGTCAAAGAACAGGCCGTCAAGGTGAGCCTGAGCCGTTTCAAGTGTGGGCGGCTCGCCCGGGCGCAGCTTTTTATAAACCTCGAGAAGCGCCTCTTCCGTGTTTTTAGTGGTGTCTTTTTCTATTGTGGCTTCGATTCTTTCGTCGTTTCCGAAGAATTCGCGGATTTCATCATCCGAGCCGAGACCGAGAGAGCGCAGGAAGGTGGTGATAAAGATTTTTCTGTTTTTATCGATTCTTACATAGAAAAGATCGTTTGCGTCTGTTTCGTATTCGAGCCATGCGCCTCTGTTCGGGATAACCGTGTTTGTGAAAAGCTCTTTACCGGTTTTATCGTGATCCATATGATAATAAACGCCGGGTGAGCGAACGAGCTGAGAAACGATGCATCTTTCCGCGCCGTTGATAACGAATGTGCCTGCATCCGTCATAAGCGGAAAATCGCCCATATAAATTATATTTTCTTTAACTTCGCCTGTTTCTTTGTTTTGAAGGCGAGCCCTTACTTTGAGGGGCTTTGCGTAAGTTACGTCTCTTGATTTGCACTGCGCGATAGTGTACTTGGGGGCATCATCCATTGAATAATCGATGAAATCAAGCACAAGGTTGCCCGTGTAGTCGGTGATGGGGCCGATGTCGCGGAAAACCTCCTGCAAGCCCTCATCAAGAAACCACTGATAGGATTTCTTCTGCACCTCAATAAGATTAGGCATTGGCATAACCTCATTGATTTTTGCAAAGCTTTTCCTTGTTGTGGTGCCGAGCTGAACGTCCTTCACATTTACCATAAAGGTAATCACTCCGTTTCTTTGTAGATTACTGTAAAAATCAAAAATGCACTTTCTGCCGCAACGGCGAAATTTCGCACAGCAGCTGATATTTTGCCGATTTTTGCGCCTGCTTTCGGCAGGTGCCTTTGCAAAAAGGGCACACTTTCCATTTTTAGCGTGCTATTATAATAAGCTTATGTATTTAATAAGTCAATAAAAATTTTTTAAATATTTGAAAAAACGCGCCTGTTTTTGAAAAGTTTTTGTTACACTGTGCCGAGTGTTTTAAGATTTGCGCCTAAAATTGCCTTTTTCACCGTATTTTTCACCGCAAAAACGGGCAAGCGCAGCGCAAAATAAATAGCAATTTTATCTTTTCATACACGCCGTAATCTGTTATAATATTATAACTGAAAAATGTGGTGATGAATTATGAAAAAACTGATTTCTTTTTTAATTTGCATTTCGCTGACGGCCTGCATTTTTACGGGCTGCTCAAAAAGCAAAGAAAAAATAGACCTTATATACCCGTTTTCGGGAAATGTAAACAGCTATGACCCGCAGGTGGCGGCAACGCAGGATGAATTTTTGATTGCCGAAAACTGCTTTGAAGGGCTTGTGCGCTGCGACGACGAAGGCAATATAACCCCCGGCTGTGCCGAAAGCTGGCAGGTGAGCGAGGACGGATTAAGCTACACCTTTAAGCTGAAGCAAGGGCTGAAGTGGTATATCTTTCCCTCTGTAAAAAAAGCCATGGGAGAAGATTACAATCCTGAAATAACGGCGGAGGATTTTGTTTTCGGCTTGCAAAGGGCTGCGGACGATTTAACGCAAAGCCCGCTTTTTGCCACAATTTCCGCCATTGAAAACGCAAATGAAATCCATTCGGGATACAAAGACGAGAGTGAGCTCGGAGTGTATGCAAGCGATAAATACACGCTTCAAATCAACCTTGCCGCGGCAGACGATGACTTTTTGCAAACGCTTTCAACGGCGGTGGCAATGCCCTGCAACAGAGAATTCTTTAATTCAACAAACGGCAGATACGGGCTTGATTTGAAATACACAATGTTTAACGGCCAATTTGTGCTCACAAGCGTGCTTGAAACATCATATATTATGAAAGCAAACACGGCTTATGCAGGCCCGTCGCCCGCAAAGGCATCCGATTTAACATTAAAAATCGTGGGCTCCGACGAAAGCGTGGCCGACAAGCTTGTAAGCGGATATTATGATGCCGCTTATTTAAGAGGATACGAAAGTGATAAAGCGGGCAAAAAAAGCGGAATAACACTTGTGCCGTACAGCAACACCACCTGGAGCCTTATCATAAACACATCAAAGGGCGTTTTTGCAAAAAAAGACGCGCGCAAGGCGTTTGCGCTTTCTCTTTCCGAGATTGATTATAAAGAATACGACTATTTAAGCAGCCCAAAGGGCTATGTGCCCCCATCATGCACGGCAGGCGGTAAATCATACACGGAGCAATGCGCTGCAACGGTTGACGCAAAAGATAAAGAAAAAGCAATTGAGCTTTGGAAAAAAGCGCTGAAGGATTCGGGAACATACAATGTGGCGGTTACTGTTTTGGCGCCCGAAACAATGAAGGACGCCGCCAAGGAGCTGATTCAGGGAATACAATCCGGCATAGGCACGGTTTCCAAGGTCGGCAACCACGACACGGAATTTTCGCTGAAGCTGGAAACGGCAGCCGAAAGCGAAGTTAAAACAAAGGCGGCAAGCGGAGATTACGACATTGTGCTCTATCCCCTCGCTTCCAACTCGGCAAGCCCGATAACATTTTTAAACGATATAGACAGCCTTAAAATCACGGATTTTTACAAAAACGATTTTGAAAAAGCACTTGAAGAAGCAAACGCAGCCGATTCGGCTTCTCTTGTTTCCGCCTGTGAAGAATGCGAGGCTGCACTTTATGACACCTATTGCTTTATACCCGTTTTTTACGAATCGAATTATTATGCGCAGGCAAAAGGAGTAAGCGGAGTTCAATTTCATCCCGGTTCGGGGAGGGTTTCCTTTATAAATGCAACAAGATCATAACAAAAGAGGCACGGCGGCAAAGATAATTTGCTGGGTGCTTACAGCGGCTTGCATGGCGGCAATTTTTTATTTTTCATCACGCACGGCGGATGAATCGGAGCAGCAAAGCGGCTTTTTTGCGCAGCTGATAACAAAGCTTTTCGGAATAGGCGGCTTTTCCGATTTCATCATCAGAAAGCTTGCCCACTTCACCGAGTTTGCGGGGCTTGGGCTTCTTTTTGCAATCGCATTGAAAGTGCAAACCGGCAAAGCAAAAACACCGGAGGCAATTATATGCTCATCAATATATGCCGCAACAGATGAAATTCATCAAATCTTCGTGCCCGGCAGAGCCTGCCGTGTGCTTGATTGGGGAATAGACACCGGCGGTGCGGCGCTCGGAGCGTTTGCCGTTTTGCTGATAATAACACTTTCGGCAAAAAACAAAGCCTCCAAAAGCAAGAAGCAAAGCAATAATAAGCAAGCGGAATAAAATAACACACCGACAACGATTTTTGAGCCGCTTT
>ENA-UEPV01001773-UEPV01001773.1-human-gut-metagenome-genome-assembly--contig:-NODE-1773-length-12908-cov-2.535422_pt1 | contig 12908 bp, 11 predicted proteins | sample MGYA00242942_ERZ507925 | MGnify/ENA primary metagenome ERZ507925 (study PRJEB26167, sample SAMN06115453) | human gut metagenome | host: Homo sapiens | place: China:Fujian | collected 2015-08-26... | reverse complement strand
TTTTTGCAGGAATCATAGTCCTGCCGCAGCAAGCCCAATTTCTCTCCGCGTTGGGCTATGATAGATTCAAAGCCGCTTTGGATTTTCTGTACAGTCTCCGCCGACGGTTTATTCTCGCTCAGCTCCAGTTCGCTGATGCGCTGCGCGGATACGCCGCAGGCCCGGCCAAGCTCGACCATGCTGACATGGTGCCGCAGGCGGAGAATGCGGAATTTTCTGACCTTCATAGGCCCCTCCTTTATTCGTCATATTGTATGTACGGGATCTTGCACCAGCCCTGCCAGCCGCGACCTTCGACCTTTGTGCGGACGACACCGTACTGGGTTCCCATCGCTTCAATGGCATAGCCGTTCCCGACGTAGACGCCCCAGTGTCCCTGCTTCCAAAGACCAAGACCGACAATATCGGGCATCGTGTCCATGCCGCCGTACTCGGTGCCGTTTTCCTTGGCAGACGCATACATCCGGTCGGCATTGTAGTCCGGCATCCCGTTTGTGTTATAGTCAATGGTCAGCGTATCAGGGTTCAGCCATCCATAACCCTTCAGCAAGCCAACACAGTCTGTTGTACGCCTGCCGAGCCAGTGTTCGCGGATAAATGCTTCCGACGCGCCGATGTCCGGATACTGCTCCAGCTTGTATTGGAGCATGGATTCCGTCAGGACGGTTCCAAACGTCCCCCACACATACCCCCAACCGTGTTCCCACGCCTGTATCGCATAGGCGGCGAGATCATGGTTGTTTTTTGTACGCAGATTTGTGAAGCCGGAAATATCAATGGTATTGTCGGCGTTTCCGCCGCTCTCCGCGCCACCACCTCCAACGCCGGGTGAGGTTTCCGCCGGGCCGGTGTAGCCGGTATCGCCCGCATAGCTGGGCTTATAGGCTTCAAATTTGTCTTTGTATTTGTTGAGCGCGTCGCTTTCGTAGATCGTTTCAAACAGCGCGCCTGCCCACGTTTTTGCATCCTCATCGAACGCCAGATCATCCATGAGCTTGTCTTTATCGAGTGGCTGGAAGATGATACGGAGGACAGTCTGATTGCCGGAGGATTCCAGCCGTGTTGTGTGCCTGAGGTTTGAAATTAAAAGCGACTGAACCTCCTCCGGCTTCATTTCTGACAAGTCCTGCTTGTGGGCAACGGAATTGATGGCGATGTACCAGCAAAGATCTTCTTCATCGAACTTGCTGGACACCCGGATCTCATCGATGGTGACGCCCTGATTCTCATACGCGGCAGCTTCGCCGGTAATAATGGCGTCCTGCTGCGTCTTTTCAAAGTCCTCCAACGATAGATATGCGCCGCCGATGGAAAGCGCCTGCTCCCGCATGGTGATCTGCGGGTCCTTTTCGGACGTTTCGTAGCCGAAAAACATATTTGGCATAGCGGAGATCACGAACATTGGGATCACGATGATGGCAATGAGAACGCCGACGGCAAGCTTGATGATCGTTGGCAAGAGCTCCTTCGCAGCGGCAGCCGCCGCGCCGTGAAGCCCTCCTGCGATTGCCGCCCGCACGATGTTGACAGCTGCCTTGACCACGCGCGCCGCATTCGCCATGACCTCCGCAGCGGAGCGGCGGTTCCGGTCATTCATCCAATGTCACCTCCGGATTGCTCTCCTGCGGGCGCTTCGTCGTCTTCTGCGAGGCTTCATGCAGATCGAGATGTGACGGAATGGATTCCGGTGTTCGGCCGGTCAGCGGAACGAACGGTTTCTTTGCCGCCTTTTCCGCAGCGGGCTTCTGCGCCGCCGATGCTGCTTCCGTGTTGATCCCAACTGCCGTGAGCGCAATTCCTGTGGTACCGGGGCGATGGTAGAGTGTCTGCTCCTTCTTCTGCAGCTCTGGCTGTGTACCGACCCTGCGTTCCTGCGGTACCGAACGCTTGGCGGAGGATTCTGCTGCAGGGTTTCTTTGCAGTCCGCGCGATTCCTGCGATACCGGAGCCGACGCAGTCATGCTGCCCATAGCAGCTGGGGTCGCCGGTTTCCTGCTCTGCCGTTCGGAAGAAGCGGCGGAAACAGGAGAAGCTTGTGTGCCAGTCTGCGGTATCGGCTTTTCTGCGCTGCCGCTTTGCGCGGGAATTGGGCGCTGCGAAACACGCTGCTCCGCCGGACGTGCAGCATCAGGTCGCGCGGTCGAACGCGGAGGTGTACCAGCTTCGCGGTTGGAAGATGGCGCTGCCGGTGATACCGGCGTTGTGGGCGCAGAATGCTCCCGATTTGTAGAGCGGCCATCCATGCGGGTTCCGCTGGACGGCTGCACCGTGCCGCCGGACTGCTGGGCAGAAACATGGTTCTGCTGCGTGATCTGGGTATTTCCATTCGCGGAAACGCGCGTCGTCTGCTGCACCGGCTGGGTATAACGCCCGCCGATGGACGTGCGCTGCGTTCCTGCCGTACCGGGCGCTGGCGTATTCTGCGGACTGCCCGGTTGCTGTGGCCGCGCACCAGTTCCTGCGGTATCGCGGCTTGGAGCAGTGCGGCTGCTCTCTGCCTGGTGAGAAACCGTTCTCGTTCCTGCCGAACCGTTTGGTGCAGGGGTTGGCGGCGCGCCAACGTGCGGCGCAGGTGCATTTCCTGCCATGCCGAACCGCGGAGAAGCAGGCGAAGCCGGATGATCTGCTGCTGGCTGCGCGCCTGCCATGTTTGGAGCCTGCACAAAGGTACTGCGCTGCTGAACGGATTCTGCTTGCGTATTTCGTACCTGGCTGCTGTTCGGATGGTTTGGCATTCCTGCGCTGCCGACAGGCTGTGCCGGGTTGCGCGGAGTGGCAGACAGCGATGCAGGATTGTTTGGCACTGCATTTGGCGCGGCCGCATTCGGTGCGCCTCGCTGTGTGTCAGGCGGCTGCACAAAGGTGCTGCGCTGTTGTGCAGATTCGGTCTGTATCGTCTGCCCCTGTGCATTGCTGCTGTGATACGATTTTCCTACGGGACCGGTCGGCTGAACGGTAGTGCGCGGTGGATTTTGGCCTGCCGTTTTTCCTGCCGCACCGAACGAAACCGCGCCAGCATGATTCTGTACCGATGCGCTGCTGCGCGGATGGGATTCCGACTGGGAATGTACGGCCTGTTCCTGCTGCGTATTCTGTGTGACCGCGCCGCCCATGACAGGCTGCGAAGCTCCTGCGGGACGATACGGCGCACCGGGCGAGGTTTTTGCTGCCGTGGGCGCTGCATGGTTCTTCGGCGCTGCCATGTGGCCCGGTGCACGTCTGGTGCCGGGCGGCACGGCGGTTTTGCGCGTGGAGTTGGGCTGCTTGCCGATTCCGGCAGGCGCGGCTTGAGGGAATGCGCCCGCCATCTTTTCGGCGGCGGATTGTACGGTATCCGTCTGTGCAGCAACCGTCTGAGCCGAAATAGATTCTTGCGTCGATGCTGGATTCGCGCTGTTTTGCTGCGCAGATGTGCTATGATGATAGCCGTTTGCGTGCGAGGACGCATTGACATTGGAAGTGCTGCCAGCACCGCCAGAGCGCGGCCCGGTCGGTGCGTTCGGCTTGGAATTTCCGCTGCCGCTGCGCGGCTGATTGCCGTTCCTGCCGAGGGTATGCGCTGCATTGGACACCATTGAGCGAACGACCATCATCGTCATCGCGCCGGGGAAGCCGCGGCCTAATGGATCGCCCGTCATGGCAGGATTCAGGCCGATGCGCGCAAGGATGCTGTCCGCTTTTTTCGCTACCTTGACGATGGTAACGACCAGCACCATCCATGGCAGCACGTCAAGGCCGCTCGGATAGTACGACAGCACAGATAAAAGCATCTTGACGAACATCACGTTCGTCGCCATGAGCAAACACATGGAGCCGAACATCCGGCACCAGCCATTAAAAATGTCCGACGTATTCCGGCTTCCGCCCATACCAAAGGCCAGCGGCGAGGTGATCGTCAGCACGGCGAGGATAAAATACCGCTCTGCCATTTCCATAATGAGCTTGAACGTCTGGAACATAACGATGATGCCGCAGATCACGACAAGCAACCACGATCCGGTCAGACCGCCGAAGGATGCCTCATCTGCGAATGTAATATTCACAGCATCCGGCATTTCCAGAAGCGCAATGACAGTCGAGGTCATGTTCAGCCCCAGTTCGCAGATCTGCGGACTTGCCACCAGAAGAAAGGAAAATGCAAAAGTCCTTGTGAACAGCAGCTTCGGGTCCTCAGCGTCGAAGCCGAGCCCCGCTGCCATGCCGCGCGTTGCCTGAAAGACGAGATTGCCGATGAGCAGCGCCCAGCCGACACCCAGCATGATCTGGCGGATGGTATCAATGACGGGCATATGCTCCCGCAGATACGCGAAATCCAGACTCATGAGGTCAAACAGCACGGACGCGAAATACTCCCAGCATTCCAGGATCAGGCCGTAGATCCATTCGATAAAGCCCTGAAAGAGCAGTTCCAGCAAGCACCGTCACCTCCGTTCCGCGCCAGATGATTCTGTCCTGACTTTTTAACTCTGGATCGTTGCAAGGCCCTGAAACAGCGGCGCAACATAGGCGATGAACGCGCCGATGCCGTTGATGACCGCCCACGCGATCCAGATGCGGCGCAGCCAGTCCCACGCCTGATCGACCTTGTGCTGATTATTGGACAGCTTTGCACCGACGACCGCGACGGCGGACATCAGGCCGGCCAGCACGGTACTGATGCCTGCGATCTTGTTGTAAACGTCCACGATGATACGGTTTGCCGCCGTCCACATATCCTCGACGGCAAACGCCTGCACACAAAACAGGCTGACGCACAGCAAAAGAAGCAGGCAGAGTGTATAAAAACGATATAGCTTTTTCATGTATTCCTCCAAAAATGGATGTACCGAAGACTAAGCAGCCCCCGGCGTTGAAATGTTCACATTTGAACGGTAAACTAAAAATGTAAAGGAGTGAACGCCATGCTCTACGCATGTAATACCTGTGAGCAAACCTTTTGGGGCTTTGACCGCTTCATGCCGCAGCAGTGCCCGGAATGCGGGTGTATGACGGTGCGCAAAGCAACCGAGGAAGAACAGATTGCCTATGAATTGGAGCAAGCCCTATCCTGGCAGGCTGCGCACAGCAGAATAGAAGCATAAACCTGAGAACGGAAACCCGTTCTCAGGTTTTTTGATCATTCACCGCCCCATTCCAGAACAAAGACAATGGAGAGAACTTCCTGCTCAGTGACTGCTTTGGATACGGCGCTGACAACGGCATCGTAGGAGAGTGGCAACCGGCTGTTCTCCGCAATTTCCCACGGGGAGGTCAGGGAGAGTATCTCTGTATCACCAGTTTTGTTGGTCTGCGCATCATTGATCTTGAAACCGAGGAGCTTCGCGTCAACCTTTTCATGCGCCATGTCAGTCGTGTAGGGAACGAGCTGCCAGCCATTCTTCGTGCTGATGCTAACCGAAGATACAACAACTGTGCCGGTAGAAGCATTGATGATCTCCGCGCTGCCCGTGTGAACCTCGCCGCTTTCATCGACAACGAGGGGCAATGTGACCGGAACAGTGACTGAGAAAACCTCGGTGATCTTCCAATGGGCGTAATACGTTTTATCTGCGGTTTCCGTGAAAGTGTCATTCGCCGTTACTTGTGTACCGCCGGTCGCTTCGGTGAACCAGCCTAAAAATTCTGCATTTTTGCGCGTCGGCTCGGTAGGCAGCACCAGCTTTTCACCGTAGGTCTGTTCGGTCGTTTCGCTCTGACCGGTTCCAAGATCCCATATCACGACGTATTTGTTTGCTTCAAACTGCGCGTAAAATGTCACGCTGCTGGTAATCGTGACCGTACTGTAAAGGCTGCCGCCGTTCTTGGCCGTGAACCAGCCCTTGAACGTGTAGCCGGTCTTGACGGGAACGCTGCCCGGTGCGGTCGGCTTGCTGTTCGGCTTCACGGTTTCGGAAAAGCTGGCCTTGCCGTCGATTGTGCCGCCGTTGCTGCCTGCATCCCACTTGACGGTCAAACTGATGGTCGCACCGCAGTCGTCACATTTGCCGTCGCCGTCCGCGTCAGTGTGGTCAGCGTATTCATAGCCAGAATCGCCACAGGCCGAGCACGTCTTGGTGCGCTTATGCTGCGTTTCGCTGTCCGACACCCACGAGCCATAGGAATAGCTGTGATTGGCGTAGTCATAGGTCGATGCGCCGCAGCCGGAACAAGTCTTGCTTCTGCGGTGCTGGGTATCGCTGTACTTGCTCCACGAACCGGTAGAATAGCTATGATTACCGTAATCCGTAGTGCTGTATCCGCAGGTGCGGCAGGATGCCGTTCGGCTATGTTGACTGGAAGAAGAATTGCTCCACGAGCCGTAGCTCATGCTGTGGCTGGCGTATTCGTAATCCGAATCGCCGCAGTTTCGGCAAGAGCCTGTGCGCCGGTGCTGACTGGACGAATACTGTTCCCACGAGCCATAGCTATAGCTGTGACCGCTGGAATAGATGGTTTCGCTCTTGGTTTGGCCACAAGCACAGCTATAATTACGGTATCCATTACTGGTGCAAGTTGCGGCCTGCTGACTCTGTAATACCCATGTATGGCTACCGCATTCCGGGCAGGTGCCCGACCCATAAGCACCGGATCCGTGGCTCTTGGTAGTGTATGTTCCTAAATATTGAACGTAATGGCAGCTATTGCATTCATTATAGTTGGCATGACCACGCGAGGAATGTGCGACTTCGACGTATGTTCCTTGGAATGAATACTTCCCACACGACGGGCAGTTGCCGATAATCGAGCCAGTTGAGGTGACGGAAATGCCCGGCGCACTCATGATGCCAACGGCTGCGGGGGTATCGGAATATATGCCGTACAAATCGTAGAAGTATTTGTTGTTCCGATTGGAGCCGGCCCAATCATAATCGTAGAACGGCACCGACGATTTGGGATACCCGATGATATAGCCGATATAGAGTGTATCGCCGCTGTCGTTTTCCCGCCAGAAGGCTTCTTCGCCGATGGATTCCAGAATGTCCTCTCCGTAATAGATCGTGAGCGTGGACAGCTTCGGGCAGTTGTAAAAGGCGTGTCTGCCGATGATCGGTGTGGTGCCGGGGATCTCTGCCGTGGTCAGATTGACGCAGTCCTCAAACCAGTACGCAAGGTCGGAAATTTGGAGATTTTCCATATCGTCAAACCAGACCTGCGTGATCTGATCCCGCACAGCCGCCCACGGCTGATCGTCTGCGCTTTGGAACACCGGCGCTTCGCCGCTGCCGGAGATGGTCAGCCAGCCCTTTTCATCCAGCGACCAGCGAATGCCGCTGTTCTGGATCGTGCCGGAGGTGGCGGCTTCGCTGGAAACCACGGGTTCTTCGTCGGGCGTGCTGTCATAGATCGTGTGTTCGTCCGCTTCGGCGGCAAATGCCGCGACGGACAGCGAAAACAGCATACAAAGAGCCAGCACAAATGCGGTGAATTTTTTGAAATTCTTCATCATGCAGCCTCCTTTTCGTTTACAGCGGCGATCGTGAAAATCACAGTTGCCGCATTGACGTTGGTTACGGCTTCGTTGGCAGATACCTTCGCCTTATAACGGATGGCGAGGTTCTTTTCCGCAGCAATCGCTGGAAATGCGCCATCCACAAGTGTCAGGCTGCCTGCACCTTTTGTGCTGCAACCGTTGATGTTCAAAGCAATGCTGTTTTTACTCGCCGAGAAATTGTCGTAGCTTCCGATTTCAAACGTGCCAGCCTGTACATCCACCTTGGTCACGCGAATTGCGCCGGTTTTACCGGTGTTGGTAATCATGGCATTATTGGCCGTCACGACGTAGCCGTCGACCAGTGAAACCGGCAAACAAGCGGGAACCGTGCAAGAAATGGGCGATACAGTATTTACAATGGTCAAGGTAACGGGCACACGGGCCTCAGTAGTTTCTGCCGCCGACGCTGTGACAGGAAATGCAAAAATGAGTGCCAGCGCCAGAAGCAGCGCCGCCGCTTTCTGATAGGTTTTCACCATGTCACTGCACCTCCTTCGGCCAGAGGTACGCCGTGTGTAAGGTCAGCTCTGTGTTCAGCGTGCCGATCTGCTTGCCGTCACGATAAGCCATAGTTGTGACCGTGCAATCCACGTTGCCAAACTCCGGCGCTTCCAGCAACGTCAATGTCGAGATGGATTTTCCAGCGGCAAGCTCAAAAGCGTCGGCAATCAGTGTATTGTCCTTGTTGCGGCGGATTTCCACCTTGTATGTGTCTGCTTTGCTGTTGTTGGTAAACTCGGCTTTCACGCTGGATTCTCCGACCAGAGCATATAGATGAACAGGAGCAGTAATATCAATCTGATTGTCCGCGACGATGGCGTTGAGCTGCTTTTGGGCTTCGCGCAATCCTGAAACGTCGTAAAAAATGACTTCCGTTTCCTTGTGCTGCTTCGCACGTTCAGTGATACGAACCTTGATCGTGTCAATAACCGCAAGGGTGGAATCTCTGTCATAAATGACTTTCACGGCATCGTCTACGCGGGCTACGACAACAGCGGGCATATTCGTCCCAGCGTTGCAGTACACGGCTTTCGTGCCGCCGCCCCAGACAAGCAATCTGCCCTTGACGGTCACGTTATCAAGCGTGATTTTGCCATCTGCCGCGCCGCAGCCGATAATGAGGTCGCCGTCCACGGTCATGTTCTGGAGCGTCACTTCGTCGGTGCGGATCAGGACGCTGCCCTTGATGTCCTTGTCATAGCTACCCTTTACTGTGATATAGCTGCCGATGATGTTATGGAAAATCTGCGCAAATTCCGCGCGGGTGATGTTGTCCAGCGGCTCCAGACCTTTGGTTCTGCCGTGGATGTAATCTGCGCCGACCATTGCGCGGACGTATGGCAGCGCCCAATTAGAAATCTCGCTGCGGTCAGAGAACGTGGACAGATCTGTTTTGGAATACGAATCGTAGTCCAGTTCCAGCGCGCGGGCAACGACCGTCATAGCCTCCTGCCGTGAGATCGGCGCGTCCGGGGCCATCGCAGAAGAACTGCGGCCGTTATAAGTACCCATCTGGACGGCGAGCGCAACGTCCTTGTAATACCACTTGTCCTTGGAAACATCCTTGTACTGCGAAATGTCCGCCGCTTTGTAGCATCCAAACGAGCGATTGATGATCGCCGCCATCTCCGCGCGCGTCATGTCGCCGTTGGGGTCGATAATGGTGCTGGATTTGCCGTAAAGCAAACCATTGTCCACGGCGGCGCTGACCGCGTCTGCGTACCACGCGGATTTATCAAAGTCGCGGAAGTCGGCGGCTTTTCTGGCTGTTGTGTTTGCCGCCGATGCGCTGACCGCCAGCGATAAGCACGATACTGCCGCAAGGAACAATGCGAGGATTCGTTTCTTTTTCACTTGAATACCTCCTTCAATCTGGACAGGGGAACGCTTTTGGCGTTCCCCTGATAGCAGGCGAGTGGATTAGACTGCATCCCAAGCAATAATGAACAGAACGCTTGCGATGGCGGTGTTGGTCACGGCTTCGCTGACGGGCGTAACGATGGCATCATAGGTGATGCCGATAGAGTTGGCAGAAGTGTCGCCCACGCCGCTCATGTAGCAGCCTTCAATGGCAGTATCAAGAAGCGTCTGCTTGCTGGCGTTCTTGTTATCAGTCGCCGCAGCAGCACCGCCGCCGATGGCGAGCTGGAAACCGAACTTGTTGCTGTTAACTTTCTCATGGGCGAGCGTGGCCTTGTCGCCGAACGCAGCCAGCGACCAGCCCTGTGCAGCTTCGATGGAAACACTGTTGACCTTAACAGCGCCGAAGCTGTTGTTAACGATCTTCGCGTCGGTCGCGGTGCTGACAGTGCCGTCAGTGCCGACAGCGATGGGAAGGACAGTGGGGACGGTCACGGACATCTTAGTCGCTGCGGGATCGCCGCCGATGCTGCCGTCCGCGGTGCTGGACAGGGTAACAGACGAAGTGCCAGTGCCGCCAGAAGCGTCCACGGTGTTGGCAGCGGAAGCGGAAATAGCAAGAGAAGCGATCATGCAGACCGCGAGGATGAGGGATACGATTTTCTTAGTGTTCTTCATTGTAATAACTCCTTTGATTAAAATTAGTGTTGAATTGTGATTGTGATAATTGCCCCGGCAGTGCCAATGATTTCGCCACTGACCGGATCAAGGTTGTGGAACATAGCTGTGCATTCGTATGTGCCAGCCGGAAGCTCCACATCAAGGGCGGCTCGTTCGATCTTGCTGCCAACAGGAATCGCTTTGCTCTGGTAGATCTGTTCACCGGTGTCGTTGCGGATGAACTCGACCTGCTGGGGATAGTTGTTGATCGATTCGTTTACGATCATGACATTGCCCTCAGCCTTGCCGTCCTCGAAGTACGGCGCGGTGTTCATGGAAATGTTGATCATGCCCTCTGCGACCTTTTCGTTCAGCTTCTCCGCAATTTCTTCCGGGCTGAGATTGTCCCAGCCACCCTCGACGGCAGAAGAATCATATACGATGCCGGTTTGAGCGCGGGCTTCTTCCTTGGACAACGGTTTGTTGACCAGACGGGTGATAAGAAAGATGCCCGCGCCGATGGCACAGGCAAGAAATGCGAAGGCAAGCACAACACGAATGCTGCCCTTTGCCTGCTTGGGATGCTCCTGATATGTTTCGTACATAGAAACAGCTCCTTTGTGTTTTGATTTGCATTCTAGGGTGGGATACGGTAGCGACACAGCAGGCGATACAGGTCGTCTGCTGTGCATGGAATCTGATTTCCGGGCAATTCGATACCTCCTCCATCTGAATTTGGGTATAAAAAAACACGCCCTTGAAAAAGTCGTGTTTTTTATGAAGTTAGCTGCGCTTCATCCAACGCGCTGTCTGAGAAACTCCAGAAACAGGTCTTCGATTTCTTTGTCGCTTTTGAAATTGCTCAGGTACGGAGCAAAGCGTTTTCGGTCAAAGCTCAGTTTTTTCGGCGGCGCGGCTGCTCGCTGTATTTCTTTTGCCCGCGCTTCCCGCCATGCGGCGTAAATTGCCTGCCGATCCACCGTCGGAGGCGGGCATTGCGCCTGAATAAACGCCATTGTCTGCTTGTTCAGTGCGTAGCCTTCGATCTGGCACATCTCGACAAACGCCGTTTGCGTCGCTGTATCGTAATCTGCAATCAGGTCGGCACAGGCCAGATTCAGCTTCTTCGGCCCATTCTCCACGATCTCGGCAAGCGGCGGGATCAGCTGTGCCAGCTTGACCGCCTTGCGGATTTCATACTCTGTCACGCCGAAAAACTCAGCTACAATTTTTCGCGCGTTGTACCTTTGGCGATTGTCGCCAAAGGTTTCAACTGCCGCATTTCGCTGTCCGCAGCGGTTTCGGGCATCCAGCAACGCTTTATACGCCTTGCCGCGCTCGATGATCGTCAGGTCCTGCCGCCGCAGAAGATTCGTCGCAATCGCAATGCTGATGGCGCGCTGGTCGTTGACGTTCATAACTGTTGCCGGAATATCCGTCCATCCTGCCAGCTTTGCCGCTGCTGTGCGGTTATGCCCGGCCAGGATTTCAAATTCATCCGTTCCTGCGATGGGGCGAACCAGAATCCGCTCATACAAGCCGTTCTCTTTTAATTCTTCCGCAAAGGCTTCCAGCTTGGCGTGGGGGTAGGGATGAAAGCCAATGTCAGCGGTATAGAACGGGTGTAGCTTGCAGACCGGCACGTCACGGAATTGCGTTTCCGTTTGCGGTACCGGCATCTGAAAGATCTGCTCATACGCCGCGTCGCCGGTCTGCTGCTCGGACGCCTGCTGGGTCGCACTCATGCGTTTGCGCAGCATCTCGTTCATATTCGCTCTAGCCAAGCCGCAGCACCTCCGAGGCGAGATTCCGATAGGATTCCGCAGCCGGGTTGCCCGGCTCGTAGTCCAGAATACTCATGCCGGCCATGGGGCATTCCGCAATACGGATGGTGTACTCGATAGGGCGGCCAAAGACGTGTAAATCGTCGCCGTAGACCTCTCGGACGCTCTGCTGTACACTCTTGCAAAGCTGAGGCCGTGACTGGTACATCGTCAGCAAAATGCCCGCAATCTTCAAATTCGGGTTGAAATGCTTCTGCACCGAACGTACCATGTCCAGCACATCCGGGATGCCTTCGGATGCGAGGAAGTGGGACTGCACCGGAATAATGCAGTAATCCGACGCGCTCAGCGCATTGACGGTCAAAAGCTCCTGCTTGAGTCCGCAGTCGATGATGATGTAGTCGTATGTGTCGCGCAGCGGAATAAGTACTTGCGCCAGCATCTTTTCCGCGCAGCGCCCAGCATCATTCGCGGCGCTGTACTGCGAGATCTGCATAACCTGAAGCCGCGCAGCTGCATCCGATAACCGTCGGTTCGCGGGGATCAGATCCGGTTTACCGTCTGTGTGCAGGATGCAGCGCGGCAGATGGAGGCTCAGATCCTCCGGATAGTCGATAGCAGCAAGCAGAAGGTTCGCCAGCGTATATTTCTGCTCGGCTGGGGTGTAACCCATAGACGCAGTAAGATTGCCCTGCGGGTCATTGTCGATGAGAAGTACGCGCTTGTGTTCAGCTTCCAGCGCAGAGGCGAGATTCAAAGCGGTCGTTGTTTTCCCAACGCCGCCTTTTTGGTTGGTAATTGTCAGAATGGTACTCATTAGAAATTTCCTCTTAAAAACTTGCCTGTCGGCAAAAAGTTTTCTATTGAAGAGACAAACGGTAAAATGTACATAATGCATATCAGGGAATGAAAGAATGCTATGCGGTTAGGACAGGGGAGAAAATGGCTAGTCGAAAGAAGAAAAAATTGCAAAAGGTATATGTACCAACTATGCGGAACCAAAAGATATGTTTGAATTAAATTATGTGCAAAGGTGGACGGATTTTCCCTTATTTTTTCCCTTATGCAAAAGGTTAATGGTGGTTATTGACGGTTAAACTGCAATGAGAAAGTTCTGCTATTCTATAAAGAAA